>Ga0315280_10011233_pt1 | contig 11044 bp, 7 predicted proteins | sample YL17G06_40_MG_FD_203697 | JGI IMG/M metagenome (GOLD analysis project Ga0315280, IMG submission 203697) | Sediment microbial communities from Yellowstone Lake, YNP, Wyoming, USA - YL17G06_40 | ecosystem: Environmental > Aquatic > Freshwater > Lake > Sediment | place: USA: Wyoming | collected... | reverse complement strand
TTCATCGAACCACCAAGTTTATAAAGCGGAGAAAACAATCAATGATGTCTTATTCGGTCTTTGTCTTTTTATTACTCTAGCAGCTTTAGGGATGACACTGACGCAATTCTTTTCTCGAGGAGATTTTCCTCCCCCAAGGATTGATACTTTCTATATCGGTGTTTTATTAGTTTATTCTTTGCATAAAGAAGCACTTCGATGGTTACAAGAAAAAGGTTCAGAAAGTCAACAGCGAAAAGGAGAATATTTTGTCTATATTTGGATTATTATTACAGCACTTTTATATTTAATAAATTTTTTAACTCATGATTATTTTTCTTACTCTCAATCTGGTGAACAAGTAGCTACTTTAGCGGAAATGAGTTTTACTACTCTAGAAGTGGGGGGAGTATTTCTCTTTACACGCCTTTTTAAAATAGCCTCCCTATATTTATTCACCCAAAAAAATAAATAGTCTGGTGGGGTGCCTGAGTGGCTTAAAGGGACGGTCTTGAAAACCGCTGTGGCAGAGATTGCCACCGTGAGTTCGAATCTCACCCCCACCGCTTTTATATGGAATTACCGGATGAAAAAGAAAAATTAAAAGTTCTTTTATCGGAAAAACCCTTAGAAGAGACAGAAAGAATAAAAAATAAACTTTCCCAAAGAAAAAGAAGGAAAGGCGTTTTATTATTGATTATTTTATCATTAACCTTTGGTTTTATTGGAGGAATTTTGGGAATTAAATATTATCCAGATATTGCAGGATTTTTTCCTGGAATTTTTACAGAATTAAATCCTTCTTCTGGAATAAATCAAAATCCTATTATCCAAGGAACAATAACCACCAATGAAGAGAAAGCGGTGACTAGTGTAGTTAATCAAAGTATCAATAGCGTCGTTTCTATTCTGAGTCAAGGAGAAGTTTCTATCCCAGGATTTCCTTCTTTTACGCAAGAAATCAGTGGAGCTGGGTCAGGATTTATTGTTTCATCCGACGGAATGATTTTGACCAACAAGCATGTAGTTCAATATACAAATTTGGAATACACTGTTATATTGCAAAACGGAGAAAAATATAAAGCCCAGGTATTGGCTCGCGACCCTGTTCAGGATTTGGCAATTTTGAAAATTAAAAAGATGGGCCTGATACCCTTAATGTTGGGTAATTCTGATAATCTTCAAAGGGGTCAGACGGTAATTGCTATTGGAAATGCCCTAGGTGAATTTCAAAATACGGTTTCGGTCGGAGTAGTCTCTGGGCTTTCTCGAACAATTACGGCTGGTGGAATAGGGACAACTGAGACTCTTGAAGAGGTTATCCAAACAGACGCTGCTATAAACCAGGGAAATTCGGGTGGACCGCTTTTAAATCTTTCTGGGGAGGTTATCGGAATTAATACTGCTACGGCTTCTGGTGCAGAAAATATTGGTTTTGCTATTCCGATTAATGTAGCTAAAAGCGCTATAGATAAGTTTAAAGAAAAAGGAAAAATTACTTACCCATTTTTAGGGGTAAGCTATCTTCCTATAAATGAAGCAGTCCAAGAAGCATATAATCTTCCGGTAAACTATGGGGCCTTGGTGCTTAGAAGCAAAGAAGGACCAGCAGTAGTTTCTGGAAGTGGAGCTGATAAAGCCGGAATAAAAGAAAATGATATAATTTTAGAGATGGATGGTAAAAAAATTACCGAAAAAAATACACTTTCAAAAATGATACTAGCCCATAATACTGGCGATAAAGTCAAATTAAAAATTCTTCGCAAGGGGAAAACAATGGAAACAACAGCCGAGCTTAGTGAACGTTCGGAATAAAATCAAATCAATAATTTTTATATTTTTAACTTTTTAGATTTTTAAAACTATGAATGGTGGAGATTTTACAAATAAAGCTCAGGAGGCGATTCAGCGTTCTCAAGAAATCGCCTCAGAAAAGCATCATCAACAAATTGATGTTTTGCATTTACTTTTGGCCTTGCTTGAAGACCAAGATGGCGTAGTAAATTCGATTCTAAAGAAGATAGACAAGAATCCCAACCAGATTAGAAAAAAAATAGAGGAAACATTATTTGCTTTGCCCCGGGTTTTTGGCCAGACCTCTTTTGGTCAAGCATATTTAACTCAGGATTTTGCTAGAGTTTTAGACCAGGCAAAGCGAGAGACAAGAAATATGGGAGATGAATTTATTTCGGTTGAACATCTATTTTTGGGAATTTTAGCCACCCCCAATAGAGCTAGAGATGTGCTTTTTGGGATTAATTATAATACGGTAAAAAAGGTCTTGGATGAAATTAGAGGTGGACAAAAAATTACTGATCAGTCCCCGGAATCTAAATATCAGATTCTCGAGAAATATACCCGTAATTTAACTCAAGAAGCCCGGGATAAAAAACTCGATCCGGTGATAGGGAGAGGGGAAGAAATTAGAAGAGTTATCCAAGTTATTTCTCGGCGGAGAAAAAATAACCCAGTTTTAATTGGAGAGGCTGGCGTTGGCAAAACTGCAATCGTTGAGGGCTTAGCTCAAATGATTGTGGGAGGTGACATTCCAGAAAGTCTTAAAGATAAAGAAATTATTGCTCTTGACCTTGGAGCAGTGGTAGCTGGAACCAAGTACCGAGGCGAATTTGAAGCAAGGCTAAAAGCCCTTTTAAAAGAAATAAATAGAGCAGCAGGGAGGTATATTCTATTTATTGATGAGATGCATACTTTGGTTGGAGCCGGTGCAGCCGAAGGTGCTATTGATGCTTCCAATCTTTTAAAGCCCGCACTTCAAAGAGGGGAGTTAAAAGCTGTTGGGTCTACTACTTTAAAAGAATATCAAAAATATATCGAAAAAGATCCAGCCCTTGAAAGAAGATTTCAGCCGGTTTATGTCACCGAACCTTCTATTGAAGATACTATCGCAATTTTAAGGGGAATTAAAGAAAAATACGAGCTACACCATGGTATAAAAATTAGAGATTCAGCCCTGGTTGCTGCCGTAAAACTTTCTCAAAGATATATTGGAGATAGATTTTTGCCAGATAAAGCCGTGGATTTGATTGACGAAGCTGCTTCGGCTTTACGCCTGGAAGTAGAGTCAGAACCGATAGAATTAGACAAAATTAAAAGAGAATTGACAAAGTTCCAAATAGAAAAAGAGGCTTTAAAGAAAGAAAAAGCCACCAAGAAAAAATTAAAAGAAGTTGAGAAAAAAATAGCCAATATTCGAGAAAAGAAAGATAAAATTGAAATTCAATGGAAAAAAGAAAAAGAATTAATTGAAGGTATCAAAAAACTCAAAAAAGAATTAGAAGAATTGAAAGGAGAGGCAGAGACGGCGGAGAGAAAAGGAGATTTACAGAGGGTTGCGGAAATTCGTTATGGTAAAATGCCTCAAGATCAAAAACAATTGAAAAAATTAGAAAAAGAGCTCAAACTCTTTCAGCAAGATAGAAGAATATTAAAAGAAGAAGTTACTGAAGAAGATATTGCTCAAATTATCTCTCGCTGGACAGGTATTCCAGTAACCAGAATGTTAGAGGAAGAGAGTCATAAATTAGCTCGGATGGAAGACGAACTTCATAAAAGAATTATTGACCAGGAAGAAGCAGTAAAAGCTGTTTCTAATGCTATTCGTCGCTCGCGTGCCGGCGTGGCTGAAGAGAAACGGCCGATGGGTGTATTTTTATTCTTGGGTCCAACCGGAGTGGGGAAAACCGAGTTAGGTCGAGCCCTGGCTGAATTTTTATTTAATGATGAGAATGCCATGGTTCGACTTGATATGTCAGAATTTATGGAACGGCACACAGTTTCAAAATTAATTGGTTCGCCCCCAGGATATGTAGGTTATGAAGAAGGAGGACAACTCACTGAGAAAATTCGTCGGCGACCTTTCAGTGTGGTTCTATTTGACGAAATTGAAAAAGCCCATCCGGATGTTTTCAATATATTATTGCAGGTCTTTGACGAAGGAAGGCTTACCGATGCCAAAGGGAGAACGGCTAATTTTAAAAATACAATTTTAATTATGACTTCGAATATTGGAAGTGAGGAAATAGCCCAGGCTCAAGAAATTGGATTTGAAAAAAAAGATATGAAAGTCAAAAAAACCATCTCAAGAGATGAATTAAAAAATAGAATTAACGAAAAATTGAAAGATTATTTTAAGCCAGAATTTTTAAATCGTCTCGATGAAATTATCATCTTTAATTATTTATCCCAAGAAGACATCGAAAAAATACTAGATTTACAGTTATCACTGATTCAAAAAAGATTAGAAGACAAAGGAATCAAAATTAATGTAACTCCGGAAGCTAAAAAATACTTAGCTAAATCAGGTTTTGACCCTAATTTTGGAGCAAGACCCTTAAAAAGGACTATTCAGCATTCGATTTTGGATAGCCTTGCTCAAAAAATTATCGAAGGAGAAATTAAAGAGGGCGATAAAGCAAAAATAGATGAAAAAGAGAAGAAAATTGCAATTACCCCAATTTTAAGGAGAACAAAGAAACCAAATATTCTTCATAAATCTCCTGTTTAAAATTCATTTTTTCATTCCCTTTTTAATTTTACCCCGTTAGAAAATCCACCCCTTTTTCACTTAGAAATTTCGGGAGAAAAAGGTTTTATCCATTTCTAAAACCACAAAATTTCTAACGGGGTTTTATCTAGGAGGGTTTTTTTACTATTTTATTACTGGAATTTGTCTTGCCTTTCTGTTATAATCTTTCAAAATATGCCTAAAAGAAAGAGAAAATTCAATGCTGTTTCAGGAATGTTTGACATCTTGCCAAGCGAGTATCCTCTATGGTTGAAAATTGAAGAAGTGGTGAGCTCTATTGCTAATTTTTATGGTTTTTCCAAAATTACCACCCCCATCCTGGAAGAGGAAGAACTTTTTGTTAAAGGAACCGGCCAAGACACCGAAATCGTTGAAAAACAAATGTATAGCTTTAGAACCAAAGGAGGGAAAAGAGTAGTTTTGCGGCCCGAATTCACCCCGTCAATCGTTCGTGCTTATATTCAAAACGGGATGGAATCCTTACCAAAGCCTGTAAAACTCTGGAGTTTTGGTCCCGTCTTCCGTTACGAACGACCCCAAAGAGGCCGTTATCGACAGTTCTGGCAATTTAATTTTGAAATCTTTGGAGACAAATCTCCAATCCAAGACGTTCTTTTAATCCAGATATTCTCCGATATTTTAAGAGATTTATCTTTATCTAAATGGATTGTCGAAGTTAACTCTATTGGTTGTAAAGAGTGTCGGTCCTATTATCTCCGTCAACTCAAAAATTATTATAAAAATCGACTTAGAGAAATCTGTCCAGAGTGTGAAAAAAGGTTGAAGAAAAATCCATTACGACTCCTTGACTGTAAAGAAGAGAAATGCCAAAGAGTGAAAAAATTCGCCCCTCAGATTGTAAATTCTCTTTGCGAGGATTGCCATCAATATTTAAAAAGAGTTCTTGAAATTTTAGATACCATTCAAATACCCTACGTCTTGAATCCCTACCTGGTTAGAGGCTTGGACTATTATACAAAAACTGTTTTTGAATTTGTGCCCCAGGATAAAAAAGAAGGGCAAAGCGCTTTAATAGGCGGCGGGAGATATGATTACTTAATTAACCAGATGGGTGGTAAAGACACGCCAGCAATTGGAGGAGCGGGGGGTGTTGAAAGAATTATCGAAGAGATAAGAGAACAAAAGATTAATATCTTAGCAAAAAGAGTAGAAAGATTTGAAAAAAAGCCCAAAATGTTCCTAGCCCAATTGGGAGGATTAGCCAAAGAAAAATCCTTAACACTCCTTGAAGAGTTTAGAAAAAATAAAATTAAAATAGGGGAGAATGTAGGAAAAGATAACTTAAAAGTTCAGTTAGAGCAAGCAGCAAAATTAGGGGTGAAATATACCTTGATTTTAGGACAAAAAGAAGCATTAGAAGATACGGTAATTATTAGAAATATGGAGACAGGAATCCAAGAAATAGTTTTTTTGAAAGATATAGTAAAAGAGATTAAAAAGAGGCTTAAATAAACCCTGTTAGAAAATTCGTTTTTCTAATAGAGCAAGTTTTTTTATGGATTGTATTTTTTGTCAAATTGTCAAAAGAAAGATAAGTGCTGAAATTATTTATGAAGATAAAGAAGTGATGGGAATTAACAATATCAAACCGGAAGCCCCTATTCATTTACTTATTATTCCCAAAAAGCATATTGAATGGAAAGATGAATTTAAGAAAAAAGATTTAACAATTTTGGTAAAACTCATTCTAGTAGCAAAGAAGCTTGCCATAAAAAGAGAGATTTTCAAGGCCTGCAAACTAATTTTTAACGTTGGAAAGACGGGTCATATTTCTCATATCCATTTACATCTGATTGGCGGGTGGAAAAAGAAAATCCCAATGAAAAATATTTAAAATGATAATGGATCTTAAAAAATTTAAGCAAAAAAATATTCATATTATAGGCATTTCGGGTTTGGAAGGATGGGCAATACTCGATTTTTTTTTAACTCAAGGCTTTCGAAATATTACTGCTCACGATTTTATACGAAAAGCTGAGTTTCAAAGGAACTTCATTAAAAATCACCCTGGAATTTCTCTCAAGGAAACAAAAGAAATAATTTCAAAACTCTCAATTTACAGAAAAAGAATAAAATTTTTTTTTGAAAAAAATTATCTCAAAGACATAGATAAAGCTGATTTTATTTTTGTCCCTCAGTCTTGGTTTTTGTATAAAGAAAATCGCTATCTTTTTAAAATTAAAAATAAAATCCCGTTCTTTGGGATAATTAATATTTACTTTGCTCTTGCGCCAGCCAAGATTATTGGGGTCACTGGTTCTTATGGAAAAACTACTACTTCTCGGCTAATTTATCACATATTCAAGGCATCGAATAAAAATACTTTTTATGGTGGTAATGATAAAAAAGCTGTTCAGTGTCTTTCAAAAATTCCTCGAATGGGAAAAAATGATTTTTTGATTCTGGAAATCAGTCACAGACAATTAATGAGCTATAAAAATTTGTTGTTGGGTCCAAAATCTAAGCCTTCGAGCCTGACAAAAACACCATTTATAGCAGTTATTTTAAATATCAGTAAGAACCACTTAGATGAAGTCGAAAGCTTTAAAAAATATAAGGAACTTAAAAAAAGAATTTTATTGTTCCAGAAACCAAAAGAATTCTCAATTTTAAATTATGACGACTTATCAGTAAGAAAATTTGCAAATCAGATAAAAAGTAAGGCAATTTTCTTTTCAAAAAAGAGAATGTTAAAAGAGGGAGTATTTTTTGATAAAAAAAGTAAATATTTAAAAATTAAAACAAAGAAAAAAGTTATTAACATTATCAAGAAAGAAGAACTTTCTTTTCAGGCCCAAAGCCATTTGGAAGATGTTTTGGTGGCTATTGCTGTAAGTTTTTTAGCGAAAATTAAACCAAAGATTATCGAAAAAGCAATTCAAAGCTTCAGCTGGCCTAAAAACTGCCTAGAGCATCTTGGGAATATTAAAGGAATTAAGTATTATAATAATCTTGCCTCAACAACTCCTGAGTCAACAGAAATGGCAATCAAGGCTCTTTTATTTGGCAAGAAAAAAGATTATAAGAAAAAGTTAATTTTAATTACTGGGGGAGAAGATAAAAAATCAAATTATAAGAAATTATCAACCCTTGTCAAAAAAAACGTCAAATATTTGATTTTATTTCAAGATAGTGTTTCTAAAAAAATTATAAAATTATTTTCTAAAAAAGAGAGAAAATTAATAAAAAGAGTTGCCAGCCCAAAAGAAGCAATCAAAATTGCTGAAGATAAATCAAGAGAAGGTGAAATTATTTTGATTTCTCCAAGCGGAGCTTTTTTCCAAAGTAAATATGGCAACAGAAAAAAATTTTTAAAAATACTTTCTAACTCTTGATTTTTCAAAAAGATTTAATATAATTTTATCTTGTATAATTACTAATAGTCTTAATTTAATTTAAAATTTTTGTCTTAAAGTTTTGAGATGTGACTACGCGAAGGTGATACCGTTGGTATTATCACTCTTTTAATAATTTTTTTATCACTCTTTTTTATATTAGGACACCTTTCTTTCTTATCCTTTCACATAAAGGTGGGTTTTTTGCTTTTCGCTATTTTTTTGGTTGGGAGGTCATTAGGATTTTTTATCCCAGGTTAAATAAACCCAATCTTTTTTTAGGAGAAATATTTTAAAAGTAGCTGATTTCTCTTGATTTTTTAAATAATATTTAATATACTTCTATTTAAACTTTACCCCGTTAGAAAGCCGCGTCCTTTCTAACGGGGTTTACACATGCAATTACTTCAAGGAGATATTGTTGGAATCATCTGTCTTTTGATATTATTGCCGGCACTTTTCTTGGCGTTAGCCAAACTCTCTTTTATTCCCTTTATTATAAAGCCGCTGATTTCCTTTACTTTTTCACTTTGGCTTGGTCAAAAAATGGGTATCTCTATCCCAAGCTAAATAAGATTTTTACCCCGTTAGAAAAAAAATTCTAACGGGTTTTTTAATTGGAGTTAACCGGAGATTTCCGGTATAATTATTTTATCTATGAGATTTTCAGATTTAATTGATGAAAAATGTTTTAACATTTGGCGATACAATAAGATTTACCAAGAACCAGTTAAATCAAAATTTCGTCTTTCTTTGGGCGAGGGGTGGGCGAAAGAAGAGAATTTTTCAAAATTGGGTAGAAAACTTAACCTTCCCAATTTTTATTTAAAAAGAGAGGACTTGAATCCTCTGGGCTCCTTTAAAGTGAGGGGTTTGGCTTATCAAATATCTCGGGCTTGGCAAAATAGGAAGAGAGAGTTTTCTATATCTTCGACTGGAAATGCCGCCCTAGCCGCCGCTGCCCTTTGCCATAAAGCCAATTTAAAGCTCTTTATTTTTTTTCATCCCAGGCCCAAATCAAAAGAAAAAAGAGAAAAAATATTAAAGAAAATTAAATCCTTTAATCCTGAAAAAATCTTTCTCGAAAAAGAACCGACTAAAAGATGTCAGGAATTTTCAAAAGCAAAAAATATTTATAATTTAACCCCTTCCTTTGACAGATACTCTTTTGAGGGTTTTAAATCAATTGGATTTGAAATATTTGAAAGGATTTTAGAAAATGAAAAATTGGAGGATTTAGCTATTTTTAGTTTTTCTTCCAGTGGCTCTTCCTTAATCGGGATGGGGGAGAGTTTCAGGTTCCTGGTAGCAAAAAATTTCCTCAAAAAACTACCCCGTTTTTATCCGGTAAAAATAGATAAGATTAAAAGAGGGGTAGAGATTAAAAAACTAGTAAAAGAAAGCAAAGGGAAAATTTTAGAAATCTTGCCAAAAGAAACAAAAAGGGCTCAGGATTTTTTATCCTGCTTTAAAATTAAAACATCGATTGAAGGCATTTGTGCTTTTGAGGGATTTTTACAAGTTTATAAGGTAAAAGAGATAAAAAATGCTATTATAATTTTAAGTGGTAAAAAATGGGACAATTAAAGTTCTTTTGGTATGGAAAAATCTTTTTCTCACCAACCTGATTATCTTCTTTTGTGGAGTTTTATCGTCCTGGTATTCTTAGGATTCTTGATGCTTTTTAGTTCTTCCTCTTGGATTTCTTTGGAGAAAACTGGAAGCCCTATTTATTATTTATCCCATCAGGTTTTATATGGTCTCTTGCCAGGATGTCTTTTGGCTTATATTTTTTCAAAATTTTCTTTGAAATTTTTAAGGGGATTGGCTGTCTTGTTCTTTATAATATCTTTGATATTTTTAATTTTAGTTTTTATCCCTCGCTTTGGTTTCCAAGCCGGTGGAGCAGCCAGTTGGTTAGAGGTGGGCTCATTTACTTTTCAACCGTCAGAGTTTGCAAAACTTGCCCTCATTGTCTATCTTGCCGCTCTTTTGGAGAAGAAAGTAAAAGAAGGGGAAATCAAAAATTTTAAGGAAAGTTTTGAACCATTTTTAATTATCTTGGTCCCTTTCGTAATTTTGCTCTTTTTCCAACCAGATATGGGGACCTTAGGAATTATTTGCCTTATTGCTCTTTTAATGTTTTTTGCTGCCGGAGCTAACCTTTTACATATTTTTCTTTTAATTTTAATGGGCGTATTTTGTCTTGGTATAGGATTTTTAACTTTCCCTCATCAGAAAGAGAGAATTATGACTTTTATGCACCCAGAGGAGGATTCTTTAGGAATGAGTTATCAGGTAAATCAATCTTTAATTGCCTTGGGCTCGGGAGGAATATTCGGCAGGGGCTTTGGTAATGGAATCCAAAAGTACAATTACTTGCCTCAACCGATGGGTGATACGATTTTTGCTGTTTGGGCTGAAGAAACTGGTTTTATAGGGTCTCTTATTATTCTCCTCTTATTCTTGCTAATTTTATGGCGGGGTTTTATAATATCAAAGAGGGCTCCTGATAATTTTTCTCGACTCTTGGCCATAGGAATTATCTCCTGGATAGAAATTCAGGGATTTGTCCATATTATGGCAGTTTGCCGATTAATTCCTTTTACCGGCTTGCCCTTACCTTTTATAAGTTACGGTGGATCGGCCCTTATCTCGTCTTTTATTGGCCTTGGTATTTTAGTCAATATTTCAAAAAGAACAGTATAAATTATGAGAATACTATTTACCGGTGGCGGTACAGGAGGACATATTTTCCCTGTTATAGCCGTTAAAAGAGAGCTAGAATCAATTTATTCTTCTAAAGAAGAATACTATTATCATCCGCCAGAATTTGAATTTGCTGGGGGGGAATTAAAAGAAAAAGAAGCGCTTTTAAAAGAAAATATTAGCATCAAAAGAGTAGCCCCGGCCAAGTGGCGACGTTATTTTTCCCTTCAAAACTTCCTTGATATTTTTAGATTTCCCTTTTCGCTCTTTCAGGCACTTATATATGTCTGGCTATTTATGCCTGATATTATTTTTTCAAAAGGAGGGTCAGGTTCCTTAGCAATAGTATTTGCCGCCTGGCTTTATCGAATTCCAGTTGTTATCCATGAGTCAGACAGTATTCCTAGTTCCACTAATCAATTTTCTTCTCCTTTTTCCAAAATTATTACTATTT
>Ga0315280_10011231_pt1 | contig 11045 bp, 18 predicted proteins | sample YL17G06_40_MG_FD_203697 | JGI IMG/M metagenome (GOLD analysis project Ga0315280, IMG submission 203697) | Sediment microbial communities from Yellowstone Lake, YNP, Wyoming, USA - YL17G06_40 | ecosystem: Environmental > Aquatic > Freshwater > Lake > Sediment | place: USA: Wyoming | collected... | reverse complement strand
AAGGCCGCCAGCACTATACGCGCGCCTGCGTGAAATGCGGAGAAGTCTTTTAATCTGCAGCTCGAGATTGCCATGTTCAGTGCTGAAGAAAATAGCTCCGAAAAGGAATTGACCCAGCAGCCGGAAGATTCGGCTCCGCAACCCCAGGCCAAGCCCAAAAAGGCGAGCAAGAAAGCTGCGGCCGCCCCGGCTGAAACGGGCGAGGAAAAGTCCCAGGCGGCGGCTCCCAAAAAAGAGAAGGTAGCCAAATCGAAGAAGGCTGAGGCGGAAGCGACCGCTCCGGAGGAGCCTGCCGGCAAGAAGAAAAAGGAAAAGGAAAAAGCGACCGCGGGCGCCGAGAAGTTGCCGACCGACTACCGGCCGCGGCTGCTGACCTATTACCGTGAAAAGGTCGTCCCGGAATTAATGAAGAAATTCGCCTACCAGAACCCCATGATGGTGCCGAAGCTGGAGAAGATCGTGCTGAACGTGGGTGTGGGCGAAGCTTCGCAGAATCCCAAACTCCTGGAATCGGCGGCCAAGGAACTGTCCGCCATCACCGGCCAGAAGGCGGCCGTCACGCGGGCTCGGCTGTCCATCTCCAACTTCAAGCTGCGCAAGGGCATGGCCATCGGCTGCCGGGTGACGCTGCGGCGCCGGCAGATGTACGAGTTCCTGGATCGCTTCCTGAACGTCGCTATCCCCCGCATCCGCGACTTCCGCGGGCTGTCGGATCGCTCCTTCGATGGGCGCGGCAATTACACCGTCGGCGTCAGGGAGCAGATCATCTTCCCGGAAATTGACATGGATAAAATCGAGCGAGTGCACGGCTTGGACATTACCCTGGTGACCACCGCCAGGACCGATGAAGAAGCGCAGGCGCTGCTGCTGGCTCTGGGAGTTCCCTTCCGCCGGCACGGCGGTGAAGGTCGCGAAATGGCGGCCTGAACCAGTCTTGCGAACCAAGTCCTTTCTTGCATCATAGCAACAGCCAGTAACCAACGACCAGCAACCTGGAACTTTATGGCCAAAAAATCCATGATTGCCAAGGCGCGTCGCAAGCCGAAGTACAGCGTGCGGCAGGTGCACCGTTGCAGCCGCTGCGGCCGGCCGCGCGGCTACATGCGCAAATTCGGCTTATGCCGCATCTGCTTTCGCGAACTGGCTCTGCAGGGGATGATCCCCGGCGTCGTCAAGGCAAGTTGGTAGCCATATTGATCGAGTATTACATATGACCATGACGGATCCCATTGCGGATTATCTAACCCGCATTCGCAACGCCACCCGGGCGCGCCAGAAACGCGTGGACGTCCCCGCTTCGCGCATCAAAAAGGAACTCACCCGCATCCTCAAGCGCCACGGCATGATTGCAGACTACCTGATCATTGACGACGGCAAGAGCGGCTTCATCCGCATTCTGCTGAAATACACGCCGCAGGGCAGCAGCGTCATTGAAGGCATTCAACGGGTGAGCAAGCCGGGGCTGCGCCAGTATGTTGACAAGGATTCCATCCCCCGGGTGCAAAACAACGTCGGCCTGGCGATCCTCTCGACTTCCAAGGGAGTTATGACCGGCGTGCGGGCGCGCCGGTTGGGCGTCGGCGGCGAAGTGCTCTGTTACATCTGGTAGGTGATGAAGTGTCGCGTATCGGAAAGCAACCTATAACCATCCCCAAGGGCGTTACGGTGACTCTGGAGGGGCAGAAGCTCACTGTGCAGGGACCCAAAAAGACAACTCTGGAAAGACTCATCCATCCGGCCATTGAAGTCAAAGTCACGGAGGGGCATGTCGAGGTTCTGCGCCGGAGCGATACGCGCCAGGATCGTGCGCTGCACGGCTTGACGCGCGCTCTGATTGCCAATATGGTGCACGGCGTCACCCAGGGCTACCGCAAATCGCTGGAAATCGTGGGCATCGGCTACAAAGTGGAAATGCGCGACAAGTCGCTGCTTTTTATCCTGGGTTTTTCACACCAGATTCTGATGCAGGCACCTCCGGGCATCACTTTCGAGGTTGAAAAGCCGACGCTATTTCATATCAGTGGAGCCGACAAAGAGTTGGTCGGTCAGGTGGCGGCCAAAGCGCGCACCATCCGACCTCCGGACGCCTACAAGGGCAAAGGTATCAGATATGCGGACGAAGTGGTCCACTTGAAAGCCGGCAAGACGGCGAAGTAGCCTATGCGAGTCAAAATTAGCGACAAACTGGCCTCCAGATCGCGGCGCAAAAAGCACATCCATAAGGTGGTGCGCGGCAGCATCGAAAGGCCGCGCCTGGTGGTGTACCGCAGCCTCAAGGGCATCTACGCCCAGTTGGTGGATGATGGCAGCGGTAAAGTGCTGACGGGAATTTCCAGCCGCAACCCTGAGGTGCAAAAAAACCTGAAGGCGGCCAAGGGAAAAGTCGAAGCCGCCGTGATTGTCGGCCAGGCGCTGGCAGCCCTGGCTAAGCAAAAGGGCATCGAGCGGGTGGTCTTCGATCGCAATGGGTACTTATACCACGGGCGGGTTAAAGCCGTCGCGGAAGGCGCCCGGCAGGGCGGGCTTATCTTTTAGGGAATTCAAATGCACCAGACTCGTTCCAGAAGAGGGGCGCCGGAAGAACACGCCCCCGGCGAATTCACGCTGATCGAAAGAGTCGTCCACATCAACCGCGTGGCGAAAGTCGTCAAGGGCGGCCGCAATTTCTCCTTCAACGCCATTGTCGTCGTCGGCGACGGCAAAGGACAAGTCGGCCAGGCACTGGGCAAGGCCAATGAAGTGACCGACGCTATCAACAAAGGGACGGAGCTGGCCAAGCGCGCCATGAAGGAAATTCCTCTGCATGGTACTACCATCCCACATCCGGTGATCGGGCGCTATGGAGCCGCGAAGGTTCTGTTGAAACCCGCCTCCGCCGGTACCGGCGTGATCGCTGGCGGCGCAGTGCGTGCGGTTATGGAGTGCGTGGGCGTCAAGGACATTCTGACCAAGGTCCTGGGCACCAACAATCCGCACAACGTGGTCAAAGCGACTATGAACGGGTTATCACGTTGCCGCGATCTGCGCGGAGCGGCTCGCCAGCGGGGCGTGCCGGTCAGCCAAATTCTGGAAATGAATGAACTATGAGCCAGCTCAGGATTACCTGTATTCGCAGCACCATTCACTGCCCCCAGACGCATAAGCGCATCGTCAAGGCGCTGGGTTTGCGCAAGCTTCACCAGACGGTAGTCCAGCCGGATAATCCGGCGATTCGCGGGATGGTGAACAAGGTCAAGCACTTGCTCCTCGTGGAGGCGATGAATGGCTGAGAAAGTCAGGAAAGCGATGGATTTGAGTTCGATAAAACCTGCGCCCGGATCTCGCAGCCGGGAGCGCCGCTTGGGGCGCGGCACCAGCGCCGGTCAGGGGCGCACCTGCGGCAAAGGACACAAGGGCCAGAAGGCTCGCGCCGGGTACTCCTACAAGGTCGGCTTCGAAGGCGGCCAGATGCCGCTGCACCGCCGCCTACCCAAGCGCGGTTTCACGAATTATCCGTTTAGGAAACTCTATCAGATAGTCAACCTGAAGCAGTTGGGCGTCTTTCAGGCGGGGCAAGAGGTGAGCCCGGAAGAGCTTCTGGCTCGGGGTTTGATCTCCAAGAAGGACATGCCCGTTAAGCTGTTAGGAGACGGAGAAATCAGCGTCGCTCTGAAGATGCGGGTGCATGCGGCCTCTGAGGGCGCCGCAGAGAAGATCAGGGCTGCCGGCGGCGAGGTCGAACTGATATGTTGAAAGGCTTTCAGAACGTCTTCCGCATCCCCGAACTGCGTCGGCGCATCTTCTTTACCCTGGGAATTTTCATCATCGTTCGCATCGGCGGGCACGTTCCTTCGCCCGGAGTTAATGCTGAAGCGTTAGGCGAATTCTTCCGGCTGCAGCAGAATACCCTTTTCGGTCTTTACGATCTTTTCGCCGGCGGCGCCTTCGGCAAAGCCACCGTCTTCGCCCTGGGCATCATGCCCTACATCTCGGCTTCGATCATCATCCAGCTTATGGGCACAGTGGTTCCCTATTTCCAAAAGCTGCAGAAGCAGGGGGAAGAAGGGCGAAAGAAGATCACGCAGTACACCCGTTATGGAACCGTGGGCATCTCGGCTTTGCAGGCTCTGGGCGTTTCCATCTTTCTGGAATCCATCGTAACTCCGTCGGGCGTGGCGGCAGTGCCGCACCCCGGCATGGCATTCCGGCTGATGACCATGCTGACTCTGGCCACCGGCACAACCTTCATCATGTGGCTGGGGGAACAGATCTCCGAGCGAGGCATCGGCAACGGGATTTCTCTGATCATCTTCATCGGCATCATTGACCGGATGCCCTTCGCCATTATGGACGAAATCCGCCAGTTCATCGCCGGAAACCGTGCGCTCTTGATGGAGCTATTCATGCTGGCGCTCTTCGTGGGCGTCACCGGCGCGGTGGTGATGTTGACGCAGGGCACGCGCAAAATCGCCGTGCAGTACGCTAAGAAGGTGGTGGGACGCAAGGTCTACGGGGGGCAGCGCACGCACATTCCCCTGCGGGTCAACACCGCCGGTGTCATGCCCATTATTTTCGCCCAGTCTATCATGTTCTTCCCTTCGACCCTGGCCACGTTCCTGCCGGAGTCAGGCTTTAAGGACTGGCTGAACAGCGCCTTCAATTTCGAATCGTTCACTTACATGATCATCTACGGCGTGTTGATTATCTTCTTCACCTATTTCTACACCGCCGTTGCCTTTAATCCGGTGGACGTGGCGGACAACATGAAGAAGTACGGCGGCTTCATCCCCGGTATCCGTCCGGGCAAAGCCACCTCTGACTTCATGGACAACATCTTGACCAAGATTACGCTGCCGGGTTCGATCTTTTTAGGCGTCGTCGCCATCATTCCCAGCTTCATCACGCGGTATTCGAACGTCAACTACAGCTTCGCCTCGTTCTTCGGCGGTACCACGCTCTTGATCATCGTGGGCGTGGCTCTGGATTCGCTGCAGCAGATGGAATCGCATCTGCTGATGCGCCATTATGACGGCTTTATGAAATCCGGCCACATCAGGGGCAGACGCCGCATGTGACGCTTGGGTGATCGCCAGCGATCACCGGCTAATAGAACTGCCATTATGAATTTGATTCTTCTGGGAGCACCCGGTTCGGGCAAAGGGACGCAAGCGAAGGCACTGAGCGAGCGGTACAAATTCGCGCATATCTCTACGGGGGACATCCTGCGCCAGGCCATCAGGGAGCGTAGTGCGCTGGGTCAGCAGGCGGAAAACTACATAAAATCGGGCGAATTGGTGCCCGATAAGATCATCCTGGGAATCATCGAAGACCGGCTGCGCCAGGAAGACTGCAGATCCGGCGCCGTCTTTGACGGGTTTCCCCGAACCCTTCCGCAGGCTGATGGTCTGGAGGCGCTGCTGAAGAAAGCCAGCCGCAGGCTGGATCTGTGTATCAACCTTGAGGTCTCCGATGACCGCATCGTGCAGCGCCTGACCCATCGGCGCATCTGCGCCAACTGCGGCAGAGACTACAACTTGATCTCTAATCCGCCTCCCGCGGACGGTCGTTGCGAAACCTGTGGAAGTGAGATCACTCTGCGCGTGGACGACCAGGATGAGACAGTCCGCAACCGCCTGGCGGTCTACCGGCGGCAAACCCGTCCGCTGCAGGAGTACTATTCCGGGCGCGGGATGCTGCGCATCGTAGACGCCGACGGTGCGCAGCAGGAAATCTTCGCCAAACTCTGCCGATTGATTGATGATTATCTTAAGAACTCCGCAGGAAATTGAGCGCATCGGCAGAGCCTGCGATATATTAAAGCAAGTCTTTCGCGACGTCGCGCCGCACCTGTTGCCCGGCGTCAGAGCCATTGACATAGATCGAATGGTGGAAGAGGGCATCCGCCGCCGTGGTGGACGACCGGCTTTTAAGGATTTTCCCAGTCAAGAAGGCGTCCCGTTTCCCGCCAGCGTCTGCATTTCGATTGACTCGGAAGTCGTGCATGGCATCCCTGGCAACCGGGTTTTCTCTTCCGGGCAAATCGTTGGCTTGGATATCGGCGTTGAATTCGATGGCTATTACGGCGACGCAGCGCGCACCTTTCTGATCGGCGAAGTCAGCGAGTCTTTGAAAAAACTCGTCCGCGTTGCTCGCGAGAGCCTGGCCAAAGGCATCGAGCAAGCTCGCCAGAACCGGCGGATATCGGATGTCTCCCACGCCATTCAGAAGCATGTCGAGAAGCATGGCTTCTCGGTGGTGCGCGAGCTGACCGGTCACGGAATCGGGCGATCCCTGCATGAGGATCCGCAGATTCCCAATTACGGTTTGCCCGGCCGTGGACTCAGACTGGCGCCGGGAATGGTGCTGGCCATTGAGCCGATGATCGCCATGGGCGGCCATGAAGTGGTCACGGCCCGGGACGGCTGGACGGTGGAAACGCTGGATCGCTCGCCTTCTGCGCACTGGGAGGAAACCGTGGTCGTCACCGAGGGTGATCCGCTGATTCTGACCCGCGATCACGATGAAAACTGGGAATGATCGGATGAGCTATAAGAGGAATTGAAGGCCGTGGCGAAGGAAGAGGCGATAAAGATTGACGGAGCGGTGCTGGAAACCTTGCCCAACGCCATGTTCCGGGTGGAGCTGGAAAACGGGCACAAGGTGTTGGCCCATATCTCCGGCAAAATGCGCATGCATTTCATCAAGATTCTGCCCGGCGATAAGGTGACGGTGGAACTGAGCCCCTACGACCTGAATCGGGGCCGTATCATATACCGCTACAAATGAGTTCAGGAGACGGATGATGAAAGTCCGCGCGTCGGTAAAAAAGATTTGCGACAACTGCAAGATCGTCCGCCGCCACGGCAAGGTGCGGGTGATCTGCAAGAATCCCAAGCATAAGCAGAGGCAGGGGTAAGGAGCGCCTGAAGGCGCTGCCCTCCCCTGGTAAGGAGGTTACGTGGCACGAATCGCCGGCATTGACCTGCCCAAGGACAAACGCATCGAGGTCGCTCTGACCTACATCTACGGCATCGGGCCGGTTCTGGCCAAGCGAATTCTGGAGAAGACGGGCGTCAATCCTGATACGCGCGTGCATGCGCTTTCCGATGAGGACGCGCACAAAATCAGCGGCTTGATCGCTGCCGAGCATAAGGTTGAGGGGCCTTTGCGCACCGAAGTCATGATGAACATCAAGCGTTTGATGGACATCGGCTGCTATCGCGGCATCCGGCATCGGCGCGGGCTGCCCGTGCGCGGCCAGAACACCAAGAACAACGCGCGCACCCGCAAGGGCAAGAAGAAGACCTCACCGTCGCGTAAGAAGTAAATTGGAGGCGTGATTTGGCCAGAGTCAAGAGAAAGACCAAAAAAGATCGAGTGGACGTCGCCGGCATCGCTCACATCAAGGCGTCTTTCAATAATACCATCATTTCGCTGACCGACGTTTACGGCAATGTCATCGTGCAGTCCTCCTCGGGGCACCAGGGCTTCAAAGGTTCGCGTAAGAACACGCCCTTTGCTGCCTCGCAAGCGGGATCGGCTGCGGCCAGGGTTGCCCTGGATTTGGGCATGAAGAAAGTGTCGGTGCTGGTGAAAGGGCCGGGTGCGGGCCGCGATTCCGCGATTCGTTCTCTGCAGGCCGCCGGTCTGCAGGTCACAGCCATCCGCGACGTCACGCCCATCCCGCACAACGGCTGTCGGCCCAAAAAGAAGCGTCGCGTGTAAGAGTACAGGAGTTCTTTCTTATGGCGAGATATACAGGACCTGTATGCAAGCTGTGCCGCCGCGAAGGCGATAAGCTGTTCTTGAAGGGCGAACGCTGCGCCAGCGCCAAGTGCGCCTTTGAGAAGCGGGAGCATCCTCCGGGACAGCACGGCCGCAACCGGCGGTTCAAACGCTCAGAGTACGGCGACCAGTTGCGCGAAAAACAGAAGATCAAGCGGAGCTACGGAATGCTGGAGGGGCAGTTCCGCAACTTCTACAAGAAGGCCCTGCACGAAAAAGGCATCACCGGCCAGCAACTGCTGACCCTGCTGGAGAGCCGCCTGGACAATGTGGTTTATCGCATCGGGTTCGCTCCGAGCCGTAAAGCGGCTCGGATACTGGTCCGCCATCGGCACATCGAAGTCAACAACCGCATCGTGGACATCCCCTCTTCTGTCTTGAGCCCCGGCGACATCATCAAGGTGCGGGAAAAGTCGCGCAAGCTGGCTCTGATCCACGATGCCATGAAGCGAGTTAAGGAAGGCAAGCTGGTCCCCTACCTGCAATTGGACAAGGCCAAAATGGAAGGCGTCTTTCTGAGCTATCCGACGCGCGAGGCTATCCCCTTGCGGGGCCGCGAGCAGATGATCGTGGAGCTCTACTCCAAATAACGTCGGCAATTCAGTCTAATTGACAAGAGAGCAAGAAGAAGATCAATTTGGAAGGCGATCCTTATGAATGGCTCCAATTTCCAGATGCCCGAAGCGGTCGAGTTAGACGAGGCGACATATTCTTCGACATTTGGACGTTTTTACCTGCAGCCGCTGGAGCGGGGCTACGGAGTCACCATCGGCAATGCCATACGCCGCGTGCTGCTGGCTTCTCTGCCCGGCGCGGCCATCGTCTCCTTGAAAATAGACGGAGTACAGCACGAATTCTCCACCATCCCCGGCGTGGTTGAGGACGTGTCCGAAATCGTGCTGAATCTGAAGGCCATTCGCCTGAAGCTGATGAACCGCAAGCCCGACAAGGTCATGCTGCATTTCAAAGGACCCGGAGAAATCACAGCCGTAGAAATCCAGAAGGGCAACACCGACTTTGAGATTCTGAACCCGGAGCAACACATTGCCACGCTGGGAGAGGGCGCCGATGTCAAAATGGAGCTATTGATTCGGCGCGGGCGAGGCTACATTCCAGCCGAGGAAAATCGCATCCTGGATCAGCCCATCGGCACCATCCCCTTGGACGCCATTTATTCGCCTATCCGTAACGTCACCTATCGCGTGGAGAATACGCGCATCGGGCAGCGCACCGACTACGAAAAGCTCATTCTGGACATCACCACGGATGGCTCCATCACTCCGGACGATGCCCTGTCCGTCGCCGGCCGCATCTTGCGCGATCACATCCTGCTCTTCATCAACTTCGACATCAAGGCGCGCGAGGAAGAGCGCGACCATGAGATTGACGAGGAAGTCCTGCGCATCCGCAAACTGCTCAAAAAGTCGGTGGACGAACTCGAGCTTTCCGTGCGCAGCGCCAACTGCCTGAAAGAGGCCAAGATCCGCACCATCGGCGAACTGGTGGGCAAAGATGAAGCCGAAATGCTGAAATTCAAGAACTTCGGGCGCAAGTCTCTGACCGAGCTCACCGAGATTCTGAAGGAGCATGGTCTGGAATTCGGCATGGATGTAGAACGCTTCTTGGGACCGGACGCCCGCCGCCGCCCGCCGGTCGCTCCACCTGTACCAACGGAATAAGCCCTTTAGCCCAAAATCGCTATGAGACACGGAGTCAGCAAATATCACCTGAATCGCACCGCCAGCCACCGCCGCGCGCTCTATGCCAATTTGACTTGCGCCTTGATTAAGGAGCGGCAAATTCGCACGACGACGGCGAAGGCCAAGGCCGTGCGGCCTTTTGTGGAGCGGATGATTACTTTTGCCAAAAAGGGTGATCTGGCCAGCCGCCGGCACGTGCTGAAACATCTGCGCCGCAAGGATGCGGTCAAAGAGCTGTTCGAGCACATTGGCCCCTTTTATGCCGAGCGGCCGGGGGGCTACACGCGCATCATGAAGTTGGGCATCCGCCGCGGCGATGCCGCTCCCCTGGCGATTCTGGAGTTCGTAGATCGCGAAGGTCTGGGGGGAAAGAAAGAAGCGCCGAAGAAGGCCGGTAAGAAAGCCAAAAAAGAGGGCGAAAAGACCAAAGCGGAAGCCACAAGCGGCGAGTCCCCCTGAGGGGCGACGTGGAGAATTAAAAGCAACTCCCCGGAGTTGCTTTTTGTTTGCTCAGCGGTTACAGAACCAACGCCAGGCGAGCCCGTTCGTCGCCCGCCAGCGATACTTTGCTGGGAGTTACTCTTTTGCCGGTCGCATCGTGGCAGAGGATGAGATCGCACTGGTGCGGAGCTTCCGGCCGGAACTGAGAGACAATGCCGCGCATGTTACGGATATGCGGGTCGCTGGTTTTTTCGATCCTTACCTGGCTGCCCACGGGGAAGATCTGGATAGTCTTGACCAGCATGCTGACCACATGAGGGTTGAATTCGTTCTCGCTGCGCCGGATCAGCTCCTGAAGCGCAGCTTCGGGGGACAGCATGAGCCCGTAGCTGCCGGAGGTCAGGACATCGTAAGCGTCAGCCACGCTGACGATCTCTGCCAGCCGGTAGATCTTTCCGGCTTGGTAACTACGGCTGTGGGCGGGCGATTTCCTTTCGCCTTTCAGTCCATCGGGGAAGCCCGCTCCGTCCTGCCTCTCATGGTGCTGCTGAATCGTGGCGCATTCGGTGAAGAGATCGTCGCCGCTGTTCAGGACTAACTGAGCGCCCACATAGGGATGTTCTTTGTATTTGGAGTGCTCGGGGCCAAGGATGGTCTCTCCTTCTGCAGTCAGCACGCACTTGCCCACGTCATGCAATAGAGCGGCCAGGCCCAGTTGACGCAACTCGCGATAGATCAAATTGAAGTTAACCCCCAGCAGGATCGAAATGAGCATGACATCGGTGGCATGCTGGACCAGGTACTGGCTTTGACTTTTTAGCAGCAGGCAGGGGAGCTCGGTGGTGAACTGATCTGTGATTTCTTGAACAACCTGATTAACTTGACTGCGCACCTTGCCCACCGGCAGAGATCTGCGCAGTTCCGGGTGGTCAATTAAGGTCTGCTGCAGCGATTCGGTATCGGGCCCCGACGAGGCTTTGAGGTGCACCAGGTCTTCGAAGCACTGTCCCAGAAGTACTTCCGTGCTGGCGCGCAGGGCCACGTCAATCAGCTCCGGAGGCTGGACTTCTTCGAAGCCGGCCTCTTCAACATAGACGCCCGGAAAGCCCAAGCTGGCCAGCCGGGCAATGAAATAATCGT
>Ga0315280_10011230_pt1 | contig 11045 bp, 10 predicted proteins | sample YL17G06_40_MG_FD_203697 | JGI IMG/M metagenome (GOLD analysis project Ga0315280, IMG submission 203697) | Sediment microbial communities from Yellowstone Lake, YNP, Wyoming, USA - YL17G06_40 | ecosystem: Environmental > Aquatic > Freshwater > Lake > Sediment | place: USA: Wyoming | collected... | reverse complement strand
TATGAGCTGGTTCACATGCAACCCCGTCTAAAGGCATATAGCCTAAAGACCTCTCAAGTCCCACAACCCAGTTCTCAAAACCGCACTTTTGCAAAGCCGAGAGTTCGAATCTCTCCCGGGCTACCATGAAATCCAAATCAAGACGACATTCAAACCTTGGCGTTTTACTTGCATAGATTTTCAAACAAAGTGTTGAAGCTACGGCAAAGAATAGAAGGTATCCTTTTTCTTGACAAGACCCCTGTTGAGTAAAGATTTGAGGTGAGCTTCTATTGACGTCAAGTTCCATTCATCAACAGGAATCCCAGAGCGTCTGTCAATTTCTGCAGGGTCATTTGTGATTTTCGCAGATTTTTTAGTATTTCAGCATTTATGTAATTCACTCGCTCTAGACAGTTTTCAAGTTCTTTTCGAACAATGGAATCTTTGATTAGATCCGGATGCCCTGGCAAAATCAAATCAATGTCTAGGTCAAGGAGTCGTTGAATCGATAGAATGTACGCATCAAGATCATTGTAAAGCCCAGTTACAGGACCAAACTCTTTCACAAATGCTGTAGTGCCTTGCAGAGCGTCTCCAGAAAAAAGAACCTTCCTCTCTCGATCATATAAGCAAATGGAACCTTGCGTGTGACCAGGTGTATGAACAACCTCAAGGGTGACTCCACCAAGTTCTATTCTGTCTCCGTCTTTTAAGAGAACGTCAACGTCATCTTTCCAAGATTTCGCTTCTCTAGCATAATCTTCAGATGGAGGTACATGTTTGAAAGTATCCTTTAGGAAATCATTAGGGTTTTCTATGTATTTCGCATCCAGTTCATGGATTGTCAGCTTTGCTCTGCAAATATCTTTCAGCGCTTTGTCGCAAGCTACATGGTCTCCGTGAACATGAGTGTTTATTATAAAACATACATCTTGGAATTGATGTCTCAAATCTGCAATGTATTTTTTGGTATACTCAAAATATTCGGGTAGACCTGTATCAATGAAAGCTAACTTCTCACCAACAACCAAGTAGACATATGACCAACTAGGTGCAATTAAATGAACACGCTCTGCTACCTTCATCTCTTTCTTCCTTCCATTTAGCTAGAGCAACTCCGACAATTTAAACCGATATTTGAACCTGTTCTGGGCTAGCATGATTTTCCTGAAAGGAAGCTAGCGAAAATTGGAACTCACCTGTCTTATGGTCATTGAGGTTGGGAACATGTTCTTACTAGCGAAAATGCCTTGGATACGTTTCTAATAGTTCAACCTTTTTCCTGGGCTACGGCAAATCCACGTTTTTTCTTCGCACGGTACTCAAAGAGAGAGATTTAGATTTGTTCATGAGTGAAATTCTCAAAAGACAAAATCGAACATCACTCGAAGACCAGAACTTGCGACCCCAGAACATAAAGGGAAATCTTAATCTCAGGGAAGTAGATTACTAGGTTTCTCAAAATAACTGATTGCAGGACTATAAATGCCAGAGTTCTCACAGTCTAGAAGGCAATTACTGCAACTACTTTCAACAGATGAAATTGAGGCCATGCACAATGATTCACTGGCAGTCTTGGAGAGAACTGGAGTCAATGTGAAAAACAATGAGGCGTTGCGTCTGCTCAAAGATTCCGGATGCGAAGTTGATCTCGCTAAGAGAATTGCCCGTATTCCGCAGCATATCGTAAAAGACTGCTTACGTAAACCACCCTCAATAATAAGGCTGTACGGTCGAGACGGAAAGCACGAACAGATTGTTGGCGGGAACAACACAATCTTCAATCCAGGTTCAAGTGCAGTCTACTTTAATGACCATAAGACAGGGGAGATAAGGCAACCGCTTTCACAGGATCTAGTTGACCTTGTACGACTAGTAGATGCGCTCAAATGCATTCAAGCTCAAAGCACAGCCATGTTGCCGTCGGAAGTGCCAGAAGCGATAGGGGACATATATCGCCTTTACCTTGTACTGAAAAACTCCACTAAGGGCATGATTACTGGTGCTTTTACGAAAGAAGGACTCATTGAAATGAAACGATTATTAGAAATCGTTGCCGGAGGAGAAGACAAGCTTGCAAATAAACCTGTTGCCATCTTCGACGTGTGCCCTTCTTCTCCGCTTATGTGGAGCGACACAACCTGCCAGAACATGATTGATTGTGCCAAATTCAATATACCGGCGGAAATCATACCGGCGCCACAGATGGGTGCGACAAGTCCTATAACTCTGGCTGGAACACTTGTGCAACTTAATGCTGAATTTCTGAGCGGTATGGTGATCTCTCAACTCATAAAGCCGGGAGCTCCAATCATTTACGGAGGTTCGCCAACAACATTCGACATGAAATACCTCTCATCTCGTCTGGGATCAATTGAAAGCATTATGGTGGCTTGTGCAGCAGCGCAAATCGCCAAGTACTATAAGTTACCTTCCCACGCTTATTTGGGACTTAGCGACTCAAAGATGGTCGACGCGCAAAGCGGAATTGAAACAAGCTTTGGAGTAGTTCTCGGAACTCTTGCTGGCGTAAACGTTGTTTCTGGACCTGGAATGCTCGTCTTTGAGAATTGTCAATCGCTTGAAAAACTTGTAATCGACAATGAAATCTGCGCTATGGCGTTGAGGCTTGTGGATGGAATAAACGCTAACAGAGATGCATTCGCCTTAGAAGTAATAAGTAAAGTTGGCCCTGGTGGCCACTATCTTGCAGAGAAGCATACCCTAAAGTGGTTGGAAAAAGAGCACATAATGCCTTCTGACTTGATTGACAGGTTAACTCTTGAGGCTGAAAGGAAGCAAGGATCTAAAGATATAATCAGCAAAGCGAGAGAGGCCGTTGATAAAATATTGAAAGAGCATGTTCCAGAGCCTTTGCAGACAGATGTTGAGAATGATTTAAGAGATGCCCTCAAAGACATTATGAATCGATACAAAGTCAAATCGCTTCCGATTATCTAGAAACACAGGTGTTTAAAATGAAGATACTCATAGTCGGAACTGGAAACATCGGATCCATCATTGCCAGAGACTTGGCCGAGAACATGACCTCGACTGAAATGGTCATAGCGGACAAGAATCAACGCCGAGCTGAACAAGTTGCAGCCACGATAGGCAGGAAAGATGTTTCTGGCATTCCGCTAGACGTATTTGACCGCAAAATTCTCATCGACACCCTAAAGCAATTTGACCTAGTAGTTGGGGCGTTGCCGGGCGAAATTGGTTACAAACTGTTAGAGGCATGCGTAAATGCAAAGGTGAATACGGTTGACGTGTCGTTCATGCCTGAGAATCCGCTAGCACTCAGCAAAGCCGCCGCAAAGGCAGGTGCAACTATCATCCCAGACTGTGGAGTAGCGCCAGGGTTAAGCCACATGCTCGTGCAACGCGGAGTAAGCAAGCTCGATAAGGTCGAGAATGCTCAGATAATGGTTGGTGGCTTACCGGAGAAGCCGATTCCGCCACTTGGTTATACGATAACATGGTCTGTTGAGGGACTGATAGATGAATATCTGAGAAAAGCGAGAATAATCAAAGATGGCAAAGTGACTGAGGTTGATGCGTTAGATCAAGTAGAAGGAGTGGAGTTTCCCGGTGTGGGCAAACTGGAAGCATTCTACAGCGACGGGCTCAGAACCTTGCTCCAAACGCTGAAGGGAGTAAAAAACATGGCAGAGAAGACTCTTAGATATCCAGGACACATCGAAAAAATAAGACTACTCAGAGATTTAGGGCTCTTAGACGAGAGCCCAATTCAAGTCGCAGACACCTTGGTTCCTCCTAGAAAAGTCACCATGAGATTGCTTGAAAAGAAACTGAAAAAGCCAAATGTCCCCGATATCCTTGCGATGCTTGTACAAGTCGAAGGCACGAAAGATGGCAAACGAACTATGTACAGCTACCAGATTCTTGATCGTTACGACAAGAAAAGCAAAGTAACAGCCATGGCAAGAACAACAGCATACACCGCGTCATGCGTGGCTCAGCTTCTCGCGAAGAAAGTCATAAAAATCAAGGGAATGATCCCGCCTGAGAAACTTGGCGGAGACGAAAAAGTCTTCAGGAAGCTATTAAGCATGTTGAAAAAGCGTGGAATACAGATCAAGGAAAGCAAGAAAATCAAGGAAACATCTTGAGTTGGGCGGTCCCTGAAAACGTCAAAACAGCATAACGGGGCTTTTTGCGCTTGCGCTAGCCGCGTTGGTGCGTTTAGTTCAAATTCTAGGTTTGTTATAGAGGTATTTGATGTTGCCCAAAAGACATGTAGCACTTACATTTGAGCCGGATGGCTTAAAATCAGAAGTTGAAAGAGGCACACGCATACTCGACGCTATGAAAACAGCTGGCTTGGCCATCAGATCGGAATGCGGGGGCAAAGGAATTTGCGGCAAATGCAAAATAATAGCTAAAGACCCGTCAAAATTGACTAAGATCACAGAGGCCGAGAAAGATCTGATTCGGTCTGAACTGAGGTCTAGTTACCGGCTAGCGTGCGAATGTTCCGTCACCGATGACGTCATCATCTATATTCCTGAGGAAAGCCGCATAATAACTCGAAAACTGCTCATAGAAGGAACTGAAAGGCCAGTTGAGGTTGATCCGGCAATTAGGAAGGTACTCATACGAATTCCAAAATCGTCCCTGCAAGACATCAGATCCGATGCACAGCGGCTTAGAGACACACTTAACGAAGTCTACGGAATTAAAGCGGTCGAAATTGACCATCAACTCCTGAAAAAGTTGCCTGAAATACTTCGCGATTCAAACTGGAAAGTCACGGCAGCGATCAGGGATGAGAGAGAGATAGTTTCAGTAGAGAAAGGAGACACATCAGAAGATGCTTATGGAATCTCCGTTGATGTTGGGACGTCAAAAATAGTCATCTACCTATCCAATCTGCTCGACGGACAACTTATAGCAACAGAATCTGTGGAAAACCCTCAGATAAAACACGGGGAAGATATAATCTCTAGGATTTCATACGCCAAGTCAGAGAGCCAACTGAAGGAACTACAACAACTAATTATTACGTCACTGAATAAAATGGTCTCGGAAGCATGCAGGAGATTAGGGCTAAATCCACAACACATTTATGAAGCCATCGTAGTAGGCAACACAGCTATGCATCACTTCTTCTTGGGCATACAACCGAAGCATTTGGGTTTGTCACCATATGTTCCAGCGGTTGCCTCTCCAATCAATGAGAAGGCAAGAAACTTGGGGCTGAGATTAAACGATTCGGCGAATGTGCATGTGTTCCCAGTGATCGCGGCCTTTGTGGGTGGAGACGCAGTTGCAGACATTATTTCCACAGGAATCTACGAATCCGATGAGCTTTCAATGGTTCTAGATATTGGAACTAACACTGAAGTCGTAATCGGCAACAAGGACAGATTGATGGCTTGCTCTTGTGCTTCAGGTCCTGCCTTTGAAGGCGCTCACATCAAATGTGGAATGAAGGCAGTAACGGGCGCCATAGAGAGACTCCAGATCGAGTCAGGAAAACTACTTATCACTTATCAGACGATAGGTGATGCCAAACCTATAGGCTTATGCGGGTCCGCTATAGTCGACGTTGTTGCGAGTCTACTGAAGTGGAAAGTGATTGATGGAAGTGGCACCTTTGCATCCTCTCGCCCTACATCAAGAATCAAAACTTTGGGTAAAGAGAAAAGCTTTGTTCTCGTGTCCAAAAAGGAAGGAGCATCAAGAGACATTGCGATAACGCAAAAAGACATCAGAGAAGTCCAGCTAGCCAAGGCAGCCATCTACACTGGATGCTACATGCTCATGAAGAGGAAACATGCTGGGCCTGAGGACGTAAAGAACCTATACGTAGCCGGAGCTTTCGGTAATTACCTAAACCTTGAGAATTCAAAGTTAATCGGGATGCTTCCAGATATCCCAACTAAATCGATGAGTTTTGTTGGAAACGCCGCCGGAGCAGGAGCCAGAATGGCATTGATTTCTAAAAAACTACGACAGACAGCTGCCTTTATCAGCCGAAAGGTGGATTACGTTGAACTGGCTCTAGAGGAAGACTTTCAAAGGGAATTCGGTTCAGCCATGTTCTTTCCGCATAGAGATTTAGCAAGGTTTCCTTCGCTGAAAAACTCGCTCTAAGCCCCTAAAGTCTTCGTCGCCATTTCAACGTGCGTTCGATAGAAGCATAGGATTTAAATGCTAAAGTTTCTCTCATTAGAGCGTCTGAATACACAATTCAAGGTGTCGCTATGAACACACTAGTCTCAGCACTCAGAGACCAACTGTTAACCTTTGATGCAGACAAGTTTGTTGAGGTAGTGAAGAAATCCGTGGATGAGGGTCATGATCCAATTGAAGTGGTGAATGCCTTAACCGAAATTCTGAAAGAAGTAGGCAAGAAATTCGAGAACGGAGAAATATTTCTCGTTCATCTAGTCGTAGCTGGAGATGCGGCTAAGAGAGCCACAGTCGAGGTCTTGGAACCCTTAATCAAGAAAAGCAGTTCTAAGAAAGAGACGCTTGGAAAGGTTCTGATTGGAACGGTTGCAGGTGACATTCATGACATTGGCAAGAACATTGTTTCTATGATGCTTTTCACGGCAGGCTTCGATGTTAATGATATCGGGAAAGATGTTCCAACTGAAGATTTTGTCAAAAAAACAAAGGAATACAACGCTGATATCGTCGCTTTGTCCGCGCTCTTGACTACAACGCTTCCAGTTCAACGTGAAGTCATCGAAGCCTTGAAAAAGGCTGGCTTGAGACAAAAAGTCAAAGTTCTCGTTGGTGGCGCACCAGCCACAGCGAAATGGGCTGAAGAAGCTGGAGCTGATGGTTACGCTGAAGACGCGATTGAAGCTGTGAGAATTGCAAAGAAACTTGTGGGGATAAAGGATTAGAAATTAAAAAATCGGCAAGCACGCTAATTATGCAATTTTGAAAATCGGATGAGAAGGAGACGGCACCTTTCCCCCCTCCATAAGAAGTTGGGCAAAAGCGGCATCCACCATAGCCGCTGAAGGAAACACATAAGGCGCGTCTTCTATGGGTCCATAGAGTATCCAATCCGCTCCAGCTGCAATTGTCAATGCATTAGCTACCGCTGAACATGGTTTGACTGCTTGCAGACCCATTTTCATTTTTAATCCTTTCCAAGTATCGATGGCGTTGTGGGCGCCGCACCCAGCAGGATAGCCCAACTCGTTTTTGACATCGAAGATCGCCTTAAAGGCTGAGCCAAGTGTTGGCACATCCAACACAGCGGCATCTATGAACATTTTTTCGATTCCGCTCTGAGTGGCGGAAGGTAGGAGTTGCCTTATAGCGGCAACTCTACCTGCAGCAGTCATATTTTTAGTGTTAAATGCTAATAAGACGGCGGATTTGAGGCCAACTTCTTTTATCTTATCGAATTCTGCAACTTTGGATTCGGGGGTGAGTGAATTGTACACGCATCTATCTAAGATACCAGTTTGTTTAGCATAGTCCAATGCAGTAAGTCTGATTTCTGCTGAAGCGGCATCTAGAAATATAGGTGAATCTGTGATTGATGTAACGAACTCCAGAATTTTGCTTACCCATTTCTTAGACGGCAGAACAACATCAAGCATGCATGGTAACCCTGTCTTATCCGAGAATTCCTCCTGAGCCTTTATCAGTCTCTCACATTCCCGTTCGCTGAATTCCCCTGTTTCTTCTTTAAAATCTAAGCTCTTTTGTCTGTAATAGAAAACTGAGCCCACAAGCACGGTTGGGCTTTCACCGAGTCTCCCACCGACTGTAACGTTTCCAACCCTGAATTTCTTCTGTTCTGATGCCATTTGCCACATTGGGATTATGCCTCTGATTATTGTCAGTCAGTCAGGAATTAAACGTTACTTATCACAGTCGCATTAACAAATTCATTATCCGGCGAGTCAAGAATCGCCTTTGAGTATTGCAGATACTTCTTGCTCGCAAAAGGTGAGTGTTCAGGATTGTTTGAACGAGTGTTTGAAGCTATCCCGGGCTACCAAATCACCACCGTGTGGTTGTTTTGGCGGCCCAAATAACGCGCAGAAAGACCACAGGGGCGCGCGCCATTGATTGAACTGCTAGAAATGGTTGAGGACGAAATCTCTCAAGCTTTTGTGATTGCCCAAGAAGGCAACGACCTTTTTTGTAGCTTTAACTATCTGGACATCGAGCAATCTTGATACAGCCAACGAGAACACAAACGTGAACATTCCTAGGACAACTTGCAACCTGATGTTTATGGAACCGAAATATAGTATGAAAAGGAACGTAACCGAGGCACTCAGTATCCCCATGATGAATGATCTTATTATGAAGTACAGCCGCTGCAGCCACGTGGAAAGCAGCAGCGCCTTTATCACCGCTTTTTTTCCGACATCGCGCTCAGGCTGCGTTGGAGCCTCATCCATGTGCTGCAACAATGTTTTTGCATGATGAACATTCGTCAAATGCAAAATCTCAATCATCTCATCGGATTCCGCCAGCTCCTTCGAGCTAGTATGTTCAATCTTCGACATAATTTTCTGGGCTATCTCGTCAACTTCCTCATCAGCCACAGAGCTCATGGTCTCACCCAAAACCATCCAAAACCAACTGACTGACGATGTACAGCTTAAGTGTTGTGCTGATGGCTTCTCTGAAAAATATATCAACAAAAAAATTCGCTGTAGTAGCATACCTCTTACATGCAACAGGAATCTTTGTAATTCTTCTTATTGGTCATAATATTAACTAAAATACCGCGCATACTTTATTTAGTATCCTGCCCAACATGCGGCCTTTTCAGTGGTCAGATTTCCAGTTATTGTGTTCATCCTAAGAACGGCTAGCACCGCGGTTATGTTCGGCTTAAGCAAGTCCCACTATTCACGCACATGCTCGTCTTCTCAAGCGATTTTTCTGTGTCCCAAAAGGCAGTTTGTTGTTTAGTAGAGTCTTTCGCGGAGGCTTATCTGATATTTTCGCGTGCGGCACCTGTTCAGAGTCCTCAAGAGTTTACGCCGTAGCCTGCTAACATTCCCCAAATTCCACAAGAGATGCGAATGCCTCCTCAACAACCAGTACTGATTATCGACCAAACGATACATTAACAAAAGCTCATCAGGCCTTAGACGCGGCCTAACAAACTTCTTACCAATCCAAACGGTCTGTTCGTCCATATTCTGGCACCACTTTTAGGCGTGCTGAATGTTGTTTCGGCGCCATTTAACATTTTTGCGTGACTAAACAAACGGCAATAGTCACGACTATAGTACAGGCAGAGAACCCCAATTCTGGTCCAAAACCGATCATAATGCCTTATACCAGAACTTGAAAAGCGCCATCAAATCTGTACTGGTCGCTCCTTAAACACGAGTTTTCTTTTTTTGTCACTATGTAAACGTTCATATCTACCTTTTACAACTGAACAGTTAAAACGATGACCGAAATTATCTCCACTCGCGTCCCAGAAGACATTGCAATCCTATGCTTTTTCGTCCTTCTTTAGTTGTTTGATTTCGTTTTCAATTTGTTCTATTGTAAGTTTTTCGGTAGCTTTCCTCAGTTCTACAACCGAGTCTCCGTATTTCCTTCTGATCTCGCTGATGAACTCTATGGCTCTTTTTGCTCCAAGCTCTCTAACGAGGGCTTCAAAGGGCACTTCAACTGTTGCTATCCGCGAAGCTGTCATTTTTTCGCCTCTGCCTTTCCCTTATATAATTAATTGGATTTCTAACTTTTAACCTATACCCTTTTTCGGCTGCAAGTTTCTCTATACAAGCTCTCTTATGTAAAATCTCGTCGTCGCACGTCAAGAGGAAATCTGCGTTCTCAACGCAAGCAGCCGATATGTGTAAAGCGTCCAAAGAGTTGAGATTGCACCTACCAGAGAACATTCTTGCCAAAGCGGTGAGCTGCCTGCTGCTTGTGACGTTTGCTGAGCTTAAGGTTCTCTCAAAGCCCTTGATGTCTTTTCTCTTCAATGGATCAAAAATCTCCTCGATTTCAAACTTCACGTAGTCAGAGCTCACGATTGTTATTTCGCCACGCGAAGCAATGTCAGCAATTTCCATAAAGGCTTGCGACTCCAATTGAACACGCCTATTACTCTGATCATCTAAAGGTCTACAATATACGTTCGTGTCCAGATAGACTCGCTCGACCAAATTTACCCCAGCATATTAAACACTTGTTTTACTTGTTGGATCAGGATTTAAAACATGCCAATCTTGCTAAACAACCAACATTGCATATTAATGGAAACAACTACTGGAACTAACGCCCTTACAGCATCTGGCGAAGGGAACCCGGAGAATCAATCTTCTTACCTTATACTCCAGCATCCAGATTTTTCACATGAGCTTTTCTATGAGGTTGTAAACGTTTATATGAAGCGTTTAGAACAAACGCAAACGGTGAAAAACGATGACCGAAATTATCTCCACTCGCGTCCCAGAAGACATCGCAAGAGACTTAAAAGAAATAGAGAAGAGAAAACAGACCGTGCTACAACAGTTAGTACATGTTCTGGCACCACTTTTAGGCGTGCTGAATGTTGTTTCGGCACCATTTAACATTTTTGCGTCACTAAACAAACGGCAATAGTCACGCTATAGTACAGGCAGAGAACCCCAATTCTGGTCCAAAACCATTTTTCATCTAAACTTCAAAGCCAAGAGCAGGGGTTTACATTTGTAAACTTTTATATCTCGGAGAAACTCCAATATTGAGGAGGGCTTAATGCTTGGAAACAGCAAGAACCGTAGTCTCCAAGGAAGATATTAAAAGACTCTTAGACGTTGAAAAACTAAAATACTGCTTTGAATGCGGCATTTGCACAGCCAGCTGCCCAATGGCAGAATTGCTTGGAAAAGACTACAATCCAAGGAGCCTTCTAGAAAAAATTTCCCTAAAGCCCGAAGAGACTTTGAATTCTGATGAGCCTTGGTTCTGCGCTTGGTGCTACAGCTGCTATAAACATTGTCCCCAAGCTCTAAGATTACCTGAAATATTTCTATTCATGCGAACAACTGCCATAAAAAATGGATATACAGAGCCCCTTGAAAAAGCCCTTAAAAAAATTG
>Ga0315280_10011229_pt1 | contig 11046 bp, 10 predicted proteins | sample YL17G06_40_MG_FD_203697 | JGI IMG/M metagenome (GOLD analysis project Ga0315280, IMG submission 203697) | Sediment microbial communities from Yellowstone Lake, YNP, Wyoming, USA - YL17G06_40 | ecosystem: Environmental > Aquatic > Freshwater > Lake > Sediment | place: USA: Wyoming | collected... | reverse complement strand
CTACCGCGACAGCTGCAAAAATCGATATCATCTTCCCGCGAGAGGTCGTAGCTGATTCAGACTTCATTATTTTCAATCCAGATTTCAGTCATAAAAACAAAAGGCCCAAATGACCTTTCACCATTGAGATCACTCTCTTTAGGTTACTTAACCTTTCGGACCTTTGTCCACGAGCTTTTCTTAGGGTCTTCCCTTTCGTAAAGCTTTATTGAAATATCCTTTCGGAAGTTCCTTCCGCTTCACGATCAGGGGTTGCCTCCTGTCTCGTGGGATTATAATTTACCACACTTTCCCTGATTGTCAACAAAATTTTTTTAGCATTCCAAATTTCTTAAAAATAACTAATCTGTGTATCTAACAGTCAACCTGCAGTTAGAAGGCAGCCATCCCACTCCATCCCATGCATTATTAGCAGCCCACAGCATTTCACTGTCCCAGTGCAGCCTGAACTGAATCCTCGGATTTGAGGCACTGACAAGCGTCTGCAGCCTACCCGCTAACGCACCGCTGCTGTGAGAAATATCACCGACTGATGCAGCAGGATAACTGGCCAGGGGGCTGCTTGAAAGTCCGTAATCTGCACCGACAAGCGGACCAACACCATAACTAATTGTACCAAGAGCCAGTGTCCCCAGATTTAAATGATTTCCCCAGGTGGCTATTGGCGCCAGATTAAGCGTAACATCTTCAATATGTTTGTTTGCAATGCTTGAAATATCAAAACTGATATATCCACGACATGCACGATTGTTTGCATCGTTACCCGCATAAGCAGTAGCCCCAAACACATTGCCCGCGGTATCAATATAACCGGTTTCATTCGGTACAACATTAAAGGTGACCTCGTGAACAGGGGCGGTAACTGTAATTGGCTTTTCGGCAGTATCTGTGCCTCCTTTTCCATCCTCAACAGTGATCTGTATTGCGTATACACCTGCTGCCCCGGGAGCAGTATAAGTAAACCGGTAGCTATTTGGATTCGGATTTGATTCTGCGCCAATACCACCACTGGATACTGTTGAGTCAAAATCAAGAGGATCACCATCCGGATCCGTTGCTGTTACTGTAATTTCCACAGTAGCACCTGTTACTATGTTAACAGCTCCACCATCAAATCCCGCCGCGGTAACGTCGGTAATCTCCGGTGGGTGATTTGGCTCCTCGCATTCATAAGTCACGTGCCTCGTGGCAGTATCAGAGCCGGCTGAGTTGGTTACAGTAACCTGGAGGTCGAAATCATCTCCTGGATTGAGATTCACCTGAGCCACATCGTTGCCAAAAGCATGACTGCTGTCATCATGGTTCCAGTTTATTAAGGGTTTAGGCGACCCGGTCACTATTGCCTTGAACCTCTGTACACAAAAGCCACCCTCGATCACCGGCCCATAAATCCTGTCGATATCAACAGTGGGAGCGGTTGCAGTAGTGCCTCCACCAGTCGTTTCTTCTGTGGTCTCTTCTGTTGTTTCCTGCTGTGTTGTCTCCTCTGTGGTCTCTTCGGATGTCGTTTCTCCCGTGGTCTCTCCCGCAATAAGCGTTGTCTTTACAACCATATTTAAGTCATTTTCTGACCCTGGCAGCAGGTCAACCTTCTCTGAGCTGTTAAACTCATCTCCGCCGATATCAACTATGGCTTCGAACATCCTCTCTTCTCCAGATGGGACTTTTAACTTTATCTTCCTGCTATCAACATCAATACTTTTCTCAAATTCCTTGAAACCTCCTCCCGAGACCTTCAGCAATATCTCATCAACATCATCAACCCTGTTGCCTGCCTTATCCTGTACATCAATAGTCACGCTCACAATAGCCTCGGCAGGACTTCTGAAAAGCAGAAACCTTACTGCTAAAAAGCCGACAATCGCAAAAACCAGCAGCACAATTACCACAATCAGGACGATAATCAGAGCTCTGTTTGAACCAGCTTGTTTTTTCTCCATTACTCACCTCCTTGTATAGTTTTTGCAACAAAGATAATTATAAAAATGGTTACTCGTAGGTTACCTCAAGCTTCCAGCCCGAACTTCTGAACTGATCAGACTGGAGATCAGAATTTGTGGTATTTGAAAACCTGACAACCAGCTGAAATGAACCAGCATGTAAATTTATGACATCCTGCAAAAGACTTTTAAGTGCATCATTGCTTATCGAAGTAGGCAGTGCCCCAGAGAAAGAAGCAATCTGCAAAAAAGATACATCCAGATCCGATGTATCAAGTGGATCATAATTGCACCGCCCAACAATCAGGTTGCCGAGGCCGGTAAATGGAGACCCCAGCAGGTCATAGGAATAGATTAGCTTCGCCGATATCACCGTCTTTCCCTCGAGCTCTGATATATCAAATATCACAAACCCACGCTGATATATCCCCGAGTCAAGATCCCCAGCGTTCACAGCCCCTGTAATGCTGACCGTGCCTGCACTATCCACAAACCCACTCTTAGTGCCAATGTAGTTAAACGTCTTAGTCTGCTGAACTGTCTCCCCTGATCCGCTCTCCTCGCTGACGGTAGTTTCATCCTGCAGATATTCATTAATCAGATCAATGCTTGCCTCCGCAGTTCCCTCAGTATTTGCGACAACGACCTTTAGCGTGAACGTTTCTCCTGGTCCCAGGTTCACCTGAGCTACATCCTTACCCCAGGCACCTTTTGAATCATCATGGTTAAACTGGATTGACGGTTCCGGTATCCCTGTGGCAATAGCCTTATATCTATATACACACAGATCGCCAATCTGTTCTGGCCCGAATATCTTTTCAAGCATCACAGTGGGCGCCACTGAAGGTTCTTCCTCCTGTGTGGATTCGGTGGTAATTTCGGTCTCCATTGCACTGGTCTCCTCTGCAGTTGTCTCCTCATCTGAAGTTTCCTGTGCCGTTTCGGAAACATAATCATTGACCTCAACTTTTACCACTACCTCGATGCTTTCTTTTGGCATAATATCCACAGTGGATACACTACGATAGGATTTACCATTAACAACAACAGTGGCCGTAAAGAGCCGATCCTTGCCTGATGGGATCTTCAGCTTAATTGATCTCGCGTCGATATCAAGGCCTCGCTCAAAAGTCTTGACATCGGGAGCTGATACCTCGAGCACAATGCTGTCAACCTGCGAAATCAGGCCTGATGGACTGGTAACATCAACCCTTACAGTTACCTCCACCTGATTTCCACTCTTTGAACTGGCGCAAGCAGAAAACAAGATGATCACAACTGCCAGTAAAAACAATACCATAAAAAATGATCTATTAAGAAGTGTAACCTTATTTTGCCCCATCATTTTCTCCAATATGAAGACAGGTTAATTATTATTTTGATTAAACAATAGTAATATATCAATAGTGATTTTACGACTTTTGTTGCTGCATTGAATTTTTGTATTTGACAGATGTATTTTCTGTGCTATAGTCTATATTATATATAGAGTATGTAGAGATTAGTATGAAGATAACAAAAAAGAGTGAATATGCACTAAGAGCTTTGATTAAAATGGCGATTAATTACTATAAGGGAATGACCACTACATTAATTCATGGGATCGCTGAGCAAGAAAGGATCCCACAAAAATATTTGGAGAGAATACTTCTTGACCTTAAAAATGCTGGTATCTTGACAAGCAAACGGGGAATTGGTGGTGGTTATGGTTTAAGCAAATCTCCAGAAGATATTAACCTGGGAGAAATAATAAGAGTAATTGAGGGACCATTAAAGTCCTTAAATTATTTGAAATCTAATACAAATGTTGAGTTTACAGAGGGAACATCAATTGGTTTAAATAGCGTCTTGCTTGATGTAGACAATGCAATATCAAAGATACTGGACAATATTTCGTTACAAGAGATAACAAAAAGGACAGTTAATCTGATAGAGAAAAAACAAGGAGTTTCCAACTATATCATATGAAAAAGGAGAGAGAGATGCCAGATAGGAGATTAGACACACTAGCACTACACGCTGGGCAGGAGAGTCCTGATCCAACAACAGGAGCACGGGCGGTCCCAATTTATCAGACCACTTCGTACGTTTTCAAGGACACAGATCATGCAGCAAATCTTTTTGCTCTCAAGGAATTCGGGAACATCTATACCCGAATTATGAATCCAACAAACGATGTTTTTGAAAGAAGAATCGCTGCTATCGAAGGTGGCACCGGTGCGTTGGGAGTAGCTTCAGGTCAGGCCGCCGAGACACTTGCACTTTTAGCAATTACGCAAGTTGGCGATGAAATTGTTTCTGCAAATAACCTTTACGGTGGAACATATCAATTGTTTCACTATACCTTACCTAAATTGGGAAGAACGGCGAAGTTTGTCGAATCCACAAAGCCTGATGAATTCAAAAAAGCGATCACGGGCAGAACAAGGGCAATCTTTGCCGAAACAATTGGCAATCCCAAGTTGGATGTGCCGGATTTTGAAGCAATTGCCAAAATAGCACATGATGCCGGTATTCCCTTTGTTGTGGACAATACCGTTGGCATTGGAATAGTTAAGCCAATAGATTATGGGGTGGATATAATTGCGGACTCCGCAACTAAATATATTGGCGGACACGGAACATCCATCGGCGGAGTTATCGTCGACTCAGGAAAATTTGATTGGAGCAATGGTAAATTCCCCGAATTTACCGAACCAGATCCCAGTTATCACGGATTAAAATACTGGGAAACTTTTGGAAACTTCCCCGATTTGGGTAATATTGCCTTTATCATTAAGGTAAGGGTGCAGCTACAGCGCGATATCGGGGCAGCATTAAGTCCTTTCAATGCATTTTTGTTTCTTCAGGGGTTAGAAACTTTACCATTGAGACAAAGAAGGCACTCTGAAAACGCCCTTAAAGTTGCGAAATTTCTAAGGGAACATCCTTTAGTCAATTGGGTCAACTATCCTGGATTGGAGGAACATCCAAGTCATAAGTTGGCAGCTAAATATCTAAAGGGCGATTATGGAAGTCTTGTTGGTTTTGGGATAAAAGGTGGATTAGAAGCTGGAAAGAGGTTTATTAATTCAGTGCAACTTCTTTCACATCTTGCCAATATAGGAGATGCGAAGAGCCTTGTAATTCATCCTGCCTCAACAACACATTCTCAATTGACCCGCGAAGAACAAGAGGAGACAGGGACAACAGAAGATTATATCCGACTATCCATTGGTTTAGAGGATATAGAGGACATTAAGGAAGATATCGATCAAGCTTTAAAGAAAGCGGCAACAAGCTAAAGAAATGGAAGAGCACAAATATTTAGAGCTAAAGGCGGAATTACTGGTCGAAGGAGTTCGAGCAACTCCGGATGCACTCAAAGAGTTGGGCAAGAAATATAAGGAACAGAATCACGGTCTCTTTGGCTGGGATTTTGAGGATCATGTTGGTACAGCTTTACCGGATGATTTTGTCCTTCCCGATGGGACAGTGGTCCAGTTCAGGAAAAACAGTAATTCCCCATATCAAATTAAAGCTGAAAAAAACGATCTGATTTTATCCAAGGATAATGTGGATATTTGTAATATTAAATGGATTCCCAGGCCAGCATATTATGACATGAAAACTACCAACGATAAAAATATGGTGAAGATTGGACAGATCGGAGGCGAAGATTGTTTATTTTTCTGTTATCAGAATTATTGCAGCCATTTTAGCAAAAAAGAAGAATGTCTTTTCTGCAATCTCGTCTCAACCTCAAAAACTTATGATTCAGTTTTAAAAAAGAAGGACACCGAAGATATTGGTGAGGTTGCTAAAGCTGCTTTCTCTGAGGGGATGGTAAAACATGTTTTACTTACCGGAGGATGTTTCAATCATCAAAAAGAAATTGAGTTCGTGACAGAAATTTTAAAATCCATTCGAGAACATACGGGATTTGACCGTGTTCCTGGAACAATCCTCCCCTCGCCGGCAAGAGGGATTGATGAAATAAAAAGATATTACGACACAGGAATAAAAGCTATTGGGTTCAGTATGGAAATATGGGATGAAAAATTATACCAGGCGATTTGTCCAGGTAAATCAAAAAATATCAGCCACGATGAGTTTCTTGATTCGATTCGGACAGCCGTTAAAGTTTTTGGAGAAGGAAACGTATATGGGGTTTTTGTCATGGGCTTAGAGCCTAGAAATACGTTCCTAGAGGGCATCAGGGAAATCACGAACCTTGGCGCAAATGTCGTACCTTTTGTCTGGTCGCCCAATCCAGGTTCAAAACTCGAGGGCCACAGAGCTCCAACAAGCAGGTGGTTTACCGAAACAATATTAGAAGCTTCTGAATTTATCCACGATGCTAAGATTCCATCAGGCACTGAAAATCACTGCTACAGATGCGATGGAAATTCTCTGCTCCACGATGCTTTGCGGCTGAAAGGAATTGAATGAGAAACCAGGGCAAATTTCTCATTATTGTGATAAAAGAGTAGAGAGTAAATATATGGGGAGAGAATTCAATAATGTACTTGAAACAATAGGCAGAACGCCTCTTATCAGGTTAAACAATATAGTTAGAGAGGTTAAATCAACGCTATACGCTAAGGTTGAATTTTTCAATCCTGGTGGAAGCGTAAAAGATAGGATTGGCATGGCAATGATAGAAGCGGCAGAAAGAGATGGCCTCTTAAAACCTGGTGGCACCATCATAGAAGCCACAGCAGGGAATACCGGAGTTGGCCTTGCCCTCGTTGCGGCAATAAAAGGATACCGTACTATATTTGTCATGCCCGATAAGATGAGTGAGGATAAGATTAGCCTGCTAAAATCATATGGAGCAGAAGTTGTCATCACCCCAACATCCGTACCGCCAGATTCGCCCGAAAGCTATGGTGGTGTAGCGGATAGGCTTGCAAGAGAAATACCAGGGGCATTCAGGCCGGACCAGTTCTCTAACCCCAATAATCCCCTAGCCCATTATTTAACTACCGGTCCTGAAATCTGGGAAGATTCTGATGGTAAAGTTGAAGTTTTTGTATCAGGCATGGGAACTGGCGGAACTATCTCTGGTACAGGAAAATACCTCAAAGAGAAAAACCCCGAAATCACCGTGGTTGGCGCAGACCCAGAAGGTTCAATACTTTCAGGAGACAGTCCCAGGACATATAAGGTAGAGGGAATAGGAGAAGACTTCATTCCCAAGACATTCAACAGGCAGGTAGTTGATGAAATGATCCGTGTTAGCGATAAGGAGTCATTCAATATTGCAAGACATCTGGCCAGGGAAGAGGGATTGCTGGTAGGAGGGTCATCCGGAACAGCCGCAGCAGCTGCATTAAAATACGCCCAACGATTAGAAAAGCCCAAATACATAGTCGTGCTTCTACCTGATACCGGAAGAAACTATCTGACCAAGATATTTTCTGATACCTGGATGCAGGAAAATGGCTTCTGGGAAGGTAAAGAAATTAAAATAACGAAAGTCAAAGACATACTTTCCCAAAAGAAAGAGATCCCCTTAATAATTTCTGTTAATCCCAGGGATAACTTAAACAAAGCAATAAAACTTATGCATAAATACAATATTTCACAACTCCCAGTTATTGATGATGTGAAATTAGTCGGGAGCTTAAACGAAGCATCAGTGATGAAAATTCTGCATGATGGCATAGATTTTACTAACCAGCAGATTTCTGCAATTATGGGTAAGCCTCTGCCAACATTGGATGAAGACACCGATATATCGGAAGCTTACAGAATACTTCTATCGGGCGCCTCTGGCATTATAGTTACAAGAAAAGATATTCCAGTAGGAGTCATTACCAGAGTAGATTTAATAAGAAGTTGGACGACACAAAAAGAGGCATAAAAATAGACTCACAAAAAGGGGAAATTTGTGATGAGATTTGAAACCAGAGCCATACATGACGGACAAAATCCAGATCCCTCGACGGGGGCTATTATTGTTCCTGTTTATCAAACATCCACATACCAACAGGATGCAATAGGTAAACATAAGGGGTATGAATATTCCAGGACCGGAAACCCAACTCGAAAAGCGCTTGAAGATGCCCTCGCATCTCTTGAGGGAGGTAAATATGGACTTGCTTTTGCTTCAGGCGTGGCTGCCACAACCGCTGTCTTCAATCTACTTAAGAAAGGTGATCATATAATAGCCGGTAGTGACATATACGGTGGTACATATAGACTCCTTGAGAGGGTTTTTAAACGTTGGGGACTTGAAACGACCTATGTTGATGCAGATAATTTGGATGATTTACGAAAGGCATTTCAACAAAATACCAGACTTATCTGGATTGAAACTCCAACTAACCCACTTTTGAAGATTGTTGACATTAAAGAACTCTCAAAAATCGCAAAAAGTCAAAATATGCTCTTAGCGGTTGATAATACCTTTGCAAGCCCTTATTTTCAAAGGCCCATTGAGTTCGGTGCAGACATTGTTGTGCACAGCATAACAAAATACCTTTCTGGCCACAGCGATATAATTGGTGGAGCCATCATAACCTCTGATGAAAAAATATACATGGACCTAAAATTTTATCAAAATACGGCTGGTGCTGTACCTGGACCATGGGATTGCTGGCTTGTCCTTCGCGGCATAAAAACATTAGCCATCAGGATGAGGGAACATGAAAAGAACGCCTTATATTTGGCCAAATATCTGGAAAAACATCCAAGCGTAGAGAGAATTTACTATCCGGGGCTACCCAGCCACGATCAATATAACCTTGCAAAACAACAGATGAGCGGATTTGGAGGCATGATAAGCCTGGAATTAAAAGGGGGGTTCCCGGCAGTAGAAGAATTTATTTCAAAACTCAAGCTATTTTTGCTTGCTGAAAGCTTAGGAGGAGTTGAATCACTGGTCTGTTATCCTCCAAGAATGACGCACAGCGCTATTTCAGCAGAAGAGAGAATAAAGCGGGGCATAAAAGATAATCTGGTTCGCCTTTCAGTAGGTATCGAAAATAAGCTTGATCTAAAAGAAGATCTAGAAAATGCATTACGCTAAATTGATTAATCACAAGGAAGATATTTTTATATTAATAAATAAAATGAAAAGATATACATTATTTCCAATTGTAATAATTTTTGTAATCCTAATAGTCGTTTCCTGCACAAAGATTGGATTTTCTGACCAATCAACAAAAGGTGAAGTTTCGCAATTAACTAATCCCTCTTCTTCAACTACCACTTTGGATGAAATCAGGAAACTACTTCTTGGAAAATCCTCTGGACAAGAAGGTGCTGTAACTGTAGATATCTTCCTCGCCACCCCGGAATTCTTCAAAGCTTTTGCTGTTGACCTAAATACCCACTCGGTAGATCTATCTAATCTTGAGATGGACAAAATAAGCTCATTGCGAGATGACCAGGGAAACGTCTATTCTCTTACTGAGTGGCGGGAGGTTGGAGACTCATCCTCTTCTCATCACAGGTCCGGTGCCCTCCTGTTTCCCCTTACAGACCAGGAAGGAGAGCAAGTAATTAGTGATAAGACCAAATATATTGAGATAATAATTAAAGATCTGGCTGGAGTTAAGGAAAGGCTCTTTAGGTGGGATCTCCCCATCAAATATCCCGAGTCCTCTTAGAAGAGAGTTTAAACAGGAAAATAAGGGCTATTGCAAGGTAAGATAACGCTCCCAATACAAGGGAGGTTGAGAAACCGAATAAGATGGAGAGTGCAATGGCCATAACTGAGCCCAGAACTGACATTGTTCCATTAACTCCGTACATCCACATGATGGCATTCTCCTTCCCGTTTCTTTAAGTAGGCTGATACCCGTAGGAAAAGGTACTCCCAAAATAAAACAAAATATAACTAATTTCTTCTCATTATCCTCGGGATAGAATTTCCGGGCAGAGAGACTCCCCAAATCCATCCCCACCAGGATCGATCCTAAAATAGTGGCAAGGGACATGGCCGGTGAACCTATAAATAAGGTCAATTTCTGGAAGAATGCTATTTCTATCATCATAAAGCCGGCTCCTAAAAGCATAAATAGTGATAGGGGCTTGATAATGTTATCGTTATTACCCTTTCGAATTTTACCTAATGGTATAAGTACAACGGAAAGGTTAATAAATAGAGCAAGGATTAGAAGCGCAGATATATTCCAGGGAATGCCACGGTCATTTTGAAAGAAGAAGGGTCTATCATCGGTAGGAGCCTAATATCATTAAAATTAAATGTTTATTGCCTGATTTATTTTTTTGTTCAGACATAGCGTCTTTCTCCTTTAAGTTATTTTCTTTCTTACCTGATCCCGCTGTTCCTTATGCATATCCCCCGCATAGGCATATATGCTATAATGCATCGTTCTATTGACCGTGTCAAGCGTTTCTGTTAAACAACTTGACATAATAGATATCTATGTAAGATATTAAAATAAATAATTGGTGGAAGAACTTTTAGGACAGGAGATAGAATTTAATGAGCTCATATGCTAAAGATAAAGATGACATCTTGATTAGACTGAAGCGTATGGAGGGTCAACTGCGCGGCATTCAACGCATGGTAGAAGATGGAAAATATTGTGTTGATATCCTTATACAGCTCTCCTCAATCATTGCTGCCAGCCAGAAAGTTGGTCTAATCATCCTGGAGGATCATATTCATGGCTGTGTGAGTGATGCCATCTCAAAACCCAATCAGGATGCTGTGATTCAAGAGTTAGTAGACGTCGTTCAGAAATTTATAAAGTCCTCTTAAAAATATATTATTGGAATTTCTGTTTATGTTAACCTAATATCACATTTTTGATCTGTAAAAATATTATTTTCACCCTACTTCCTTTAAATAAAACAAAAATAACTGAAATTTCACTATAAGAAACAGTCATCACAAAACCAGCTTAAAATAAGTAATTTTTAATCATAGTCAAAGGAATTTTTAAAAAAATTGACATTTTGTATATTTTTAAATAAAATCAGGTCTGTAATATAAATATATAAGTCCCTGATAATATGGATATATCAAAGATAAGAAAGATGATAAAGGAACTGAGCCTGGAGCGGTTTAAGATTGAAATGGAAATGCTTAGGGATTACTCCAGAAAAAAGATGCTTTATGGATCAGTGATAAAAAAATACAAAGCAT
>Ga0315280_10011228_pt1 | contig 11046 bp, 9 predicted proteins | sample YL17G06_40_MG_FD_203697 | JGI IMG/M metagenome (GOLD analysis project Ga0315280, IMG submission 203697) | Sediment microbial communities from Yellowstone Lake, YNP, Wyoming, USA - YL17G06_40 | ecosystem: Environmental > Aquatic > Freshwater > Lake > Sediment | place: USA: Wyoming | collected... | reverse complement strand
GCCTCGCGTGGGCTGCACGGTCTGCATTTGCAGCTCCCGCGTCAGATTGTAAGCGAACAGCCCGGCCAGCAGGTAGGTCTGATTGCCGTACAACGTACGGGGAATTCCGGGGACACCTTGAATTGAGTATGCTGTCCCCAGATATCGCCAGGATATCGCCAGATATCGATTCATCATAATGTTCCCTCAATCTCCTGTTCCAACGAACTGCGTAAGCCGACACTAGGCAGCAGCCAGTCTCCCAGACACAGACTTGGTATTCACTGAGACCGTTGTTCCAGAGGCGCGTGCCCATTGATTAGGACCATTTTCAAGAACTCGATGATTTCTCCGTCTCCCACAGTATACGACTCGACCTTGCCATCTCTGACCACAGCTATCGTGCCCGGGGTGGACACGAAGTAATGACGAGCTCTCCGCGATCTCAGTTCCTTTGCTATCGGCCTACCCGTCCGCTTCTTGAGTATCTTTGCCCTCGGCTTGAATTCTGCCTCGTAAACCTGCTTTTCCTTTGCCTCGTCATATGCGCCATTGCTTGAGAGGTCAAGTACCTCGTGCGGGATGTTATGTCTTGTCCCGATCTCCAGAAGAAGCCTCGTTACTTCGGCATTTCCTTGACTTTGGCAGTAATATCGTAGCGTTATCATTCTGTATCTCCTCTGAAACCGAAAACCGCGACGGTCACTTATTCTCTCCTCGTTCGGTCCAGTTTTTCTCTCGCCCCTGCAGACTCCCGCAGCCATCCCACTCATTTCAACCTCACCACATTTGTCCGGCCCGCAAAGGGCTCTAACGCATTCGTCGCAGCTTCATCAGGGGTGTCAGTCTGGGGAGTATTATGGCGGCTGCGGGCGAAGAACGCAAGGGAAAAAGTGACAGAAAGGCGGTAATCGGTAGCCAGTAGTCGGCTGTCGGTTCACACGGCGGATCAGCGTCCGCGGCGCAAGGTTGTCCGTCCGTCCTCGGTTCTCCGTCGTCTGTGCTCCGTCCTCGGCCCTCAGGCCCCGGCGACGGCGATCCTGCCCTACCGGCTCGCCTCCATGGCGGTTTCCCTGTAGGCCGCGACGACCAGCAGGAGTATCCCAACCGCCAGACAGATTGCCTCTGACCGGGATAGTCGGATGTCCCGGAGCTTCATTACTTTCTCCGGTTTCCACTGTCCGCTCCAGCGCCACCAACTGCGGTAGTGGCAAACGCCCAGCGGCACGGTAGCCGCGACGATCAGAATGAACCCCAGGGTCTCCAAGCCGCCGATGGTCTGCCCCAGGGCCATCGCCTCACGCACGGACTGGTATCGGTCGAGGTCATCGGCGAGAAAGGAATTCGTGCCCACGACCAGGCCTCCGGTGATCGCCAGAGACACCGGAACCAGATAGCCCACGGGAATGCCCTTGACCCGATTGAAGTTGCATAAGACGATGATGAGGGTCACGACTCCCATGTTGAAAAAGAGAATCATCCCGAGGAGACGCGACGGTGACAGGTACATTTTCCGCTCGCTCACTTGACACGTAGCCTCTATCGAATCCGCCCAAGAGGAAGCAGGCAAGCCAGAGACGGGAGGAGAGCAGTTCTCCGTTCCCGGTTCTCCGTGGGCGAAATCAGCGTCCATCGGCGTTCATCAGCGGTTGAAAAGCAGTAGTCGGTAGTCTGTAGTCCGTAATCGGTTCCAAATCTGCGCAAATCGGCGTAATCTGCGGACGATGTCCCAGTCTTTTTCGCGTCGTTCGCGGTTGAAGAGCAGTAGCCGGTAGCCTGTAGTCGGTAGTCGGGGAGCAAACCAGTTGCCCGTGGTCAGTTCCCGGTTCCCAGCAGGAAATGGATGTGACTGTCTGTCCAGCCAAGCCTCATCTGCATGGCCAGCGGAGGGCGGCGATTAGCTGCGGACTCGGATCCGGTCCCGTTCGACAATCCAAAGCTGGCCGTGACAGTCATTCTTCTTGAGCACTTCCAGCAGTCGGCGTACAACACGCGTCACCTCCGACACGCTCTGCCTTGGCAGCCGCAAGACGACCAGCCCCGAATAGTCGGCAGGCGGGTAGGTTCGAATGTCGGAGAAATCGGTGTCGAGTGTGATGAGGGTCCGGCGTTCTTCCCGGCAGACGGATGCGATCTTGGCGTCCGCCCGTCCGGCGAGAGACTCGTCGAAGACGCTCAGCGCATCATGGCCGGCCGCACGCAGAAGGTCTACGGCTTCTAACGGGATGTTCTCGTCGGTTTTGAATCTCATGCGTCGGCCTGCTCACGCTGGGAGGCTGAGGATTCGCTCGTGCGACAGCTCCGCCGCGTAGGCGATGGCGGCACGTACGGCCTCCGGTGTCAGACCCGGGTAGTTGGCGATGATCTGCTCGACGGTCAGGCCGTCCGCCAAGTTGTCCAGAATGACGGAGACCATGATCCGCGTGCCCTTGATGCACGCCTTGCCGTGGCATACCTGCGGGTCCACCGTGATGTAATCTGACCAGTTCATGCTCCCAGTGTACCGGAAAACCGCTTTGGAGTAAAGACCCGTATGCACGGGTTCCCGGTGGAACGGGGATCAGAGGCCTTTGGATTGATGATTTATGATTTGTGATTGATGATTTCCTCCATGTCCCTCGGCGTCCTCTGCGATTGCGTTCTCCGTGGCCTCCGCGTCCTTCGTGGTGAACAAACGGTAGCCAGTAGTCGGTAGTTCGGTGGAAATCTGCGGAAATCAGGAGATTGCCGCGCTGCGCTCGCGCTTATCTGATCTGTGGACGATCTCCTGGCCTTTTTCACGTGGTTCGCGGTTGAAAGAGCAGTTTCCAGTGGTTAGTTGACGGTTCCCAGTAAGATAGGGGCCAGGGGCCAGCCGGCCACAGCCGCTTGAAGGCTGTGCTACATCCCTTTTTTCGCTTTCTTTCCTTTCTTTCGGCACTTGGGTATCATGAGAGGAGTACCTCTCAGGAGCACAGTCGATGAAGTCAAAGGGAAGACCCCAGCTAACTGGCTCCGGGCCAATGGCCGCGGATGACGCATTCTCCGACGAATGGTTGGCCCGGTACCTGCTGAACGCGGTGCTCCTCGTGATTCTCGTGCTCACGGCCATCGGTATTGGCCTGTACCTCGACCGAGGCGAATACCTCCACGACTGGAACAAGGAGCCGGGGGCCGGTTTTCTCGCGTGCCTGTTGTTGTGCCCGATGCTGGGCGTGGTGACGCTGGCTTTGGTCATCTATGCCGGCATCCGCCTCTTTCTACGTCCCCGCTCGTTGGGGCACGCCTTCGTCCGGCTCACACTCCTGGTCGCACATGTGTCGGTCTTCCTCGTGTGCGCCGATACGATCTCGTCCACGGTGACTGCTCTCGCCGGCAGTCCCAGGCAGTCCTCCGCGGCGCTAGACCCGACGGAGACCTGGAGAGCCGTCGATGGCCGGGACTTCTCGCGTTCGCCAGAGGACGGGCGCGGGGGCACGCCGAATGCCTCGTCTTTTTCGCCCCCCTCTGGTATGGGCGTGCCGGGGTTGATTCCCGGTCGCGGGACGAGTTCACGATGAGGTCAGGGGTCAGGGATGAACTCGATTGCGGGCTTCCGGAACGGCATCGGGCAACCGGCGGAGTTGTCGGATGGTGGATGGCGGATTGAGCACAGACTTGCAGCGAGAGAATTTCTGCGGGCTTTTGGCTTTTTGTGTCAACACGGGGGCGTCGAGAACCGCCTCCTTATGGTGCAATGACACCATCACAGAGACATCGAGACGAGAAACGCCGGAGAGGGCAAATTCGCGTCATTGGTGCAATTCGTGGTTCAAAGACTTTTTCATCGCGGGCAGCACGCTCATGTGTACAAACAAACCCAATTTCCGGCGGCCGGCCAAGACCCCAGGGACCGGTTCGCGCCAAACAAAGCCAATTGCCCCCGGACCGGCGGGCAGGGCCATTGCTGGGGCAACCGTGCGAAACGAACCCAATTCCGGCCGGGTCGGTGGCCGAGATACCCCACTATTCCACTATTCTATCATTCCACCATCCCAATCCGATGCCTATCGCGCAAAACGAAGCCAATTTCTGGACGATGCCGGGCGAGATGGAGCCTCGGGGACGGAGGGCGTGGGGTGTCCTACAAACAAACCCAATTTCCGCTGTGCCAGCGGCCGAGACAGCCTGTCGTTCCACCATTCCATCCTTCCAGCATTCCAATCCCCGGCCACAGGCCCGGAAGCAATCGTGCGAAAACAAAGCCAATTCCACCGCAAGCGTCCGAGGGGGCAAGTACTGCGTGGAAAAAGAGTTATGATGAATCGGGCACGCAAAAGGCCTCGGCGAAACAAAGCCAATTTCCGCATGGGCAGGCCCGTGCGAGGGCCGGCTAGGCTGCTAGTTCCGCCTGTGGGGGCCGGTTGTACAAACAAAGCCGATTGGCCGCAGAGGGGCAGGGAAGACCGCCTGAAGGCGGTACTCCGAACAGCGCGCCAAACAAAGCCAATTCCAGGAGGAGTTTCAAGATGCGCCGCCGGGAGTTTAGGGCTTCAGGACGCCGGCGTGTTCCGGTATAATGCCGGGTTTGTGTCGCGGGCGGAAGGAGACTTTCGCCCGGGCCAGGCCGGATTGAAGAAGAAAGGACCCACAAGCGGATCCATGGCTGTAGTTACATTGCAGGATATTCATAAGGCGTTCGGCCCCGAGGTGGTGCTGGACCAGTTGAGCCTTCAGCTCCATGCGGGCGAGAAGGTCGGCATGGTGGGGGCCAATGGGTCGGGCAAGACCACGATTCTGAGGCTCATCACGGGCCAGATCGCCCCCGATATGGGCCGGGTGATCCGGCAAAAAGGGATGCGGATCGGGTATTTGCCCCAGGAGGCCAGCTTCAGCGGCGAGCGCACGGTTCTGGAAGAGATGCACGCCGGCGTGGAGAACCTGCTCAAGCTTCAGGAGGCAATCCATACCGTCTCGCACGAGATGGAGAGCCTGAACGGGCCGGAACTCCAGAACAAGATGAGGCAGTACGACCGCCTTTGCCACGAGTTCGAGATCGCCGGTGGGTATGAATACGAGACGCGCATCCAGATGACTCTGGCGGCCCTCGGCTTCGAGCCTCAACTGCATCACATCAAGACAGATGCCCTCAGCGGCGGCCAACTGTCCCGGCTCGGCTTGGCCCAGGTGCTCATGCTCCAGACCGACCTGCTGCTGCTCGATGAGCCGACGAACCACCTGGACCTCCAGGCGACCGAATGGCTGGAGCGATTCATCGGCAGCTACCATGGGGCGGCCGTCCTCATCAGTCACGACCGCTATCTGCTGGACCGGGTGGCGTGCAAGATCATCGAGGTGGAGAACCGCCAAGCCAAGGTCTGGCCGGGCAACTACAGCAACTACGTGCAGACGAGGGAGACCACTCGCCTGCAAGAGGAGCGGGAATACACACGCCGGGTCGAAATGATCGAGCGAACGCGGGACTTCATCGCCCGCAACAAGGACCAGGAGGGTATGCGCGGCACGGCCCGCGGCCGGAAGATCCGCCTCAACCGCCTGCTCAAGAACAATCCTGACTTCCTGGACAAGCCGATCAACCAGAAGACGATCAACTTCTCGTTCGGCAAGACAGACAAGACCAGCGATCTGATCGTGCGGTGCGAGGGTCTGGGCAAGTCTTATGGCGAGTTGACGCTATTCGAGGACCTCACCTTCGACGTCCTCAACGGCGAGCGGCTGGGCATCACCGGTCCCAACGGCACCGGCAAGACCACCCTCATTGAGCTGGCCCTCGGCCGGATCGAGCCTTCCGCCGGCAGCATTCGCGTGGGCGAAAGCCTCCGCATCGGCTACCTCGACCAGCACGGCGCGGTGCTGGACCCGAATCGAACCGTGCTCGACGAGGCCTGGAGCGCCAATCCCGAACTCGTGCCGGAACAGGTCCGCAACCGCCTCGGCACCTTTCTCCTCTCCGGCGATGACGTGTACAAGCTGTGCAGCGAATTGAGCGGCGGACAGCGAAGCCGGTTGATGCTCTGCAAGCTCGTGATCTCCGCGCCGGATGTGCTCATCATGGACGAGCCGACGAACCATCTGGACATCGCCAGCCGGGAGATGCTCGAAGCCGCTTTGGACGACTATACGGGGACCATCCTCGTCGTCAGCCACGACCGCTACTTTCTGGACCGCGTCGCCGATAAGCTGCTCGTGATCGGCACGGATGAACTGGGCAACCGGCGGCTGGGACGAGCCGAGTTCGTCAGTGGAACGCCCGCCTATTCCGTCTACGCCGACACGATCCGCCGGCGGATCGAGGCCGAGGAGCAAAAGCGTGAGCAAGAGGCCGAAGCCCAGAGGCGCCAATCCGCCATCCGAAATCCGCCATCCGAGATCGCGACGCCCGCGAACAGGACGCCGGAGGAGCTCAAGCGCTTCAACAAGTACACGGTCGATCAGCTTGAGGACATGATCCTCCGGCTTGAGCACGAGATCGACGGCATGAAGCAACGCTTCGGCGACGCGGAAATCTACAAGAATCCGGACCGCCTGGCCGAACTCCAGCAGATCTACAACGCCAAGCAGGAAGAGCTCGACCTGCTCTACCGCGCTTATGACCGCCGGGCAGGGTAGCAGCAGAATCCCGCCCACTCTGCCCGCTTCACTGCGGTACTCCGAGATTCGATCCCGATGGCTACTGGGGCGTCCGGCTGGAAGCCGACGTGGGCGTCACCGTCGTCGCGCCGGAGGAGGTTTGGGCGGTTCCCGGCGACGGGGCGGTCGGCGGCACGGCGCCCAGCGGCTGATAGTTGAACTTCTGTCCTCCGATCGAGGCCTCGACCAACAGGCCCGCCTCACCCAGGGTGAAGACCAGGACATTGTCGGCGTACTTGGCATTGGCGGAGGCCCCGGTCTTGAGGGCAACGGCCGTAGCCTGGGCCGCCAAGGTGAGCTCGCCCGCTTTGAATTTGTTCACGGCGTCGGTCGTCTCAAAGAAGATGATCTCGGTATACTCGGCGCCTCCCGCCGCCAGACCGACAGTGGCCTGGGTCAGAGAGCAATAGCCGATCATTCGTCCCCCTTGGAACAGCTCGCCACGGCCAAACGCCCCGCCGGCCACGAAGGCGCCCTTGCCGACCTTCGGGAAGACCGCATAGCCGGACGCCGTATCGAAGAACTTCTGCAGCCCGGGGTCGGTATTCCGCGCGGTCTGGATCGCGGTCTGGACTTCCGCATTCAGATCGGTCCGGCCCGCCGCGCTCTTGGGAGCAGTGGCACAACCACCGAGCAACAAGACGCCGATGGACGCCAGGGCACACGCCAATACGATCGTTCTCATAGAGACTCCTTTCCTTGCAGGAACTCACGTAATAGATCGAAAATGTCACCATAACATACGTGGCCCCTCCCGGTCACAGGAATAGGGAAATCACCTAATCGCGGTATGAAAGAAACCCACGGAGTCACGGGACGGACGCATCCGGTCCCCATCCTCCGGATGACAGAGTCGAGGCCGCGCGCGAACTTCTCCGCATCCGTATCACAGCCAAGAGGGACCGGCGTCGATTCTCCGGCTACCGTGCTACCCTCAGGCCGCGTTGACCCTGGCCGTCCGCATCTCAGGTCAATCGCTGGGCCAGTTCATCGTGGATCAGTTGCATGGCGTGTTCGAGGGGGGCGGGGAGGTAGGTGCCGGAGGCCATTTTGTGGCCGCCGCCGCCGAACTGGCGGGCGATCTCGTTGACGTTCACGGCCTCGGTCTCGGGCCGCAGCGCGTCGGGTCGGCTGCGGAGCGAACAACGGATGCGCCCGTCCCGGAGTTCGACGAACAGGGCCGAGACACTCACGGAGCCGATTCGCTGGCACTCGTTGATGAGGTTCTCGGTGTCGCGGTAGGCGGCCCCGGTGTGCTCGAAGTCCTCCCGCCGCAGATACTGCGACGCGTAGCGACCGTCAAAATGAAGCTCGACGGTGTTGAGCATCGTCACCATCAGCTTGAAACGGGCGTGGGAGAAGCTCTCGTAGAGCTTGCGGTAGAGGTCGTTCGGATCGACGCCGGTATCGATCAGATCGGCGCAGCACCGGAAGGCTCGGCTATCGGTGTTGCGCAGGTGAAACCAGCCCGTATCGGTCGCGATCGCGACAAAGAGCCCCTCCGCCGCCTTCCCGGGAATGGGCCAGCCCGCGTGTTGGAAGAAGTCCAACAACACCAGCCCCGCCGCCGCGGCAGTCTCATCCGTAATCTGGACCCGGCCGAGCTGGTCGGCAGTGACGTGATGATCGATTACCAGAACCGGCTTGGTGCTTTGCTTGAGATAGTCCTCGAACCCAGATAACTGATTGTAGCTATTCGTATCGACAATGATGATAAGATCGATCTCGCCCAGCGAGCCCCCCATCAGATCGGCCACCCGCACCTCTGCGCCGAGGATCGGCACTTTCTCTTCGAACAGGAACGTGTACCAGTCCGGCATCGGCGACAGCAGCAGCGGCCGGACCGTCTTGCCGAGGCCCCGCAGGACTTCCACGACGGCCAGCACGCTGCCGCACGCATCCCCGTCCGGTCTCGTATGCGTCGTCACCAGAATATTCTTCGCATCCGTGATCAGCTTGATCGCTTGCTGGTATACCACTGAATCCACGCAAAAATCCTTCCAAGGTAGTTGTGAGTTCCCAGTTGTCAGTTCCGAGTCCAGGCAGTCCTCCGCTGACAACTGTCAACTGCCCGCTGACCACTGGATTATAGCAGCTGCGGCGACGGTTGCCCACCGATTCCCTGTTTCGCGCTTGACGATACCCCCGGCCTGTCGGTAGGGTAGGGCTGAGTTCTTTGGAGGCCGGCCGATGCCGCTATGGCACAACATTGCGGAGTTGGTGGACTACTACATCCCTCCCCTGCCCTCCGTCTACTGGATCGACATCACGCGGGAGTGCAACCTCAAGTGTCTCATGTGTCCGCAATCGCGTGGGCTCGCGTCCCACCCGCTGAAGATGCCCATCGATTTGTTCAAGGGCATCATCGACGAGGTGTGCGGCAACCACCCGCTGATCAAGCTCTATCTGTCCGGCGAGCCCCTGCTCCATGAGAACCTCTTTGAGATGATCGACTATGCCGGGGCCAAACGCTGCCAGACCATGATCCACACGAACGCTGCCGGCCTCACCCCGGAGATGTCCGAGAGAATCCTGTCATCATCGCTCACCTTCCTCTCCTTCTCGTTCGACGGCGTCTCGCTCGAAGTCTACCAGCGGTTGCGTCCACCGGCCCAATTTGAGCAAGTCCGGTCCAATATCCGGCGGCACCTGGCCCTGCGCCGGCAACAGGGCCGTGGCCCCCACACCGCCGTTGAGATCATCCGGATGCGGGACACGGACGGCCTGATCCAGTCCTTTGTGGAGGAATGGATGGCCAGTGGTGTGGACGACGTCCGCATCGTCCCCTACCTGACGTGGCACGGCCTGGTGGAGGACCGGCACGTGGAGGCCCGGCCGGCGCTGCCGCGGTTCAAGCCCTGTGCCGCCCCGTTCCAGCACGGCTGCATTCTGTCAGACGGAACGGCGGTCCCCTGCTGCCTCGACATCAACGGCGTGATCCCGCTCGGAGACATCCGGAAGAACCGATTCCGGGACATCTGGTCGGGCAACGACTACCGGCGTCTGCGTCTGCAAATGCTGACCGGCACCTTCCCCTCCGACTGCATCTGCGAACGCTGCGACAACACGATCCGCGAGACGTAACACCGGATTCAACGCACGTGCGTGGCACAGCGTACAGAAAAGGATGAGAACGATCAGGACTGTCCGCCTTTCCTCCTGTTATGTGGTCTCCTTGTATTCCCTGAAGCCATCGACCAATTGCTTGAACGAGGCAGGCTTGTATCTCTCAAAGCTCTCTTCGTCCACGTAAACAAAGTCGTATTTTACCTCTGCCTGCACACGATTGATGTCCTCGCACCATTGCCGCAGCCGTTGCATCTTGGGCGGCACGTCCAGATCCTCCCGGCCCTTGGTCTCGACAATGAAGACTCGCTTGGCCGACACCTTGACCAGGAAATCCGGGTAGTAGTTGGAAATATCGCCGTCTGCATTTCTGTAGTCCAGTTTGAAATGCACCGCCAGATAGTTCTTGGCGTAGGAAACCACATCGTCGCAGTCTTCCAGGAAGCGGGCAAACAACAACTCAAAATGCTTGTCCCCGATGATGCGATTGAAGACGCTCTTTTTCGGGATGAGGTAGCCCTGATCCTTTGCCATGAAGGGGCGAGTTTGCCGCAGCTTGATGGTGTCGCGAATCTCGGCGTCGCCTTGGTCCCGCACGGTCAGAGCGTTGATCGCCTTCTTGAAGGTCTCGATCAGGGTCTTGGTGGCCGCCAGCTCCGACAGGTTGCGTAGGGTGTTGGGGCTTTCCAGGTCCACCAGGCGGTCGAACAACTGCTCTTGCACAAACGCCTTGACCTTGCCATACAGCACATCGTAGCCGCTCACCAGCCGCAAATCCTTCATGATGGTCCGTGCGAAGTAGCCGATCACACTGCGATAGTCGGCAGTGCCGGCCGTGTCGAGAATGGTGGTATGCGCCACCTCGCCGCTGGTGATATCCGTGAAGACGATCTCCCGCTGTTGCTCTTCGCTGAACTGCAAGTACGCCACACGTTGATGCCCCAGCGCGGCTAGGTCCAGCGTGCTCAGGTTCTTGTATTCCCGGTAGACTCGCGGCGTCAGCACCGGGATTTCAATGTCCAGCGTGTCGATGTCTTTCTTCTCATTCGCCGTGTCAACCTCCACCACCAATGGGGTCTTTGCCTCGGTGCCTTCGCCCATCGGCTTGCGCTCCAGCACTACGCCTTCCGCCTGAATGGATTCCACGAAATCCATGAAAGCGTTCGTCCCGACCACGCTGACATATTCTTCCATGCCCCCTGGATACATCTTGCGCAATCCGCGCCCCAGAGTCTGTTCCGGCAGGATGTTACTCGGGGCGGAATAGGCCCGCAGACCCACAATGGTGGTGACATTGCGTACGTCCCAGCCCTCTTTGAGTACCATCACCGAGATGATGGCTTTGTAGCATGGGCTTTCCCACCCGTCAATCGCGTTGGCTTTGCGGCGCAG
>Ga0315280_10011227_pt1 | contig 11046 bp, 7 predicted proteins | sample YL17G06_40_MG_FD_203697 | JGI IMG/M metagenome (GOLD analysis project Ga0315280, IMG submission 203697) | Sediment microbial communities from Yellowstone Lake, YNP, Wyoming, USA - YL17G06_40 | ecosystem: Environmental > Aquatic > Freshwater > Lake > Sediment | place: USA: Wyoming | collected... | reverse complement strand
GTCCTCGTCGCCGGCTCGGCGGCGAGACGCCGCCGCTACAGAAGGGGTCAGCTTGGCCAATCCAAAATCCAGAATCTTCGCCTGGCCACGATTGGTCACGAAGATATTTGCCGGTTTGATGTCGCGATGGACGATGCCTTTCGCGTGCGCCGCATCCAGCGCATCGGCGATTTGGATGGCCAGGTCGAGCAGGGTGTCCGTAGGTAGGGCCACGCCACCTGTCCCGGCGAAGTCGGGATGGCGTGCCCCTACGCTAATGCGCTGCTTGAGGGTTTGCCCCTCCAGCAACTCCATGGCGATAAAGGGCTGACCCTCGTACTCGTCAATGTCGTAGATGGTGCAGATATTGGGGTGATTGAGCGCCGAGGCGGCGCGGGCTTCGCGCGTGAAGCGCTCCAAGGCGACGGCGTCGTACTGTAGCGGCGATCCCGACAGGTCGGGACAGGTCGTCCGCATCGCCGCCGCCGGCGAGGACGCCGGCGCTACAGCCAAAAACTTCAGCGCTACCAGCCGGCCGAGTTTGGTGTCCTGGCCTTGTAGACCACGCCCATGCCCCCGCCGCCGAGCTTCTCCAGGATGCGGTAGTGAGAAACCGTCTGACCGCTCATTGGCGCCGGTGACCTGCCCTTGAGGCGCATCTTAGGGCGGGACTTAGAGCCAGTCAACACAAATGCGCCAAATGCGGCGCCGCGCCCGAAGTTGCCTGCCGACCGGCCGGTAGGCAACCTGTGCAACAACAAACCCTCCCAGATGACACCATTTCACGGAGAACGAGCTGTCACGGAATTCGGGGTCAGCAGGCCAGGTCGGCGCGCGCGGGCTTGAGGCGATCGTGCGGCCCGAGCACGGTGAGCGCGAGGTGGTCGGTGGCAAAGACTTGGCGGGCCACGGCGGGCACGGACCGCTGACTCCGCGGGAACCCATGGCCTGGAGAGCGGGGAAATTGCCGACCCGAAGGTCCGGGCAGGTCATCAAGGCGGCGATTGGCCGAGAGGTAGATTGAGCTTGGTCGCCTCGGCGGCGTTCGGCTCCCGCTGGCGCAGGTCGCGATAGAGCCGCCCGGCGATTTCGGCGGCGTGCGGGCCATACATCAGCCGCCCACCGCGCAGCAGAACCACCACCACATACTTGGGCTGCTGCTCGTTGGCGTAAGAAACAAACCAGCCCAGCCGCGCGCCGTCTTCGCTACAAGTTCCGGTTTTCCCAAAGATCTGTTCTTCGGGATCGTAAGCCAGCCGGGCCGTGCCGTAGATGACGGCGGCGGCCAGCCCCTCTTTGATCTGCGGGAAGTAGTCGGCGAGGCTCTCCAGGCGCCGCTGCACCTTCGGCTGAAACTGACTGGTTTCTTCCGGCGTGCGGGGATACTGCAGATGGTAGAGCGTACCGCCATTGGCGATGGCCGAGATGACGGCCGCCATTTGCAGCGCGGTGACCTCGATGTTCTTGCCGTAGCTCGACATGAACGCCACGCTGCCATCTTGGGGAGGCTCCGCGGGAAAGCGGCCGGGCGATTCCCCAGGGATGTTCCAGCCGGCCTTTTGACCAAAGCCAAAGGCCCGGGCGTATTCGGCCAAGCGGCGGAATCCGAGCTCCCGGCCTAGCCTGGAGAAGAACGGGTTGTTCGAGTGCGCCAGAGCGTCGGTAAGGTTCATGCGCGTGCGGCGTCCGACGCGCAGTTCCGTCTCGGGCGTAATAATGCCTTCTTTCAATGCGGCTAGGGCCACCACTGGTTTGAAGGTGGAACAGGGTGTGAAGGCGCTGCCGAGCGCTAGGGGTTGATTAACGATTGACAGGATGCGTCCGTTGTTCGGATCCACCACCACCACGCTTCCATTCCAGTTCCCCAGCGCGGCGACGGCGGCTTCCCGGACGGCGGGGTCTTCGCCAGCCGGATTGTCCCCGGAGGTGGGTTCTCCGAACGAGCTGACGCGCCAAGGATTGCGCCTGCGTCCCCGGCGGCGGAGACGCTTGGACGTCGTCTTGCTGGTTTTCCCGATGCGGCTCTGACGAAGTGAAGCGCGCAGCAGGGGCTTGGGTGCTTGCGTGGAAGGCTTGCGGGTGCGGGGTGTCGCTTCGGCGGCGCCGGGAAGGAAACTCGCCTCAAACAGCCAGAAAGCTGCCACTGCCAGGATGGCAATCTTCTTTAGCAACGGGTTTCTCGAACCTCCTTTTGTTGGCTGAACGATTTCCCGCTCCCGGCCGACCCTGGCGCCGGTCATTCAGGGAGCGTGTCAATTGCTCCGTCTCGCACCTGCGGCTAGAACCTTCTTCTCCGGGGACGCCCCGGCTCAGCAAGCCGGCAAGTACGCGACGTCCTACTTCTTCCCGTGTGCCGGGGCCGGACCTTCCTGAGGGGCCAGCTCCGAGGGCAGCGGCAGATTCAAGGCCTTGCGCACCTCGATGTCCAGCTTCTTGCGGACATCAGGATTCCCCCGAAGGAACTGCCGCGCGTTTTCGCGCCCCTGTCCGATGCGTTCTCCGCCCAAAGAGAACCAGGCGCCACTCTTCTCCAGGATGTTCTGTTCGGCGGCCACGTCGAGCAGGTCGCCTTCCTTCGAGATCCCCTCTCCATACAGGATATCAAATTCTGCCTGGCGAAAGGGAGCAGCAATTTTGTTTTTCACGATTTTGACCTTGGTCCGGTTGCCGACCACCCGGTCGCCGTCCTTGATGGAGGCGATGCGGCGAATATCCACGCGCATGGAGGCGTAGAACTTGAGGGCGCGCCCGCCCGTGGTGGTCTCAGGGTTGCCGAACATCACGCCGATCTTCTCCCGGATTTGGTTGATGAAGATGAAGCAGGTCTTCGATTTGGAGACGATTCCGGACAGCTTGCGGAGCGCCTGCGACATCAGGCGAGCTTGCAGGCCCGGCAAAGAATCTCCCATGTCGCCGTCGAGTTCGGCCTTGGGCACCAGCGCCGCCACGGAATCGATCACCAGGACGTCCACGGCGTTCGAGCGCACCAGGGCCTCGGCAATTTCCAGCGCCTGCTCGCCGTAGTCGGGTTGGGAGACCAGCAGGTTGTCCACGTCCACGCCCAGCCGTTTGGCGTACGGGGCGTCCAGGGCGTGTTCGGCATCCACGAAGGCGGCCATGCCGCCGCGCCGCTGCGCTTCGGCAATGATGTGCAAAGCAATCGTGGTCTTGCCGCTCGCCTCGGGCCCGAAGATCTCCACCACCCGGCCGCGCGGCATGCCGCCCACTCCCGTGGCCGCGTCGAAGGCCACCGACCCGGTAGGGATGACTTCCACCGGGACCAGGGCCTCTTTCGAGCCCAGCCGCATAATCGAGCCTTTGCCGAATTGCTTTTCAATCTGAGTCATGGCGAGGTCAATCGCCTTGGTCTTTTCAGTTCGTTCTTCTGGCATGGGGAAATCCTCTCTTCCTGAAAGTTCAAAACCGGGAAAGCATCCTCTCCGGTTCGCGGGCGTGCCACGCGGATCGTATCAATCTGCTTTCGCTACCGCCAGCGCCACGGCGTTCCCGCCGCCCAGGCACAGCGCCGCAATCCCGCGCCGCGCGTTGCGGCGTGCCATCTCATAAAGGAGGGTGACCAGGATGCGCGCCCCGGAAGCTCCGATGGGATGACCGAGCGCCACCGCGCCACCGTTCACGTTAGTCCGGGCGGGATCGAGACCCAACTCCTGGATCACGGCCAGCGCCTGCACCGCGAAGGCTTCGTTCAGCTCAACGAGATCCACATCCCCCAGTTTCCAGCCGGCCTTCCCGAGCAGCGACCGCACGGCCTCCACCGGCGCCATCATCGCCCAGCGTGGTTCGAGGCCGCTCACGGCCTGGCCTGCAATGCGTGCCAGCGGCTTCTTTCCGAGTTCCCGCGTCTTTTCCGCGGAGGTGACCAGAAGCGCCGCGGCACCGTCGTTGGTGCCGGGAGCGTTTCCGGCTGTCACGGTGCCGTCGGGCTTGAACGCGGGCTGCAAGCGAGCCAACGCGTCGAGTGACGTATCCGCGCGCGGGGATTCGTCCACGCTGAACTGAATCGGCTCACCTTTCTTCTGCGGGATAGGAACTGGCACGATTTCATCCTTGAACCGGCCGGTCTTGATGGCGTCAAGGGCCCGCCGGTGGCTCTCGAAGGCGTAAGCGTCCTGACGTGCGCGGGAGATTTGATATTTCTCCGCCACTAGCTCTGCGGTCATGCCCATGTGGGAATCTTCGTAGGCGTCCCAGAGGCCGTCCGTTATCATGGAGTCAAGGGCCTGGCCGTGGCCTAGCCTGTACCCCTGCCGGAGACGCGGCAGGAGATAAGGGCAGTTGGTTATGGACTCCATGCCGCCGGCGACGACGATTTCTGCATTGCCCGTCTGAATGGCCTGCGCCGCCAGCGCCACCGCTTTCAGTCCCGAGCCGCAAACCTTGTTGATGGTCAGCGCCGCGACCCGGTGGTCGAGCCCGCCTTTGAGCCCGGCCTGCCGGGCCGGGTTCTGTCCGAGCCCCGCCGAGACCACGTTGCCCATGATGATCTCGTCAACCTGGCTAGGCTCGATCTCCGCCCGGCGCACCACCTCGCGCACCACGCAGGCGCCCAGCGCGACGGTCGAAAAGGGGGAGAGAGAACCTTGGAACTTGCCGATGGCAGTGCGAACCGCGGCAAGTATAACCGCTTCGCGCATGACCTTCAAACCCGCCAGGATTATAGTCGCGCGTTTACGGCAAAGTCAATGAATTGGGTGCCGGACACCTAGACATTCTTTGTCTCCAGCGGGATTGTGATCGGTAGTAAGATCTGTTTCTCCAAAAGGGTTGTGGGGACCCCCGGTGCCTTGGGAGGTGCCTGAGATGCGTCGCTCTATAGCTACGACGTTGGTGGCAGTGATGATCCTGTCATTGCCTCTTGTCTTAGGTAAGCCGGTCTCTGCCCGGATATCGACCCGGGCCACCGTCGAGACAAGGGACGTGCGGGTGTGGGTAAACACGAGGAGCGGAGTATATTGGTGCCCGGGCACCAGGTACTACGGCAAGACCAAGCAGGGAAAGTACATGGGGGAATGTGCAGCACGAAAAGCTGGTTATCGGCCCGCCTATGGCCGGGCCTGCGGGTCAAGTTGTCAATAGCCGTATGTGTCGGCTTAGGTTCGTTCACCGCCTATTGAAACACGCCAATGCTTCAAGTCAATCCTGAGCAGCAGCGTGCCGTCGAACACGGCGAGGGGCCGCTGCTCATCATTGCCGGGCCGGGCACGGGCAAGACCCGCGTCATCACCGAGCGGGTTGTATATCTTCTGGAAAACGTCGCGGGACTTCAGCCCCAGAATCTCCTGGCTGTGACCTTCACCGATAAGGCGGCGGAAGAGATGAAACGCCGCGTGCGCGAGGCTTTGCCGGGCCTTGACCCGCTGCCGCATATTTCCACCTTCCATTCCTTCTGCTACGAGGCGCTGCGCAAGCGGCATTTCGAGCGGCGCCTGCTCGACAAAGTGGACGTCTGGATTTTCCTGCGGCGGCGCATGGAGCAGCTTGGCCTCGAGTTCTACCAGAAACTCGCCGAGCCCGGAGCGTTTCTCCACGACCTGAACGATTTCTTCTCCCGCTGTCAGGACGAATTGATTGAGCCGGATGACTTCGAGGCCTACGTTGCCAAAGGCGAAAAGGATTTTCTGCCGCGCGCCGCCCGCCTCGACCCTGCCGCGCGGCAACTGGAGGAGGAAGAGGTTCTGAAGAAGAAGGAACTGGCGCGCGTCTTCCGCCACAGCCGGAGACTGATCGAGGACGCCGGATGCTCGAGCCTCGGCAGCCTGATTCCAGAGACCGTGCACCTTTTCGACCGGGAACCCGAGGTGCTACGCACTTATCGCGACCGGTTCCAGTACGTTCTGGTGGATGAACTCCAGGACACCAATTTCGCTCAGGTCGAGCTGCTGCGGCGGCTGGTGGCGGCGCCCTGCAGCATCACGGCAGTCGGTGACGACGACCAAGCCATCTACCGCTTTCGCGGCGCTGCGCATGGGGCATTCCAGATGTTTCATCAGGCTTTCCCGGGCGCGGAGGTCGTTCACCTCTACCGCAACTATCGCTCGACGAAACGAATTCTGCGCGTGGCGGATGTGGTCATTGCCAAGAACACCCACGAAGAGAAGAAGCCGGCGCTCCACACCGAGCACGAAGAGGGTTGCCGGGTCTTCTTGCTGGAATCTCCGGATTACCGGAGCGAGGCGGCGTGGATGGCCGAGGAAGTCGCGCGGCTGGCGGGCCGCGGGACGCCGCTGGCCGATGTGGCCATCCTCTATCGCGCCCACAACCACCGCGACTTGCTGGTGGAGGAGTTCCGTCGCCGCAAGATTCCCTTCTCGATCCGAGGCCTCTCCGTTCTCTCCACCGTCATCCTGCGCGACTTGGTGGCCTATCTGAACCTGCTTCATTCGCCGCATCACAACATCAGCCTGACGCGCGTCTTGCTTGCCCCGCGCTGGCGGTTCCCCGAAGACGTGGCGCTCCAAGTCCGCCAGGAAGCGGCCAAGAACCGGTGTTCACTCTACGACGTCCTGGAAGCGTGGGAGAAAGCCGCGGCCACGCCGGCGCTGACCGAGACCGGCTGGCCGGAGTTGAAGAAACTCATATTTGGCATCCGGCGATTCGCGCAAGAACTGCCGGTGACCAAGCTCTTCGACCTTTTGCTGGAGTGGCTGGAGCTATCGTTTTTGCCCGGCGAGACGGATCAGATCTACGTGAAAGCTTTCCGCAACTTCCTCGCCGGTTGGGAAGTAAAGAGTGAAACGGGGAAGCTGCGGGAGTTCATGGAGTACTTCCAGTACTTCCAGGATGCGGGCGGAAAGATTGAAACTCCGGACCCCGAGGATCCCGCGAACGCGGTCCAGATGATGACGGTGCACGCGGCCAAGGGGCTGGAGTTCCCTGTGGTCTTCATCCTGAGCGTCGCGCCGCGCCGCTTCCCGCATAGCGAGCGGCGGCCGGTAATTGAGTTTCCCGACGAGCTGCGCAAGGGGCCCGCGCCGCCCCCGAACATCCATCAGCAAGAGGAACGGCGGCTGTTCTTCGTGGCCATGACCCGAGCGCGCGAGCGGCTATATGTCTCGGGGGTCGGCAAGCCCGGCAAGAAACCCTCCGTGTTTGTGGATGACCTGCTATCAAGCCCCGTGATCGCCGCGCGCGACATTGAGCGGATCCTGATTCCCGAGATCCTGGCGGAAGAAACGGCGCCGCCCACGCGGATTGCCCTCTCGGAGGCGCGGATACGCGAGGGAGCGCAGCCAGGATTGTTCAGCGAGGTTGTGACACATTCGCAGTCAGTCTATCCTGACCTCACTTCCTGGGCTGCGCGGCCGCCTGTGCTGGCGCCCGACGGAAAACTCCGGCTGAGCGCCACCGCCATTGAGGACTATCGGAGCTGCCCGCTGAAATTCAAATTCAGCCACTTCTGGAAAATCCCGACCGGGCCGCAGGCCGCGCTGACCTTCGGCAACATCATGCACCAGGCGGTGCGTTATTACTTCGAGCTGCGCAAACAGGGGCTGCCGCCCTTCGCGGCGATGGAGGAGTTCTTTCTGCGTGCCTGGAAGGATGTGGGGTTTGAGGACGCCTACCAGGAGCAGGCGTACAAGAAGGCGGGGCTCGAGCAACTCCGCGAGTTCGTGGAGCGGCAAAAAGAGAGCAAGGTTCCCTTGGACAGCATCCGCCTGGAGGAGAACTTCCGTCTGGATCTCGGCGACGTGGAGCTGGATGGGCGGGTGGACCAGATCAACCCCGTCGAGCCAACCGGCGACAATGCCGCGGAGTTGATTGATTACAAGACCGGCCGTCCGCGCTCGCAGAAGGACGCCGACACTAGTCTCCAACTCTCGATTTATGCTCTGGCGGCACGCGAGCAACTGCGGTTGAAGCCCGTGCGGCTGACGTTCTACAACCTGACCAACAACCAGCCGGTCTCGACCGCGCGCACGGCCCGCGACCTGGACCGAGCCGTCGAGGAGATCCGCGAGGTGGCGGGCCTGATTCGGGCCTTGCTGTTCCCTGCCACCCCGGGCTATGTTTGCCGGTGGTGTGACTACGAACCGGTGTGTCCCGCCCACGAAGAGACGTATTGACGCACCACCTCAACGAAGAGAAGGGATTGACCTATGCTTGATGCCGCACTGTTGATCATCGGGTTGCTGGTGGGCGCCTTGGCGGCCTGGCTATGGGCGGGGGCGAAGCTGCGGGAGAGCGAGAACCGTACGGCCGCCGCCGAGGCAACCGCCGCAGGATTGCGTGAGCAGCAGGACAAAGTCCGGCAGGAAGTTGCGGGCCTCCGCGAACGGCTGGAAACGGAGCAACAAACCAGGGCCGCCACAGAGGCCTCTCTGGAAGCCGAGCGGAAGAATCTTGAAGAGCAACGGGCGCTCTTGCAGGACGCCGAAGCGAAGCTCAGCGACACCTTCAAGGCTTTGTCCCAGGACGTTCTCGGCAAGCAGAGCACATCGTTCCTACAGCTGGCGGCCCAGAGCTTTGACAAGCTTCGCGCCGAGTCGGAGGGCGACCTGGTAGCCCGCCAGGAGGCTATCTCCGGCTTGGTCCAGCCGCTCAAGGATGTCCTCGAAAAGTACGAGCAGGGGATCAAACAGATTGAGGCCCAACGCCAAGAGGCTTACGGGTCCTTGAGGCAACACCTGCTCCTGCTCGGCGAGACGCAGTCGCAACTGCAGCGTGAAACTGCCAACCTGGTGACAGCCTTGCGCAAGCCGCAGGTGCGCGGCCGTTGGGGGGAGATCACTCTCCGCCGTTTGGCGGAACTCGCCGGCATGGTGGATCGTTGCGACTTCTATGAACAACCGACGGTTTCCTCGGAAGAACGGCTCATGCGCCCGGACATGGTCGTGCACATCCCGGGAGGCCGGGAGATCATCGTGGATTCCAAGGTCGCGCTGGATGCCTACCTCGATGCCATCGAAGCGCCCTCCGAGGAATTGAAGCAACAACACCTGGTGCGCCATGCAACCCAGGTGCGCCGGCACATGGAGCAACTGGGTTCGAAAGCTTACTGGGATCACTTGCCCAAGGCGCCGGAGTTTGTGGTGCTCTTCCTTCCCGGCGACCCGTTCCTGGGCGCCGCCGTGGAACACGACCCCGCGCTGATTGAAAACGGCATGGCCCAGCGCGTCGTCATCGCGACGCCCAATACGCTCATCGCGCTTCTCCTGGCGGTCTATCACGGATGGCGGCAGGAAGCGATCACCAAGAACGCGCAGTTGATCAGCGAACTGGGGAAACAAGTCTATAAGAGGATCAGCATCCTGTGGGAACACCTGGACAGTCTGCGCGGGGCCATCGACAAGGCGGTGGAGGCGTGGAACCGCGTGGTGGGTTCCCTGGAGCACCAGGTGCTGCCCAGTGTGCGGCGCTTCCGCGATTTGAAGGCGACCACGGGGGAGGAGATTGCGCAGTTGGAGGAAGTGGATCGGACGACACGCGCCCTGCCCCCGGCGCCCGGTGAGGATTCGTGAGGTGAACAGCGACCAGGAAAGTCGCGCCCCGGAAGGCCCCCCAAAAAACTTCGGGGATGCATTGCTGCATCCCCGAGCGTTCCAAACTGGCGAGAAGAGGCTTATCTCTTCTTCTTGGCTTTCTTCTTCGCTGCCATTCTATTCTCCTCTCAAATCTTTAGAATTCGCGCCAGCATAGCTGGCGGAGCGCGTATTCAACCTCCATGTATAGTGACTGCGCGGAATCTTGTCAAGAGGAAAGTGATCGCACGGCACAAAAAAAGCAGAGCAGGAAGAGAACTCCTGCCCGGCGCATTCCTGCTCTCGACGAAGGAATCAAGACTCGGGGGCGAATACCTCGGCGGAAGTAGAAGCAAGCTCGACAGGCGAAGGATTGCATCCTCCAACCTCAGCGGTGGTGAGCTGCGTCACGTGCCAGGCTCTCTTTGAAGGGAAAGCGCACGAGGGTGCCGCAAGATAGGTTGTCTGCATCTAACTTGACGGGAGATGCGATGAGTGAACACAGGCGAGCTTGGCGGGCCGGGGTGAAAGCGACGGCGGCGAGGTTGTGGGTGCTGGGATTTCTCCTCTCGCTGGGCGTCTCCCCCGCGCTGAGCCAGGAAAGCGCGCCCGCGACCGCAGAGCAGACGCTGCGGGTTTCCACCGAGGTCGTCAACGTTTACGCTGTCGTGAGAGAGAAGACGAACCGCCTCATCCCGAACCTCAACCGCGAAGATTTTGAGCTGAGCGAAGACAACGTTCCCCAGGATATCCGCTATTTCTCCCGCGAGACGGACACGCCTCTGACGCTGGGCATCATGATCGATACCAGTCCCAGCCAGGGGCGTGTGCTGGACGTCGAACAGGCGGAGGCCAAGACTTTCCTCCGCCAGGTGCTGCGGCCCAAGGATCTGGCGTTTGTGCTCCACTTCGATTCGGACGTGGAGTTGCTCCAGGACTTCACGAGCAATTTGAATCTGCTTACGCGCGCCATTGACGAGACCGTGGTCCGCGGAGGCTCGAGCGGCCCGTTACGCTCCCCCTTGCCGGCGCCGCTCCCGGCGCCCTTGCCCCCGCCGGGCCCTATGGCCGGCGTGGGCGGGACTCACCTGTACGACGCCATCTACTTGGCCGCGCGCGAGCTGATGAAGAACGAAGTGGGACGCAAGGTACTGATCTTGCTGAGCGACGGTGAGGATCAGGGCAGTAAGGTCAAACTGGACGCGGCGCTCGAAGCCGCGCACAGGTCGGACGTCATCGTCTACTCGGTTGCCGTCATCGACCGCCGCTTTTACTGGGGGCACGTGATGGGCTTCAGCGGGGATTCCGTGCTGCGGAAGCTCTCCGAGCAGACCGGCGGGCGAGTAATCGAGGTGAAGCGGGCTAGCGATACGGGCGCCGCCTTTCAGGAAATCGCCGACGAACTGCGTACGCAGTACCTCCTCGGGTACACTCCCTCCCACACGCGGCGCGACGGCTCCTTCCGCAAAATCCGGGTGCGGGTGCGCGACCGCGACTACAAAATCCAGGCCCGCCGCGGCTACTACGCGCCCAGCGAGTAGGTTTCAGGTGCCGGGTATCAGGGGCCAGACATCCGGGCACAAGTGCA
>Ga0315280_10011226_pt1 | contig 11046 bp, 9 predicted proteins | sample YL17G06_40_MG_FD_203697 | JGI IMG/M metagenome (GOLD analysis project Ga0315280, IMG submission 203697) | Sediment microbial communities from Yellowstone Lake, YNP, Wyoming, USA - YL17G06_40 | ecosystem: Environmental > Aquatic > Freshwater > Lake > Sediment | place: USA: Wyoming | collected... | reverse complement strand
AGAGTCTCATAGCAGATGATTTCGTCAAAACTAGGCTCCAAACAGTCGATATTGTAAAGATTAAGTTTCTTGAACTGCAGGGATTCAGATGATATACCCCGATACACGTTATAAAACTGGATTGCTTTTTGCACTTCTGCTTCATTGAAATTAACTGCTACAACTTTTGCACCGGACCTATAAGCTAGATAAGAGAACCACCCATTACCACATCCAGCGTCCAACACTCGTCGCGGACCGCTTGACCAATATCTACATAAACGAACCCGTCTTCTTGTAAACAGATCAAGGCCCGGCATGAGCAACCAGCGAATATTGTTTCTTGCCATACCCAAAATTTGCAGAGTTGGTATTTTTGTCATCAATGAATCCTATATCCAAATGCTATGCAAGTGAATCGACATGCTTTTAATATCATAATTATCAATTGCGATACTAAGATAGATCAAAGATTATTTTGTTGAAAAAACTTTTGTATTGCTGCAAGGTGGGCACGATTGGAATTTTCTACCGTCCATGTCTGTGCTTGTTCTGCTGAAGCTTTTCCCATACCTTTCAATTGAACGCGATTTTCTAAGCACCAAGCCATTGCACCACAAAGCGCTTCTGGGTCGGCCGATGGGATCACAAAACCGTTGCGATCATTCTGGACGAAGTCTCCACCCCCAGACTCTTTCGTGGTAATAATAGGCATGCCATGGGAGAGAGCTTCAAGCACAACGTGAGCAAGCCCTTCCAGTAAGGTAGGCAAAACAAGAACATCTGCCTGTTGATATATTCTGGAGAGGCTTGATTTCGATACAGAGCCAAAGTAATGGATGCCGTTGCTTTGATCATGAGATAATATTTCGGGAAGCTCTCTGGGGCCAACTAACCAGAGTTCTGCTATTCTTCCCGGATTCAGTAAGCGCCACGCTTTGATGAGGTAGGGTAATCCTTTACGCAGGGGTAGTGTTCCGACAAAAAGAAAGACGAGGGGGGTGTTACCCCTCCCGGAGTTTGCCAGTATATCAGAGCAAGGAGGACAACCTGTGGGTATGGCTACGACCTTTCCAGGGTCAACGCCAGCCTGCACGAAACTTTCTTTGACAAAATTGGAATTTGCAACAATCAAGTCCGCGAGCTGATATTCTGCCTCTTTACGGGCTAATGCTCTCTCCATGTCTTCTTTGAATACACGGCTATGCAGGTTGGTATATTGTTGAAATTTATCAATTTCACCCCTCATTAAATTGATAACTGTGCGTCCATGTGCCATTACTTGACGGAGTATGCATAATCCACCCAAGTTTTTCTGAATTTTAAAAGTTTCCAAAGAGCTGTGTTCCATCCCATAAATACACTGATACCGACCACTATACTTCCGAGCGACCTGCCTATCAAAGGCAAGGTCTGCCCATAACCAAACGCGGTGGGCGAAAACATCATTTCCAATTCGACCCGCTAATAAACGGAACACCTCTCGCCAATATAATGTTCGTACTTTCCCTCTTAAGAAGTTGGGAACGATTCGCCGATCAATACCCTTTCTCCAACTTGATGGAAATACAGCAGAAATTCCATTTATAAATTTCCCCCAAAATATCTCAGGATCAATTGCTACTGTTGTAACTACTTCTTGAAGCAAGGAAGCCTCATCCAGTCCCTCCAAAATACTCGTAAGGCTTGGTCTTAAATCAGGAGATGATACGAGAATACTGGGCTTCACAGTAACCTTTTGGACAAGCTTCCTCAAAAGATCGATATATTAAAAACCATTTATCAATTTATAGAGATCACTCCACGAGAGACTATTTTCTTCGAATCAAGAACACTTTCATAGAGCCTCGACATTTCCCCCACCACATCTCGACTGCTACGAATTGATGGAATGCCAGAAGCCAAATCTTTGAGTGACTCAGGGTTCAAACAAATCTTTTTGAGTGTGTCAGCCCATGATTTACTATTCCCTGCTTTAACAAGCATTCCGTTTACTCCATCCTTTACCAATTCTGCAATTCCCCCCAAATTACTCCCGATAACGGGATCACCTGCTTCAAATGCCTCTAAAACAACCAATGGACCAGTTTCAAGGCATAATGATGGCACTGCAAGAATATCTAAATTATCAAAAATCTCCTGGCGATTTTTATCTGTCATCTCACCATAAAATGTAATACGGCTATCTTTACCAGCCATCTTTTTCAGCTCATCAAAATATACTCGGTCTTCTTCATCGTTGACTCTACCAAAAAGAAGAAGCTGGATAGGAATAGCAAGGGGTAATCTTTTAACTGCTTCAATTAAAATATGAACGCCTTTCACAGGATTAAAACGGCCAATGTAGCCAACGCGAAGCTTATCAGGTTTAGGTTGAGGATGAGGTTGAGGAGGATCAGGTTGAGGTTTAGGTTGAGGCTGAGCTTTAAGGTTAAGGTCAAGGCCGAGGTTAAGATTATTTTTAACTCTATGAAGTTGTTCTGGTGGCAATCCGTGGCGGCAAAGGGATAATTTAGAATGAGGAACACCATTAATACGAAGCACATCATAGACCCATTGTGAAACCACAATAATTTTGTCTACCAGATTAAATAGTTCTTGAATACGTTCTCTTCGAAAAGCAATTAATTTTCTCATTTGCAAAGCTGTGCCTAATTTGTTATTCATGTTGTCAAACCTATTAATAAGCCACATAGGTGTTGCATTTATTGCAAAGGCAGCGAGTCTTGGAACCCCACGTTTTTGTAAATAGCAGGCTGAACAACGACATGTCTGTATTTCACCGTTACAAGGGGTTTTGCCCCAGCGCATCATAGTTCCCTGGACACATGTTAAGTTCGGGACATGAACAGTCAAAATGACAGGGATGCCAAGCTGCTTAATATATTGGGCATGAAAGAAACCACAGCCTCTCGTATAAGAATGTATATGCACAACATCAGGTCGAAGGTGCCTTATCCATTTTGCAAAAATATCAAAGTATTCTGGCGGAGCTTCACCTCTTACCTCATACCTCGTCGGATTCATAGATACAGGATAGCGATATACGGGTAATCCCTCATAAGTATAGTTATGCTCTTTTTCATCGATTGAAGGGGCTGCTATCATAACATTCCATCCAATAGCGTTAAGTTCTTTTCCGAGGGAATGTACATAAACCTCCGTGCCTCCAACAGAATCTGGATGGTACCAGCCTGACATAAGTAAAATTCGTTTATCCTTGAGCATATCCAAAATTTATTAAGAGTGTTGTCAAAAACACTTTTTGAGTTTAGTCGCAACTACAGTACCCTGATAAAAAACAACAAAAGAGCCTATCTTTAGATACTCCCAATGCGAATATTCATAATCAGAAAATGAATTCAGTATTGCCTCGGCTTTTCCGTTTTTTAGAAACTTTCCCTGTAAAACAACAAATATATTGTCAACCCGTCCTGGAAATCTTGTTTGGGATAATTCCTCTATCGATTGAAAATCGGCGTGTGAACTGACGACGCGATTTCTTTTAATTTCAAGAGCGATTTCGGGAGAGGTTACATAAAAAAGGTCATTGTCCTGAGGGATATTAGCATCAATGTAGTGTATCACTGACAAAGCTTCCTTGGAAATAATACAGTGAGTAAATCCATTCAAACCTATGTTATTAGACGACTTATTCGCTTCAGATCGAACAAAAAAAGAAGTCAGTCCATAAATACAAAAAACGAGTATTGCTGTATATCCAAGATATTTAAAATATCTTTTGGAATAGCTTTTTAATACTTCAAGGACACCAGGGATCAAAATCAAACCTAAGGGACGGAAATATCGGTCTCCATAGCTCACGGGTAGTCCTAAAACAAAAAACAAAGCGAACACAGTCACATAAGTTGTTAAAAATCCGATCACTAAGGCTTTGTACAGAGGTTGTGCGGTCTGCTTCAGAACAAAATACATCACACCTGCAAGTATAGCGCAAAAAAATAATAGAGGGACAATTTCGTCATATGAACTGAATAATGGGTTTGCGGGATACATCAACATACGATTGATAAGGTCGCCAATGGAAAAAGAACTGAAAATAGGACCTACGAAAGCAAAAAGAAAGCTGAACACCGGTCGCGAAAGCTTCCAGGGCTGATAAACAGGCGTGTATCCTTTGGAAACGTATCCAATGTGTAGAATCAAATAGAAAATGGCGAAAGCTAAGAATGCTTTCGTTGAATACCAAACCATAGTGGACACTTTTATTTCTGGAGTATCGTAATATTTACGAATCAAAAGAGAAAACAATATCGCAATAGCGCAAACAACAAATGAGAGTTTTATGAACGCTCCTATCAGAAATAACAGGATGAAAAGAGGAAAGTGCCTTATTCTGAGATCATGGTATCGTAGACTTAACAATATAATCCAAGGAACGCTTCCAAATAGGAGAACCTCACCTCCATTGTAAATGCTAAACGGAAAAGCAAAGAACCTAGTTGAGGCTATAACAGCGCAACTCACAAGAGCTATTTGCTTTGAGAATCCCAATCCTGTATACAGGTAATAACATCCGAGAATCCCTAACAAACTAAATATTGCTGTTGTTGTTGTCAGAGCTTTACCAAGGTTTAATCCAAACTTTGTAAAAAGAGCTGGTATTAAATACTGTCCCGGACTCCAACCTGCATTAAATGAAGTAATATCCCTAGATATATCATCAGGATCAGGCCCTAACCCTTCATTGAAAGGAGCACCTTTCTCCATTGAACGCCATGTAAAAAACCCCCAGCCAGAATCTGAAACCATTGCTGGAGGGGTAATGAAAGATAGAACTGAATAGACTGACACTATCAATGCTATGTACAGCAATAAACACCAAAGATTTAATGGTTTTATTTTTTGTATTGATAACTCTTGCATGCTAGATGACATGGATCTTTGTTCCCCCAACTAAATCTGGGCAATACCAACCAGACAAAAGCAATACACGATAATTAACAACGTTCCTCATGATTTAATTGTATTTCGTGGGTTCATAATTTTTAATTTTGTCTTTCAATTTCAATAATTGCCTTTCATAAATGTTTTAACTAATCGCCTAAAGAAAACAGTCAATTTAAAGAGGGCATTTAACCTACGTAGCGTAGCTTTAATAAGTAAAAGTCCTGTTGAGAATCTTCCGGCCTTTTCATGCAAAGCCAGAGAGAATTCATCAAACACTGGATCAACAAGCCTCAACATAGAATAAACTTTTGCATATGCTGTGTGGATTTCCCCACTTTTCTTTGAGCGCACTTTGCTAGTTAACCTCTTTTCATGCATTGAAAAGATTGTCTCCAGTATAGTCTGTACTCTGTGTTTATAAGTATGGGCTGAAAGGGCTAATTGCATACCTGAGGTAGCTATTGCTTCGCGTTCTTCATCGTGCTTCAAGTAATATTCAATCTTTTTTAGAAGTGAGCCCTCATCTTGATAAGAGACTAAATGAACTCCGTCCTTAAATAAATCGTACAATCCATTATCTATGCGATCTGTAATCAACATAGAACCACTTGCAAGTGACTCAAAGACCCTCATATTAAGGTCACCATTGACAGAACAATTAAAAACAATTTTGGACTTGCTATATATATTGGATATCTCCTCTTTGGGATAAAACCTTTGGTAGTCGTTCATCTTAAAATTTCTTGCCAGTAAGTCCAGAAGCCTTTGACGGCGCAAACTAAAATTAGGGGATCCTACAAATCCTATGTCAAAATATTTTGGCATATCTCTCTTCCCATGAATTTCAGGATCACATGCTAATGGCAACCAAAAAACATTGGGATGCTCTTTTCTCTTAAAGTGCTCTATATAATCCTTTTGGGCAACAAATATATAATCGAAAAAAAGAGCATAAATTTCTCTCTCCTGAAGACCCTGATGTACATCTATTAAATAGCATGCTGTTGGGCTCTGAATCTTCTCCAGACCCCGAGGGAAAAACCTACCTGGGGAATCAATGAAGAAAACCAGGTCCGGCTTTGGCATGCAACCCTGTTCTATAAGATTCGCAAGGTCTTCATTGGGAAGATAGCCTGACCTGGCAGCTGAAGGTGGTCCAATGTAGTAAACATCATGCTCCTCACGAAAGGCCTTTTCAAAATAGCCTCCAGTGGTGAAAGGGTCATACGCGTAACACACGAAGATCTTCATAGGCAGGGATAGCCTCGATGAGAAAGACAATAGAAAACAATTCCGACCAAAGGCGTAGCGCCATACGTCGTAAAACTGGAACCAAGGGGCGAATCACTGGGACTTTCGAAAAAATATGCTCGAAAGGGATCATCCCTTCAGCTGGCTCAAAGGAGATGATTTCGTAACCCGCCTCCTCAATGAGGAAACACCACGCCGAAGCGGTAAAAAAATGCAAATGAGTTCTATCCAGAATACCTGAGTCAGAATAATTCCATCTTCCAAATAAAAGGGCTTTTCGAACAGCCCAGTATGCGACATTAGGACCAGTAACCACAATTCTCCCGTTTTTATTTAGAACTGATTTCAGTCTTTTAAGCACGTCAGCAGGATCCTTCAGGTGCTCAAGAATGTCCATCAACAACACGAAGTCAAACTTCATTTCAATCGACGGTATGACTTCAGGATTCTCAATATCCCCACAAACCACGGGAATGCCTTCGTGTCTTGCTATTTTTACAGTGTCCTCATCTTTTTCTATTCCCAAAACGTTATGTCCATATCCCATAAGTACACGACTGAAATACCCAGTGTTGCAGCCGATCTCTAAAATAGAACTCTGAGGCGGTAATCTATGGGCTACTTTTGCGTATTTGCCCATTAAACCTTTTTCGCATTGTTGGTGATATATGGAAGACATAGAAATGCTAACTACGACGTGCTTTTCTGTTAAAATTATGTCCCGGAGATAACAAAAATATATTTTTATGATTTAGTTCTTCTTCCGAATACTGTTAAGAGGCGATTTTACTTGCCTATACCAAAGGGCGATGTTTTCTGCTCTTCTGTACCCCAGTAATTGAGATGCTAATTTGAGATGCCTTGGGCTCTTTGGGATATATCCTGGGTTTAATCTTTCCAAAACCTGATAGGCTGCCTCGAATATTTCCCTATCTCTCTCAAAACTTGCTCTCGCAACATATCCATACACTTTGATTAAAGCCTGACTCCGTGCTTCGGTGATTACACCATCCCTCTTCCACCACTCCTCAACTTCGGTAGCACTCTTAAAAATATCGCGGTTAAAGGCTATGGGGTCTCGACGGGACAGGCTGTCTGTTCTATGAACCCGGTAATCGGCCCCAACACCAGGTACATAGACAAACTTCCCTTTATGTAGTGCTGCGTCAAGAGCAAATCGAGCATCCTGGATTATTGGCAGTGAATCACGCCAGCCGCCAATAGCATCAACGATACTGCGGCGGTAAAGTAATGCAGCTAGTGGTGCCCAAAAATCTGTAAAAAGAGCGACCTCGGGGTCTGGATGAATATCCTCGATGCGACGGGAAATAATGACACCAGGTCGAAAAACCCCATCTTCATCTTCTTCGAGTTTTTGCCAATCTGAGTAAGCGACGTCAGCACCAGAGTTAACCAGAGCTTCTACCCTTTTCGCTAAAGAATTAGTGCGCAACAAATCATCAGCATCCAGATACTGGATGAATTCTCCCTTTGCAAGTTCTGTGCCCCGATTACGTGCTGCGCTTACACCCCCGTTAGGACCAAACTTAGCTTGAATCTGTGAACCAAACCGAGATATAAGGGAAAGTATAACTTCTCGGGTGTTATCAGTTGAGCCATCATCAATCAGGATGATCTCATACTCCTGAAGGGTTTGTTGGAGCACGCTCTCGACTGTTTCAGTCAAGAAACGCTCAGCGTTAAAACAGGGAATGATAACTGAGACGAGCGGAAAAGAACTCATTTGAATGAATTTACAATATTTTTAAGGCCTGTGGAAAGTTAATGTTGAAGGGGAAACAATATAATTGAGATAGGTGTAAGTAGGATCAGGTGCGACTACATCCTGCTGATATAATGCTCCCTTTTCTCCAATATGATAAAACTCATAACCCAAATTCTTTAGGAGTTTCTCAACAGTTTTTTGTCTCTGGAGATGCCTTTCATTTTCTGTATAAAGTAGTTCCAGCAAAAGATAAGGTTGCATTTTTGACAGAACCTTTTGTGCCCCTGTTAGCACCTCCAGTTCTCCGCCTTCTACATCTATTTTAATAAGATGAATTTTTTCAATTTTTCGGTCTTCCACATAATCATCGATGGTCAGTTTTTCTACACGTATTGTCTTGTTATAATCAGGCTGAAAGTCTGCAACTGTTGATGCGACATCCATGGCAAGGTCAGCGAAATGTAGCTCTCCTGTTTCTGAGATTTCACCCAGAAGTTTTTTACTGATTTCCACACCCTGAAAAGAATTCCTGGCAACAAGTTCACGAAGAAATTCGCATAATTGCGGAAATGGTTCAAAACAATGAACCGAAGCATTTTTACTTAATGCTTTAAAGAGTATCATCCACTGTCCATTATTTGCACCAACATCAATTATCACTGGCTTGGCGGTCTTTGAAAGAATGGCAGTCAAAACTGGAATGACTTCTGCTTCATATTTTTCCAGGTCTGAGAAAAGAGCATTATTAGAAAACCCACAAACACCACCATAGACCATCTTTTTCCCAAATATTTTAATTGGGAAGAAAAACTTCTCTCCTGTCTTTGCTCGGCATAAAAAACTCCAGATTCTATATGAGAGACTTGATGGGATTGCCTTAGACCTCAGTAGCCTGACTAAAATTTTAAATCCACTTATCATTTTAGAACATTAATTTCTTATGGTTACCATATGCAATAACAGCTTCTTTTTGAAGTGCTTCTAATTGAAGTCTTAAATTACCTTTGTAAGTAAACCATCGGCATCGAGATATTGAATAAATTCACCTGAGGATATCTTTGTCCCGGGATTTCTTGCCTTGCTCGGTCCTTGATTTTGGGGTTCTTATTAAGTGAACGAAGGGAAATTCTTTTTCAATAATATAGGCGGAATCATTGGTTGAACCATTATCCACAACAATTATCTAATTATCTATCTTATTATCAAGCCCTTGCTCCAACATACTTTGTAGCGTCTCCCGAATCCAGAGCTCAGCGTTAAAACAGGGAACAATTATTGAGATCTTCGGCATATAGATATAGGACTATCTATTTTTGAAGGTGTAATATAAATCCTCTCCCATAATCACTGAACTGAAAGAACGGTTCTGCATAAATGTGCGGATTTCTTGCCAAAAATTCAGAGAAAGCTTTTTGTTCTCCTTTATTTGGATCGCCACCAAACATATTCCAATCATCGAATAAGATGATAGATTGGCTCGAAATGAGTGGCTCTATAAACTTAAGTACCAAGCGTGAGGAGTCATAAAGGTCGCAATCGACAACACAGATTGAACATCGCCTTAAATTGTACTTCTCTCTTGTTTCTGGTGTAAGAGCTTCTTTATACCATCCCTTCATCAAAAAAGTCTTTGTCCAATCTACTCCATATCGGGAAAGGAATTTTTCAACATCACTACGTGGACAATAAAAGGCTCCCTCTTAAAACTCACCTCCTTCATCAATGCCCTCGGGAGCTGGTAATCCAAAAAAGGAATCAAATCCAAAAAATCTCATGTCTTTTATTCCAAAGTCTCGAGCCAGAGCCTGAGCATACCACAATACGAATCCACGGAAAATTCCAAATTCAAGATAATCGCTTTTTTCAGCAAAGCCCCTTTCTAAGCACCAACGCAAGCTTCTATTAACAGCAATGAGCAAATGGGGGTTGCATGGCATAAAAGCATTTTCAACATATGTAAACTTTCTTTTGATTGACCTCGCAACCTCGAGCAATCCGACCTTTTTGAATAACTTACGAGTGTACAAACTTGCCATATTGTGCACCCCTCTAAAGTAAGTTCATGTGTCGTAGCCAGGTGATTGTGAGTTTTTGTCCTTCCCGGAGGCTAATCCGCGGTTCCCATCCGAGTATACGTTGCGCCTTCTTGGAAGAGAAAACCGTTGAAGTTGGACCAAAAAGATCAGCTAACCAAAACGGCGGAACATTTTGAGTATTATGTGAATAAATCGTACTCGATGGCAATGAGTGGCGTAATTCTCGAGTTCTATCAAGGATTCTAGGCGCCCATCTCTCAACCATTTGCATCACAAAACGAAATAATGAGTTTGCTTTTAGAACCTCTACAACATCCCGATTCCTCATTATTGCTTTAATAACATCCATCATCCTAGAACTGGGCTGAAGAGCTTGCAACTGCTCTCTCGTATAAGATGGCAATTGACCAGAAAATGGACCCAGCAAAGGAGCAAGAAAATTACGCCACGCTGTAGTGCCATCATTGATGATAAATCGTTCGCCGTGTGCTTCCTTACAGATAGCTGCCAACAACATCGCATCAACCAGATTATCTACGAATGTATAGTTTGCCTTTCCTCGACCATCTTCAATCCAACAGAAAGTGCCCTCTTTAGCCATACGTAGAGGCATTTCTGTATATGTCTTTCCACCTGGACCATATACACAGGTTGGATTCAATATTACAATGCGGGTGTGATCAGATGAGCGTGCACGCTGAAGACACCATTGTTCCATTTTACCTTTGCTCTTTCCGTATTCACCCCCGATTGGGGCATATGGGTATGCCTCATCAACTTTAGCTTCTGTGTTAGGACAACCAAACACATATATAGTACTTAATATCACAATACTTTCGGCCCCAGCTGCTATAGCCGCCTCCACGACATTCCGTGTACCCTCTACTGTAATACGGGAAGCTTGAATTCCACCCCTGCCGTATGCAAGATGAAACACCCAACGCATACCTTTCATGGCACTTTTAACTTCTTCGTAGTTGAGCAGGTTTACACGTAGTAGTTCTACTGGAAATCGAGCGACTTCAGCACATGTGGAATAATTACGTACAGGAACAACAATATGATCAAAACCCAGTTCGTACAATCTTTTCACGAGGTTTGAACCAATGAAGCCGGTTCCACCTGTTATGAGTACAGGAGCAT
>Ga0315280_10011225_pt1 | contig 11047 bp, 7 predicted proteins | sample YL17G06_40_MG_FD_203697 | JGI IMG/M metagenome (GOLD analysis project Ga0315280, IMG submission 203697) | Sediment microbial communities from Yellowstone Lake, YNP, Wyoming, USA - YL17G06_40 | ecosystem: Environmental > Aquatic > Freshwater > Lake > Sediment | place: USA: Wyoming | collected... | reverse complement strand
AATCCCAATGCTGGACCTTCTCGACGTCCACCAGCCGGATATATGCCTCGTGGACCAGGGCCGTGGCCTGGAGCGTCTGTCCGGGCTTCTCCTGGGCCATCTTCTCGGCCGCCAGCTTTCGCAGTTCGTCGTAGACCAGCGGCAAAAGCTGCTCGGCGGCCTGGGGGTCGCCTTGCTCAATGGCAGAAAGGATCCGGGTGACCTCGTGCATAGGGTCCACCCTGCTTTGCGGGGGGCCGAAGTTGCCATCCATTCTAGCCGGCAACCCGCAGATTGCCACTCCCACGGGACTGACGCAGATCGCAGCCACGCCCGCCCTGGAGTCGCTCAGCCTCTAGCAGCTCGGCGTGGTCGACGACGAGGGAGTGCTCGCATCGGGGTGTCTGCTCACAGTCGCGGCGGGACACTCGGGGCATGAAGCTTTTTTGGTAGCCGATTGGCCCGGCGAAGTCAACAGCGTGGGGTAACGAGGCTTTACAACCGATATAGTCATGGTAGAATGCCTGGCAGTTACCGGCCCCGTGACCGTGTAGCGGCCAAGACGCCTTGCCACCCGCTAGGGGTGATCGCGTGCCAATTCGGCCGTCCGGGGGAGTATGCCAGCCATCGCCGGGCGTCAGTAACTCATTGCTGTGAAGTAGGTTAGGCGCCGTAGCCAAGCGGCTAAGGCAGCGGATTGCAAATCCGCCATTCCCCGGTTCGAATCCGGGCGGCGCCTCTTCTGGTGGCATTCTATACCGCTAGGCGGATGGGTGGCTGGGGCGAAGCGAAGCGCGCCTCAGGGGGCCCCGATCAGCGATCCGTTGCGCAGCTTCCCTTGCACGAGCACGTGTCACCGCGCAGGGCCCCGATTCCTTCCTTGCCGATGATCGGCACCATGGCCAGCGCCGCCACCGGATCGGCCCACCACCAGCCGAACAAGGCGTTGGCCCCGAGGCCCACAAGCAGGACGGTCCCGGACAGGGACTCGATGCAGGAGTCGATGCCGAAGCCCACCAGCGACGTGCTCTGGGCGAAAACGCCGGCCGCGACGGCGACGACCGCTTCCATCGCGTTCCAGCCAAGCGTGAAATACTCGAGGGACCGGCCTTGCCTAACGGCAAGGTGGTCGCCCGATCCGCTATCGAGATGGTTGGCGGTCATATTCGGAATTGTAGCGATCCCGGACCAGTCCGACGTTTCGTTGGAGGAAAAGGCTGCAGCCGGTGCGGCCTGTGACGCCCCTGACGAAAGCGCCATGCCGCCCCGAGCGCCTGTGACGCCTGTTCAGCCGGCAGGTTCTGTCTGCTTGGCCCGAGGGGGAGTTTTCCTCAGCGCGGCCAGAAAAACCGGCCGATGCGACCCAAGGATGGACCCCGATCGCACCGGGTTGCGATCGCGCCTTCAAACGGAGTGGGGAAGGAAGCATGAAGGATCGCCCCTTTCACACCGTCCCGTCGCGGACGGTGCCGTTGCTGGTCGTCGGATGGTTGGTGGGAACGTTCTGGCTGGCGGTGGCGGGCAACTCCGCGGCCGGCGAACTCAGACTCCTGCCGACCGGCTTAAGACCCGTTGCGTCGGAGGAGCCGGGGGCAGCGGCCCCGTCGGAAACAGAAGAGGAAACAGGCCGGGCGGAAGATCGTGAGTTGCTGGCGGTCCCTGAGCCGGCAGTTCCTGAGTCAGAAGAGATGCCCAATCCGCTGCCGGGCACCTCGGCGGCGTCGGCCCTTCGCTCGCAACACCTGGAGCTGGCAGCCCGCGAGTCCGACGCACTGACCCGCCGCGGGTTTGAGCTGGCCGGCCGGGGGGCCTGCTTTTCCGCACGGGCCGAACTGATTGCCGCGATGCGGCTGCTGGCCCAAGCGTTGGACGAGGAGAGTCAGACTCGCGACCACGAAACGGCACTGGCAGCGGGCCTGACGGCACTCGACGAGGCCCAGGATTTCTTGACCGGCGGCTCTCGGTTGGACAAGGACCTCGACCTGCCGGCCATCATCGGCGGACATCGCACGCCGGTCCTGAAGAACGTCCTGGCCAGCAACCGGCTCACGCCGCGAGTTGCCCTCCAGACCTATCTCACGTATGCCCAAGAGCAGCTTGCCGAAGCCGTTGGGGAGGAACTTGCGGGCTCCATGGCTTTGCACGGCCTGGGGAAGCTGCACGCCTCGCTGGCCGGCAGGGAGACGGAGACCGTCCCTGCGGCACGGCCGAAGGCCATGGTCTTTTATCAAGGGGCCCTTCTGGTGTGCCGGCGGAACTATCTGGCCGCCAACGACCTGGGAGTCCTTCTGGCCCGGGGCGGGCGCTATGAAGACGCGCGGCCGATGCTGGAACACAGCGTCTCGATCCGGACGCACTCGGCGGGGTGGCGGAACCTGCTGGTGGTCTACCGCCAGCTTGGCCGGATGGACTTGGCACAGCAGGCCCATCGGCAGTGGACGGCGGCCGTGCAGGCGGAAGCGGTCCAGGCGGGGCGGCGGCCTCCCGCCGCGTCCATGGTGCAGTGGGTCGACCCGGGCACGTTCGCACAATTCCTCAGTGAGCCCCCGCAGGTCCCGCAGCGGACTCCGGCCGTGCAGACGCCCGGTCCGCGGACCACCGGCATGACGGAGGGGGACAGTCCCGTTTTCGCTGCGCGAAAACTGGGACAGTCCCCGGGGCTCGACCCGATCCTCCTTTGCCAGGCGTTGGGGCCGGCAGCCCCCTGCCCCATCTGCGCGGTGGATTGCTCGACCTGCAAGTGCAATTGGTGTGGACGGGGCGGATGGGAAGCGGCGCGGGCCATCTCCTGGCAGGCATACGCGCAAGGGGAATATGTCGGCCACGCGCGAACCGCACACGTGAGCCAGTACCGTCTCCGCGTGGACGACCAGTTGGACATGATCTACCGCGTCACGCGCGAGGAGACCACGCGGCCCTACAAGCTGAACGTAGGGGATGAGGTCCGCGTGGAGTCGTTCACCGATCCCGCTTTGAGCCGCGACCTGATCGTGCAGCCCGACGGCACCATCACCTTGCGGCTCTTGGGGCAGGTGCGGGCCACGGGGAAGACCGTCTCGCAGCTCCGCGACGAGTTGGAGCAGTTGTACGTGAAGTACTACAAGGTCCCGGCAATCACCGTGACGCCGCTCCGCGTGAACACGAAGCTAGAAGACCTGCGCGCCACGGTCGACCGCCGCCAAGGGATTGGCGGGCAGAGCCAGTTGGTCCGGGTCACGCCCGAGGGCTCCGTCTCGCTTCCGGCGATCGGTGCGGTCCCGGCCCAAGGGCTGACGCTCAGCGAACTGCAAAAAGAGCTGAACCAGCGGTACCGGGAGCAGATCGAGGGGATCGAGGTGATCCCGGTGCTAGTGCAGCGGGCGCCGCGCTTTGTGTACGTGTTGGGCGAGGTCCGCAACCCGGGACGCTATGAGTTGACCGGCCCGACCACGGTGATTCAGGCGATCAGCATGGCAGGGAGTTGGAACATCGGGTCCAACCTGCGGCAGGTGGTCGTCTTCCGCCGTGGCGACGACTGGCGGCTCTTGGCCACGATGCTCAATCTCCAAGCCGCGCTGTACGGCAATCAGCCCTGCCCGCGCGGCGAGATCTGGCTCTCCGACTCCGACGTGGTGCTTGTGCCCAAGGACCGGATCCTGGTGGCCGACGAGTTCATCAACCTGGTCTTTACCCGCGGGATCTACGGGGTGTTTCCGATGTTCGTCTCGCTGAACTTCTCCAAGCTCAGCACGCTGTAGGGGAGTCGAGAGTCGAGAGTCGAGAGTCGAGAGAGTGGAGTCGGGTCGAGGGATGAGGGGCGAGGCTATTGGATGCTGTTGAAGAAGCTCTCCAGAGCGTTGGCCGGTGCTGTGTCGTTTTGACGTTCGGGCGGCGGCGAGACGGGGGGCTCCCCCGGCGGAATAGGCGGAGGAACAGGGTCCGGGGGCGGCGTCCCGTTGCCGGCGGCCGCGGGGTCTGCCGGTTTCACCTCCGGACTGGGTGCCTCGATCTGTGCGGCCCTCTGCTCCCATACGCTGAAGTCGGGGAGTTGCCCGTCCGGGGGGGCAAGGTTTAGGTCCGGCGCCGGAGCCTCCGGCTCGGGGCCGCCGACGGCGGGGGACTCGTCCAACGGAAGAATGACAATCCCCTCGTTCGACGGAACGATCATCTCGCCCTCCGAGGTTGACCCCGGCCCCTCGGCGGTCATCTCGCCGGCGTAGTCATAATCCACGCAGAACTCCAGCGGGCCAATGCTGAAGCGGTCGTTGGGACGAAGTGGCGCTTCAGCGATCGGCTTCCCACCGACGAGGGTGCCGTTGAGCGAGCCGAGGTCGCGGACCCGCAAAAGTCCGTCCGCCTCGAACAGCTCACAGTGCCGACGGCTGACCATGGGGTGAGCGACGGTCAGACTCGCTTGGCGGCTCCGCCCGATGGTCGCGGGAACTCTGAGGTTGACGTGGGTCTTTTTCGTCTTGCCCCCAACGACGATCAGCTTGATTTCCATGGAGGGGGACGGGGTGGAGTTGAGGAAGTATCTTGGGGCGAGCGCGGGAAGCGGTTCCGAGGGCCCCCCGCAATCTTTGATAGTAACTGGAGAGGCTCCGGGCTGCAACCGGAATAGCGGCTTGGCTCGCCCCCGCACCGGGTGGTGGTTGACGCCGGCCGAAGAATCCGCTTTCTTGTCGGAAGGCCAATTGCCCTTGCAGTTGGTGGTCGGAGACCTATAATTCCGAGACTTTGGCGAGCGGGCGGACCCCTGAATTTGGGGGAAACGACGGCCCGAATCGTCGCAAGCGGGTGTAGCTCAGTTGGTAGAGCACCACCTTGCCAAGGTGGCTGTCGTGGGTTCGAGTCCCATCACCCGCTCTCTCTGTTTTTTGAGTCCTCGCTGAACGGCGATCGTGCATGGCCGCTAAAGAACCGGATACCCCCCAACAAGAAGCTGACGAACCCTTGTCCTTGGCGGACGATTCGGACGAGTTGTCTCTGCCCGAGGATGCCGGCGACGCCGAGGCTGCCGAGCCGGCAGGGCCCGAGGCGGAAGAGGAGACCAAGCCGAAGCTCGCTATGGAGGTCGATCTTCAGACCCGCAGCGCGTGCCAGCGGCACGTCGTGGCCAAGATTTCGCGGGAGGACATCGATCGCGTCTTCGACAAGGAGTTCTCGGAGATGATGACCTCGGCGCAGGTGCCCGGTTTCCGTCCGGGGCACGCGCCGCGCAAGCTGGTCGAGAAGCGGTTCCGCAAAGACGTCGGGGACCGCGTGAAGAACAGCCTGCTGATGGATGGCATCGCCCAGATCAGCGAGGAGCAGAAGCTCTCGCCGATTAGCGAGCCGGATTTCGACCCGGAGGCGGTCGAGCTGCCGGACGAAGGGCCGCTGACGTTCGAGTTCGACATCGAGGTCCGGCCGGAATTCGATCTGCCGGAGTGGAAGGGACTGCTGATCGAGCGGCCGGTCGGCGAGTTCACCGACGAGGACGTGGACCGGGCCTTAAAGAATCTGCTCTCCCGGCACGGAAGGCTGGTGCCGTACGACGGGCCGGCGGACTTGGGGGACTACATCAGCACCGATCTTACGTTCAGCTATGCGGATGAGGCGCTTGCCAGCGCTGCCGAGGAGTTGATCCGCATCCGGCCGGTGCTCAGTTTCCGCGACGGGAAGATCGAGAAGTTCGACGGGCTGATGAAGGGGGTCCGCGCCGGCGAGACCCGGGTGGGCGAGGCCCAGTTGAGCGAGGACGCCCCGAACGTGGCCCTCCGCGGGCGGAAAGTGACCGCCACCTTCGAGGTCCAGGAAGTCAAGCGGCTGGAGCTGCCGGAGATGACGCGGGAGTTCCTCGCCGCGCTCGGCGACTTCGAGTCCGAGGCCGACCTGCGCGACGCGGTGCGCGACAACCTCCAGCGCCAATTGGAATACCAGCAGCGGCGCCGGGCCCGCGAGCAGATCACCGCCGCGCTGACGGTCGCGGCGGACTGGGAGCTGCCGCCCGAGCTGCTCAGGCGCCAGAGCGAGCGGGAGCTGTCCCGCGCGGTGATGGAACTCCGCAGCAGCGGCTTCAGCGACGAGGAAATCCGGGCCTACGAGAACGATCTGCGGCAGAACAGCCTGCGGTCGACCGCCCGCGCGCTCAAAGAGCATTTCATCCTCGAGCGGATCGCCGAAGACCAGGCGATCGAGGCGACTCCGGACGACTACGACTTTGAGGTCCGGCTGTTGGCGGCGCAGAGCGGCGAGACGCCGCGCCGTGTCCGCGCCCGGCTGGAGAAGAGCGGCCGGATGGACGTGCTGCAGAACCAGGTCATCGAGCGCAAGGTGGTCGACCTGATCCTCCAGCACGCCAAGTTCAAGGAAGTGCCGTACCAGCCGGAGGCGCTGGAGGCCGAGGCCCTGGACCGGTCGGCGGGCGGCGGCGAAGCGGAGGCGGAGAAGCCCGCGGCGGAAGAGTCCCAGGCGGAAACGAAGGATGAGGGATGAGGGATAGAGGGAAACTCGGGCGGAGCGTCGTTTAGCCGCCGCGCTTGCGCGGCGCGTGGAGGCGTGCGGGCCGTTGCTGGTTCCCAATCCCGGGATTTCACGGAAAGCGATCAGACACGAGTATGAATAGTTTGTTGCGCCCGCCGTTGGCCGATCCCTTGTTGAGCAGCTACCGCGAATACCAGCGCCAGCGCCAGTTGACGCTGGGCGATCTCTTGCTGGAGAACCGCATCATCCTGCTCCAGGGGATCATCCACGACGCCAACGCCAACGAAGTGGTGATGAAGCTCCTCTACCTCCAGAGCGAGAACCGCCGCAAGGACATCCACTTCTACATCAACTCGCCGGGCGGCGGCGTCAGCGCCACCCTGGCGATCTATGACACCATGCAGATCCTCAGTTGCCCGGTGGCGACCTATTGCGTCGGGCTGGCGGCCAGCGGCGGCGCCGTCCTGCTGGCCGGCGGGGCCAAGGGAAAACGCTACGCCCTCCCCCATACCAAAGTGATGATCCATCAGCCCTACGGCCAGGTCGGCGGCCAGGTCTCCGACATCGAGATCCAGGCCCAGGAGATCCTCAAGACCCGCGACGTCCTTAACCAGATCTTCGCCGAGCACACCGGCCAGCCCATCGAGCGCATCGCCAAGGACACCGACCGCGACTTCTACATGACCGCCGACGAGGCCAAGCAGTACGGAATCGTGGACGACATCCTCACCAAGCAGAAGGTCGCCGAGGGCCAGGAAGCGGAAGAAGAGTAGCCTTGTGTCCAGCGGAGCCGACGCGCCAATGCCTTTGATACCCTACGTGATCGAAAAGAGCGGCCGCGAAGAGCGGGCGATGGACATCTACAGTCGCCTGCTGAAGGACCGCATCATCTTTCTCGGCTCGAGCATCACCGACGAAGTGGCCAACGCCATCGTTGCCCAGTTGCTCTTCCTCCAAGCCGAAGACCCCAAGGCCCAGGTCAACCTCTACCTCAACTCGCCCGGCGGAAGCGTCTCCGCCGGGATGGCCATCTACGACACGATGCAGTTCATCAGTTGCGAGGTGGCCACCTACTGCGTGGGCCAGGCGGCGTCCATGGCCGCCGTGCTCTTGGCCGCCGGGACCCCGGGAAAACGCAACGCCCTGCCCAATGCCCGCATCCTCATCCACCAGCCCATGGCCGGCATGGAAGGCAGCGCCGAAGACATCATGATCCACGCCAAGGAGTTCAGCAAGATCAAGGAGCGGCTCAACAAGGTCCTGCTGAAGCACACCGGGCATCCTTTGGAAAAGATCGAGAAGGACACCGACCGCGACCGCTTCATGTCGGCCGAGGAGGCCCGCGACTACGGGCTGATCGACCACGTTGTCGAGCGGGTGCAGCAAAGCTGAAGGGGACTGTCCCGATTTTCGCGCAGCCGGGCACGGACCGAAGGTTGGTCGCGGACTGTCCCCTTCAGCTTCGTTCCGAAGGTCCAGCTTCGGAACGCGATACTTGGGAACGAGACTTGTCGTGCGGGGGCGGCAACAAGGAAGTTGCGCACCATGAAGGCGTGGCACATTGCCCTTTTCGGGCTCACATGCCTGGCAGCGGCAGGATGCCGCACCGATCCGGCGAAACTCGCCTTGGAGCGGGAAAACCGCGACCTGGAAGATCGCATCTACGATCTGAAAGACGATCTCCAGAAGGCTGAGGACGCCTTGGAAAAGTGCCGCCGCGAGAGCAAGTCCGCGCGCAAGGGCGGCCGGGCCTCCACCCAGATCGAGTCGCCGAGCGAGCCCGGCCGGTCACCGCGCGCCGGCGGTCCTGAGCTGGGTGCGCCGCGATCCTCGCGGGAGGCTGCCGAAGCGGAAGACGAAACGCCGCACATTTACGTCGAGACGCCGAGCAAGCCCCTGCCGAAAGGCAAGTTGCCCGAGACCCTCAAGACCCCGGTTGGGGCTCCGCGATCTTCGCAGCCGGGTGAGAAGAAGCGGCAAGACGGGTCCAAGCAGGGCGAGGCCCCGAAATTCACCCCGGGCACCAGCCCGGCGCAAGGCCCCGGCCCGGGCAACGGCGGCGAGCCGCTCCCGGAGCCCAGAAAGCTCAATGTCCCCGGCGCGTCGGGCAATGATAAGTCGAGCCAGACCCGGCCAAGGCCGGGGGCCTTGCCCTGGGCCGTGCCCGTCGGCGGCACGGCCATCGTCCCCGGCGCGGATAGCAGCCAGGTGGACCGCATTACCCTGAACCGCCTGCTGTTTGGCGGCTGGGATATGGATGGCCGGCCCGGCGACGAAGGCGTCTTGCTCCTCGTCGAGCCGCGCGACACCGAAGGACGTTTGGTCGCCGCGGCGGCGCCGCTCTCAGTGGTTGTTTTGGATCGCGGCCTGGCGGGCCCGGCCGCCCGCGTCGCCCGCTGGGACTCGACCGGCGCGCAGGTTTCGACGCTCTTCCGGAGCATGCCCACCGGCGACGGCATCTACCTGGAGCTGCCGTGGCCCGGGACTCCGCCGGTTCACAGCCACCTGCACCTCTTCGTCCGCTACACGACGCGCGACGGGCGCAAGCTGGAGGCCAATCGGGAGCTGGACATCGCCCTGGCGAATCAGGCGGCACAGCAGAACCGGACTCTCGACGCTGGACTCTCGACTTCGGAGGAGCGGGAAGTGGGAATTCGGAATTCGGACTCCCCGACTTCCAAATCAGTTCGCTCGCAGGCTGCCTCCTGGCAGGCCAAGCCGCTCCCTAAGGAGCCCGCCGCCTCCGTGGGGCAGGTTGCCAACCTGCCTCACAGCGACAAAGATACGGGGCCGGACGTCGTTTCCCCGGCCGGCGACGGGACTGCTACCTCTCTGGTTCGAGAGGAAACGACTCCCGACCCCGTTGCCGCCTCCGTGGGGCAGGTTGCCAACCTGCCCCACAATATCTCCGCAAGAGGCGCCGTCGAGACCCCAATCGCGCCCAACCGCGCCGCCGATACGCCATCGGCAGCCAACCGCCCGGTCTGGTCGCCGTATCGGCGATAGCGGCGTCAAGGGCGGCCGTCCATCGCACCGTGAGACCGGGTTTCGGTTCCCGCAGTCCGCTCCGTTTGCCTTGAGGAGGCGCCCCGTCGTGTCCGTCAAGCCACCGAGAGGGACGGATAGCGCTTCCGGTAGAAGTGCCCCTTATGGCTTCGGAGAAGATAGTCGAGGCAGTAGCTCGGCGGATCGCCTCTCAGCAAGAACGCCGACTTCACGGATTCGGCGCCGTACTCGCTTAGCACGCGCTTGACGAATCTAGGACTAACGGCGTCGGCAGCGAAGAACCCCTCGATAGCGCGATCCTGGTCCTCGGTCAGAACTCCGTCTCTTCGCTTCAACCCCGCGATGAGGGACGTGAAGTTGGTCATGATCTCCTTGCCCTCGTCGGGGTTCAGGTACACGCCAAGGCCGCCCCGGTGCTCAAGAATGTCTTTTGGGAGTTCGATCTCCGGGCGACGGTTCTCCAGTCCGTGCCGCTGGACGACCTCGTCGATCTCGTGCTGGGGCCTCGACTCCCAGTGCCAACGCAGCTCCTTCTCCCAGTCCGCCGCCATGGCCGGGCCGTCAGGATACTCCACGAGGTCGTTGCCGTGGTACGCCATCATCGTCTCGTGGAGCTCGGACGCCCGCTGTCTCACGTGCGCCTCGTACTCCTTACAGTATCGGCACACGATCGACGGGCTCTGACGTTTCATGGTCCGCTTCAAGTCCTCGGCGTTCGCCTCGCAGGCGTCGTACCAAAGCTGCTGTTCTCCCGACCAGTACCACTCCCCTCGCCATGGAACGAGGCTTCCGAAAAGGAGCTGCCCGACCTTGAACGGATGCCGCTTCATGTCGATCCTGATCTGATACGGCTGGTCGCTGATGAGGTTCACCGCTCGAAGCGTCTGATCGTCGACCGAGAGAAGCTTATAGAGCGCGGCGTGCCGCTCGTACCAGCTTCGCAAGTCGTTCCGATCGTCACTGGAGATGTCGAGGACTCCCGCGAGAATGTCGATAGCGCCCAGCCCCGACCATCGCGTACACTCCTGGCAAACGAAGTCGTCGGTGTGCGCGATGCTCGACCTCCCGTGGGCCCGCTCGTCCATGTACCGGGCGAACATCGTGCGGAACATGAAGGAGCGGGAGCCGAGCCATATTAGCTTGCGCTTCACGTCCCATCCGCGCTCGTTGGGGGTGCGGAGAAACGCCTTCGCGCCGGAATCCTTCGGAACGGCCCGAAGTGCGTCGGACAGGAAGACGCTGGCCGCGTCGGCCAGACGCCGGAGATCTTGATGCGTCGGTGAAAGGACCAGTCCTTCGGTCATCGCGGGGTACAAGACCCAGAGGAAGTGACGGAAGCGGTCGGGATGAAGGCCGGCTGCGGCGTCGCCACCCCCTTCCCCCGCGGTCAAAGGGAGGGCCGTGCCGAAGAGTTCCACGTTGTACCGTTCATACGCTTTCCAAATCCCAATGTCGTTGTGGATGTCCTCTGCGAAGTCGACCAGGATGCCAGCCAGCTCGCCAATCGCGCCGGTGCCCAGGCGGAAGGAATCGTGGGCGAACTTGCGCCGGGTGTCCTGGAGCGTGCGCCGAAGGTTTCGCACGAGCTGCGGAAGACGTGAATCACCTCGTCCCCGGA
>Ga0315280_10011224_pt1 | contig 11048 bp, 10 predicted proteins | sample YL17G06_40_MG_FD_203697 | JGI IMG/M metagenome (GOLD analysis project Ga0315280, IMG submission 203697) | Sediment microbial communities from Yellowstone Lake, YNP, Wyoming, USA - YL17G06_40 | ecosystem: Environmental > Aquatic > Freshwater > Lake > Sediment | place: USA: Wyoming | collected... | reverse complement strand
GGGCCAGGCGTGAAAAAAGTGAGCATTTCAGACCTGACCCCGGCAATGACCCCGGCAAGCGTGAACGTTCGGATATGGGACGCGGGCTGTTCGGCGATGGGCGCGAGCGGTTGCGTCCCCAGCCGCACGTCTTGCCGGCAGCCCGGATCCTACTGTGAAAGAGCGAGTTACCCGTCCTGCCGCGGGGGCCATCTCGGGCATATGATTTGCCCGGCGAACGCCAAAGACAGTGCACGGGCGTCTTGCACACGGGAGGGCTTCGTGACCGATCTGCGCCTCGCGATCCGCGCCGTCGCACGCACTCCGGTTTTCGCCGTCGCCGTCATCCTCACCATTGCGCTCGGAGTCGGCGCGACGACCGCGGTCTTCAGCGTCGTCTACGGCGTCCTCTATCGGCCGCTTCCATATTCCGAGCCCGATCGCCTCGTCGCCGTCTGGCAGACGGTGCCGCGCAATCCGAATGCCCGCGACGCCGAAATCGACGCCTTCATTTCGGTCCGCGCGTTCGTCTCAGACCGCCTGCTCCGTTCCTGGCAGCGAGAGGCGCGCTGTTTCGAGGAGATCGGAGGCTACGCGCCAGAGGGATTCGCCGTTACGGCGGGCGGGGAGGCACAACAGGTCGAAGGCGCGGTCGTCACGTCGGAGATTTTCAAGGCGTTGGGCGCCCGGCCGCTGCTCGGCCGCCTGTTCCATCCGGAAGATGACCCGCCCGCCCAGGCAAAGGTTGTCGTGCTTGCACACGGATACTGGAAACAACGCTTCGCCGGCGATCCGAACATCGTCGGCAACACGGTCAGAATCGACGGCGCGCCTTACGTCGTCGTTGGCGTTCTGCCCGCCGACTTCCGTCTCGTGGTCCAGTACGGCAGTCGCGAGCCTGCGCTGTACACGCCGATTTCGCATCAGTACAAACCCGGGCTGCCGTTTGCCATCATGCCGGGGACCATCGCCAGGCTGAAGCCGGGGATCGGCGTCGCTGCCGCGCAGGCGGAAATGACGGCGGTCATGCGGCACCTCGCAGAGAGCGATCGGTATCTGCAAGGGCGCGGCGCGTTCGTCGTTCCACTGGCCGGCGAGGCCGTTGAAACGTCGGCGGGTACTCGCCCAGGCCTCCTGACGCTGCTCGCGGCAACCGTCTGCGTCCTGCTCATCGCGTGCATGAATGTCGCGAACCTGCTGCTGGTGCGCGCATCGACGCGCCACCGTGAGCTGGCCGTTCGCGCGGCCCTCGGCGCGGGCCGGTGGCGCATCATGCGCCAGATGATCGTCGAGAGCCTGGTGCTGTCGGTCGCGGGCGGCCTGCTGGGCCTCCTGCTCGCCGCATGGGGCACCGACGTGCTGCTCGCGCTGACACCCGCGAACTTCTTTCCGCGGATGCAGGACGTGCGCATCGATGGGCAGGTGCTCGGCTTCGGCCTGGCCGCCTCGGCGGCGGTGGGCGTGCTCGCCGGCCTCGCGCCGGCGTGGTACGCGCTTGGCCGCGACCGCCGGGGAACGCTCACCGACGCGATCAAGGATGGCCATCGCGCCGGCGCGAGCGGCTGCGGCGCGCGTCTCGCCAGGCGCGGGCTGGTCGCCGTCGAGGTGGTTCTCGCGATGGTACTGCTGGTCGGCGCCGGGCTGCTCGCGCGCACCTATGTCGGTCTCATCCGAGTGGATCTCGGCGTTCGGGCGGAGCGCCAGCTCACCTTCCACCTCTCGTTCGCTTCGCCCCGGTACGGGTCAGCGGAGGCGCGCACGGCTTTCGTCGACGATCTGCTCGTTCGGCTCCGCGCGACGCCGGGTGTGCAGACGGCGGGCGCCGCCAGTAGTCTGCCTCTCTACTCCTGGCTCTCTTCGAGCACCCCGATCGGCGTCGATGGTCACGTCATCGACGACCACGCGCCAACGGTTTCGACCAACTCCGTGACCGACGGCTTCTTCGAAGCGGCCGGTGTCTCGCTGGTCTCAGGTCGCTTCTTCCGGGGCACGGACGCGCGCGCCGACGTCGCGGTCGTGAATCGCACGTTTCTACGACGCATTTGGCCGTGGACCGCCGATGACGGCTCGGGAGCACTCGGCCGGACGTTGACGATCCAACCTCACACGTACCGGATTGTGGGCGTCGTCGGCGACGTGAAATACGCGGGGCCGAGCGGCAAGATCGATCCGATGGTGTATGTGCCCTTCTCTTCCAGCCCGACCGACCTGGTTTCGATCGTGGTGCACACCGCCGGCGACCCGATGATGCTCGCGCCTGCGTCGCGCAGCATCGTCCGCTCGCTCGACGCGGACATGGCGATCCAGAACGTGCAGTCACTGGAGGACGTGCTCGCCACCACCGTCGCGCCCCCACGGTTCCGCGTGGTGGTCATCGGAACGTTTGCGCTCCTTGCGCTCGTTCTCGCCATCATCGGCCTGTACGGCGTCGTCGCACAGTCCGTGGTCCAGCGGACGCAGGAGATCGGCATCCGCCTCGCACTCGGCGCCGGCCAGCGCAGGATCGCGAGGATGGTACTCACCGAGGCTGTCACACTGACGGCGGTTGGCGTGCTCGCCGGCATCGCGATTTCGGCGGGGGCGTCGCGCGTGCTTTCCAGCTTCCTGTTCGGGGTGACGCCGACGGACGCCGCGACTTACGCGCTGGTGGCGTTCGCGCTGCTGGCCGTCGCTGTGGTGGCGTGTGTGACGCCCGCGCGGCGCGCGTCGGCAATCGATCCCGTTGTGGCGCTCAGAAACGAATAGACAGAGTCCGAAGCGCCAGTCGAGGACTTCCGCCATTTCGGCAGTCAGGGGTGGCTGCGCCGGCGCGGGCGACGGCTCGGTCGGTGGCGGCGCCTGGCGACCATGTCGCGATAGCGCTCGAAGAGAACCGGCTCGCTGAGCATCAGGACCCCGTTCGCCACCATCAGGTTGCCGGGTTCGTCCATGCGCAGCCACGCCGAATCGACGCTCGCCACCGGTTCGCGCCTGATGCCCGCCATGTTCTGTCTCCTGAAGCGCCGATCGCGATTGTATCACCGCGGGTCTGCCCGTTCCGCGTCACCGAAAATGATAGGATGGGGCCGCCCCTGCCGGAGAGTTCCCATGCCGACCAGCATCGAAAACCTGAAGGACGCCTTCGCCGGAGAGAGCCAGGCCAACCAGAAGTACCGCGCCTTCGCGCTCAAGGCCGAGCAGGACGGGTTCCCGAACATCGCGCGCCTGTTCAGGACCACCGCCGAAGCCGAGCGGATCCACGCCGAGGGGCACCTGCGCGCGCTCGACGCCATCATGGCGACGGCGGACAACCTGAAGGCGGCGATCGCGGGCGAAACCTACGAGTTCACCGAGATGTACCCGCCGATGGTCGAGCAGGCACGCGCCGAGGGGCACAAGGCGCAGCGGATGTTCGGCTACGCCGTGAAGGCCGAGGCGGTGCACGCACGGTTGTACCAGTGCGCGCTCGACGCCCTGCTCCAGGGCCGCGATCTGCAGCAGACCAGCTTCTACCTCTGTCCTGTCTGCGGCTACATCGAGCTCGGCAATCCGCCCGACGTCTGTCCGATCTGCGGCGCGAAGGGCGCGCGGTTCACGCAGGTGTAGAGGAAAGGGCAGGAATCGGGAGTCAGGGTTCCTGCCTGCCGCTTCCTGGGGCCGGCTTCGGCCGGATTTGCTGGGATCCGCCCCGTCGATCGTGGAGGACCGATGATCCGACGCCTGCGCGTTCCTCCTCCTGCAGCCTTTCTCTTCCTCTTCCTGGCGTTCACGCCGTCCGGCGCCAGCCTACAGACGTCCCCGGCCGACCGCTTCGCGGTTCGTGACGTCATGATCCCCGCGCGCGACGGCGTGCGCCTGCACACGAAGATCTTCACGCCGAAGGATCAGCGGGAGGCGTTGCCGATCATCATGAGCCGCACGCCGTATGGGGTCGAAGGGGCGGCGGGCGAATTCCGCAGCTACCTGAAAGCGCTGGCCGACGAAGGGTACGTGTTTGTCTTCGAGGACGTCCGCGGCAAATACGGCTCCGAGGGCACGTTCGTGATGCAGCGGCCGGCGCGCGCGCCCGGCGACACCGCGCCGACGAGCATAGACGAGGGCACCGACACCTACGACACCATCGCCTGGCTGCTGAAGAACGTGCCGATGAACAACGGGCGCGTCGGCATGCTGGGCATTTCCTACGACGGCTGGACGACGATCATGGGAGCGCTCGAGCCGCATCCCGCGCTGAGGGCGATCTCGCCGCAGGCATCTCCGGCCGACATGTGGCTGGGCGACGACTTCCATCACAACGGCGCGTTTCGGCTCAGCTACGGCTTCGAGTACGCGGCCATGATGGAAAGCGGCAAGGACGTCGAGCAGTTCGCCTTCGATCGCTACGACACGTTCGACTGGTACCTGGCGCTCGGCCCGCTGTCGAACGTCAACGCGAAGTACCTGCACGGGAAGATCCCCACCTGGAACGATTACGTCGCCCACCCGGACTACGACGCGTTCTGGAAGCGCCAGACGCTGATTCCGTACATCCGCGACGTCAGGGTGCCGACACTCAACGTTGCGGGCTGGTGGGACCAGGAGGATTTCTACGGGCCGATCCGCATCTACGACGCGCTGGAGCCGCACGATGCGAAGCACGTGAACTACCTCGTCGTCGGGCCGTGGAACCACGGAGGCTGGGCGGGGGGCACCGGCGAGCGTCTCGGCGCGATCCCGTTCGGCAGCCAGACGTCGACCTATTTCCGGGAGCAGGTCCAGGCGCCGTTCTTCGCCTACTACCTGAAGGACAAAGGGAAGCTGGATCTGCCCGAGGCGCTGACGTTCGAGGCGGGGACGAACGCGTGGAAGCGATGGAACGCGTGGCCGCCGAAGCAGGAAACCCGGGATCGCCCGCTTTACTTCGGACCGAACGAGACGCTGTCGTTCGACAAGCCGACAGCGACAGGCGACGCGTTCGACAGCTATGTCTCGGATCCCGCCCACCCGGTGCCCTACCGCCAGCGGCCAATCCAGGCGACCTATTTTCCGGGCGGCTCGCGCTGGCCGACATGGCTCGTGGAGGATCAACGCTTCGTGGAGCATCGCCCCGACGTCCTCGATTGGGAGAGCGCACCGCTCGATCGTGACGTGACGATCGCCGGCGACGTGGTGGCGCGCCTGTTTGCGTCCACGACCGGCAGCGATGCGGACTGGATCGTGAAACTGATCGACGTGTACCCCGAGCAGTACCCGGCCAACTGGGCGCTCGCCGGCTACGAGCTGATGGTGTCGAACGAAGTGTTCCGGGGCCGGTACCGCACGGGCTTCGAGAAGCCGCAGCCGATCGCCCCCGGCGCCGTGCTCGAGTATGCCTTCAGTCTGCACACGCAGGACTACACGTTTCTGAAGGGGCACCGCATCATGGTGCAGGTGCAGAGCACCTGGTTCCCGATCATCGACCGCAATCCGCAGAAGTTCGTGCCGAACATCTTCGAGGCCAGCGCGGGAGATTTTCGAATCGCGACCCAGAGCGTCCACCGGTCGGCGCGTTATCCGTCGCACGTGATGCTGCCGGTCGTTCAGTAGGGCGGGCCTTCAGGCCCGCCATAGGGCGGGGCTTAAGGGCACCCCAAGGCGGCTGCCGCCTTGGGGACCCCGCCCGCCCCGCCGAGACGAGGGGCGCCATGAACATTGCGCCGTGTGGCTTCCGCTGTGACCGCTGCCTTGCGTTCGTTGCGAACGCGAAGACGCACGCCGAACGCGTGCGCGGATCGGCCGCCTGGGCGAAGTACTACCACCTGCAGGTGTCACCGCAACGGATGCGGTGCCACGGCTGCGCGGGAGGACACGTGGCCGGCCTCGAGTTCCCCGACAGGAAGTGCGAGATCCGGAAGTGTGTACTCGATCGCAGCCTCGAGACGTGCGCGGGCTGCGGCGAGTATCCGTGCGACGCGCTCGAGTCGCGAATGAGGTCGTGCGACGGGGTCGTGGAGCGCTGCCGTGGCAAGATCCCGGCCGACGAGTTCGATCGCTTCGTTGCGCCGTACGATTGCCGTGCGACGCTGGACGAGCTGAGGAAGAAGAAATCGGCCGGTTCGGGGGAAGGCCGCGCAAAGGCCGTTGATCGGTGACCGAATACCTTGTAATCGGCGTCGGCTTCTCGTTCGCGGCGGCGGTCCAGCCCGGCCCGTTGCAGGCGTTCCTGCTGTCGACGACGGCCGCGCACGGATGGAAGCGGACGCTGCCGGCGGCGTTCTCGCCGCTTCTCAGCGACGGTCCGATCGCGGTCGTCGTGCTGCTGCTCTTACGGCAGGTTCCGGTCGGGTTCGCGCGCGTCGTGCAGACCGGGGGCGGCGTGCTGCTGCTGTATCTTGCCGCGCTCGCCTTTCTCGAGTGGCGGCGACAGGAAGGCGGCGGGCGCGGCGAACCGGCCTCGGCGCCACGCACGCTGCTGCAGGCAGCCGGCATCAACGTTCTCAATCCCAACCCGTATCTCGGCTGGAGCCTGGTGCTCGGGCCGCTGTTTCTCAAAGGCTGGAGGGCGGCGCCCGTCAACGCGATCGCGCTGCTCGTCGCCTTCTATGGCACCATGGTCGCCTCGCTCGCGGCGATCATCATCGTCTTCGGGACCGTCCGCTCGCTCGGCCCCCGCGTGGTTCGCGTGCTGCTACTGCTGTCGGCGATGACGCTCGTCGCGCTCGGCGTGTATCAGCTCGGCGCCGGCCTGGGCCTGCTCGCGGGGTGATGATTTGCGGTCGAGTGTGGGATCCGCCTTCAGGCGGATTGCAACGCTGCTGAAGCCGGATCCCGCGAGTTTTCGTGCAGTCCACTTTTTTGCGAGGACATCATGACGAATCGGCGAACGATTGGGGTTGCGGCGTGCGTCGCGATCCTCCTCTGTGCCTTCTCGCTCGGCGGCGCGGCGCGGGTAGGTTCCGGCCTTCCCTTCGACCCGGCTCAGGGCAGGCAGGCCGGGACGTCGCCGACACCGCCGTCCGCGGTGTTTCCCGGCAAGGACTGGCAGCGGATCGAGAAGCCCGAAGCGATTGGGTATTCGCCGGCCCGGCTGGCGGCGTTGCGCGCCTGGCTGCAGTCGCTCGACACCACCGCGATGACGGTCTCGGTGGGCGGGCAGTCGCTGTTCGAGTACGGCGATCTCACACGCCTCAGCTACCTGGCCTCGGTGCGCAAGAGCGTGCTCGCGATCCTCTACGGCAAGTACGTGGAGAACGGGACGATCTCGCTGAACAAGACGCTGAAGGAGCTCGACTTCACCGACGTGGGCGGGCTGATGCCGCAGGAACTGAACGCGACGGTCGAGAACCTGCTCACGGCGCGATCGAGCGTCTACCACCCGGCGTCGAACAGCGGCGACGACACCGCCAGCGCGCCGCCTCGCGGTTCCCAGCGGCCGGGCAGCTACTACCTGTACAACAACTGGGATTTCAACGCCGCGGGCGCTGCGTTCGAGAAGATGACGGGACGCGACATCTACGACGCGCTGGAGAGCGACCTGGCGCGACCCATCGGCATGCAGGATTTCGATCGCGCGCGCCAGCGCAAATCGGGCGACGCGAGCCGATCGCAGTTTCTCGCTTACCACATGTGGTTCTCGACCCGCGACATGGCGCGCATCGGCCTGCTCATGCTGCGCGAGGGCAACTGGGCCGGACAGCAGCTGGTTTCGCGCGCCTGGGCGCGCCGCATCAGCAGCCTCGTGACGCCGCTCAACGAGATGAACCCGCCGGTGCATCGCGCCCTGGGGACCGGCATGCGATGGGGCTACGGGTACCTGTGGTGGGTCTGGGACGCGCCCAACTCGCCGGGGCCGTTCCGGGGCGCCTACACCGGCATCGGCGCGGGCGGCCAGTTCATCACCGTGCTGCCCGAACTCGACATGGTGGTGGCGCACAAGACGGACATGAGCGATCCCATCCCGAATTCGAAACGATCGCGGACCGTCTCGCGAACCGAGTACGACGCCATCCTGCGGATGCTGATTTCGGCCAGGTGCCCGGGCGGCAAGTGCGAATGATTGGGGAGACGACATGCATCGGCACCGCTGCGTTGCGTTCACCATTTCGATCGCCTGCGCAATCACTCTGTTCGTTCTCGACACCCGCGTGCCGGCACAGAACGCGCCCGACTTCGCGCCACTCGAAAAGGTCGCGCTCGAGGAACTGCAGCAGACGAACACGCCGGGCGCAGCGATCGCGATCGTGCGCGGCGATCGGATCGTCATGGCGCGTGGCTTTGGCGTGGCCAGCGTCGAGACGGGCGAGGCGGTCAATCCCGACATGCTGTTCCGGCTCGGCTCGACCACGAAGATGCTGACGGCGACCGCCGTGAACACGCTCGCGGAAGAAGGCCGCCTGAAACTCGACGCCCCGATCGGCACCTACGTGCAGGGCATCGACCCGAAGATCGGACAGGTCACCGCGCATCAGCTCCTCACGCACACCGCCGGCGTCCGCGACGAGGCGCCGATGTTCGGCCTCCACGACGAAACCGCGCTTGGCGCCGGCATCCGCGCCATGGACGAGGGGTTCCTGTTCGCGCCGGCAGGCGACGTCTTCTCCTACTCGAACCCGGGCTACTGGATTGCGGGGTTTCTCGCCGAAGCGGTTGCCGGGAAGCCGTATGCGGACGTGATGCAGGAGAAGGTGTTCGCTCCGCTCGGCATGAAGCGGACGACGCTGCGGCCAACCATGGCGATGACGTATCCGCTGGCGCAGGGGCACTCGAACAACCGCGAGATCATCCGGCCGGCGGCCGACAACGCCGCCAGCTGGCCGGCCGGCTCCGTCTTCTCGAACGTGAAGGACCTTTCTCGTTTCGTCATCGCGATCCTGAATGACGGCCGACTGGACGGCAAGCAGGCGCTGCCGCCCGGGGTCGTGAAGCGGATCACCACCGGGTATGTCGATTACCCCGGTCGCGAACCGGCGAAGTACGGCTACGGCCTGACCATCCGGACGTTCCGCGGTGTGCGCATGTTCGAGCACGGCGGATCGCGGTCCGGATACGGCTCGCTGATCCGCATGCTGCCCGATCAGAAGGTGGGTGTCGTTGTTCTCGCCAACCGCAACGGCGCCAGCCTCTCCCGAACCGCCACGCGCGCCCTCGAACTGATGGTGCCGCTGGCGCCCGCAGTCACGGAGCCCGCGCAGAAGCCGGCTGCGCTGACCGCCGCCGAGATCGCCGACTACGCGGGAGCCTACTCGCAGACGGCGAAAGCGGAGGTTGAACTGGTCGCGAAGGACGGCCAGCTTTTTCTGAAATCCAACGCTTCGCTGCTGCCCGTCAGCAGGGTCGGCGCAAACCGGTTCTCGGTCGCGCGCGCCGGCTCATCTGCTCCGCAGGAGTTCACGCTGACACGCGGCAAGGACGGCAAGACCTTGTACCTCCACCAGGGCACTCGTGCCCTCCGCCGGATCAGCTCGCCGACAACCTGGTTGTTCCACCACGGCGCCGCGGATCTACAATCGATCCACTGGGCACAATCCCAATGGAAACGCTTCTCACCGAACAGGAGAGATCCATGGCTACGGGCGAACAGGCCGTCGCTGCCGCCGTCCGGCCGATTCCCGAGGGCTATCACACGGTCACACCGTACCTCGTGGTTCCAGGCCTGGCGAAGCTGATCGACTTTCTGAAGCAGGCGTTCGGCGCGACGGAACGAGGACGATTCGAGGAGCCAGACGGCCGCATCATGCACGCCGAGATGACGATCGGCGATTCAATCCTGATGATGGGCGAGCCGCACGGCGACATCAAGGCGATGCCGGCCGTGCTCCATCTGTACGTGAACGACGTGGACGCGACCTACCGCCGCGCGATCGACGCGGGCGCGACGTCGCTGCGCGAACCCGCGGATCAGTTCTACGGCGACCGCAGCGGCGGCGTGCAGGACGCCAGCGGCAACCAGTGGTGGATCTCCACCCATATCGAGGATGTGTCGCCGGAGGAAATGAAGAGGCGGGCCGAGGCGGCCACGCACTAGCCCGGCCGCGCCGTTCGAACTCTGCTTCGCGCGAAATGGACCGACGGCAGGCTCGCAGGTCGTCAGCGCGCGGGTGCTTCGTACAGGCGCAGATTCCCCGCGGTCAGCTTGACGCGCAGCGTGTAGCGCCCAGGACCCCTCCACGAGAACGAGCGGAACAGCCCGCTTTTCGACACGTTGAAGGCGGGCGCAGTCAGGTCGCCGGCCGTTACTGACGCTTCCGCCGTCGCGTAGTCGGTTGCGTGGCCGACGTCGATGTCGATATCGCCCGCCCACGATCCGACATCCTTGCTGCCCTCGAGGCCACGAATCTTCAGATCGCCCGCACTCAGGTCGACGTGCAGGTCCGTCCGGGCCGGAACTTCGATCACCATCCTCACATTGTTGTGCGGCCCGTGCGTCGTGATCGTTGCCGCCGATCCCTGACGCTGGATATCCACCTTCACCCGCGCCGCATCTTCAGTCGACCGTGTCTCCCAGCGGACGACGATGCGATCGGCCTGGCCGGCCTCGATGGTGTAATCGGCAGCCGACAGGTCCATGCGCACCTGGCCGCCCGGCGCGAACGGCCGTTCAGTCGATCCGGCCTGCCCAGCCGCCGAGGTGGGAACGAGCAACAGTCCTGCCAGGACTGCGCCGAGAAACGCAACGCCACGTCCGGCACCCTTCATTGCACACCTCTCTCACTGCGGGATACGTGCGGCGTGCGCAAAGGGTTCCACCGCCGACGAGCACCCACACTCGTGAATCGCATGACGAGACCCTCGGGCGGGAAATAGGGTAGTCTGTGCAGTCATGCGCGCCAGGCACGCCCTGATTCCCGCCGCCATCCCCGTCCTGGCGCTGACGGTCGGGTTGCCGTTCGTGAACCGCGTCCAGCCGGTCATCCTCGGCCTCCCGCTGCTGCTGTTCTGGACCGTCGCCTGGGTGGCCGCGACTCCCGGCTTCCTCTGGCTCGCCTACCTCATTCAGCGCCGGGCCGGCCCTTCGACCCTTCGACAAGCTCAGGATCGCCCCGAGCAGCGTCGAGGGGCGACTCGCTCTGCTCGCTCCCTTCGACGGCGCTCAGGGAGCCCCGAGCATTGGTCGAGGGGCTCAGGGCAGGCAG
>Ga0315280_10011222_pt1 | contig 11048 bp, 11 predicted proteins | sample YL17G06_40_MG_FD_203697 | JGI IMG/M metagenome (GOLD analysis project Ga0315280, IMG submission 203697) | Sediment microbial communities from Yellowstone Lake, YNP, Wyoming, USA - YL17G06_40 | ecosystem: Environmental > Aquatic > Freshwater > Lake > Sediment | place: USA: Wyoming | collected... | reverse complement strand
CTTTAGGACGACACAAGCTTGGCGGCCTGAAGGCCGCCGCTACGGGGGGATAATGTAGCGTCGTCCTTTAGGACGACACAAGCCGCTACGCAACCCGAAAGCATGGCCGACCAGATCGCACCAAAGTTCCTGCGCGAAGCGTGCCCTACGCTCAGTGTTGGCATCCTGACGGCCAACCTGCTGTCGCTGGGCGCGGAGTTGGCCCTGCTGGAACGCGTCGGCGTCAAGCTGGCTCACATCGATGTGATGGACGGCTGCTTCTGCCCGATGATGACCGTCGGCCCACCGTTTATCAAAGCCCTGAAAACGCCGCTGCTCAAGGACGTGCATCTGATGATTGCGGAGCCGCGGGAGAAAATTGCGGACTACGTTGCCGCCGGCGCGGACATCATCACGTTTCATCCGGAAGCCTGCGTCCATCCCCATCGCGTGCTGCAACAGATGGGCAACCTGACGAACGCGAACGATCCGGCAAGAGGTCTCGTCCGCGGCGTTTCCCTGAACCCGGGGACTCCCCTCCAGGTTCTCGAGCCCTTGCTGGGCGAACTGGAGCTGATCCTGCTTCTGGCGGTCAATCCGGGCTGGGGTGGCCAGAAGTTCATCCCGTCAACCTTTGACAGAATTGCGCGCGTGAAGCAGATTATCGCCGCGAGCGGCCGCGAGATTCTCCTGGCCGTCGATGGCGGGATCACGCGCGCCAATGTCGCCGAGGTGGCCCGGACCGGCGCGGACATCATCGTCACCGGCAGCGCCGTCTTCGATGGTAAGGCAGCGGAAGAAAATGCCAGATTCATGCTGGAAGCAGTGAAATTATGAATTCTGAATTCATAATTCTGACTCCTGACTTCTGTTTTTGAGGAACATGCAAAACCGTTGGCGTGACGAGGAAGCAGCGGAGTTCGTGAAACGGTACGCAACGCCATGGGGCGAAGCCCTGGCCTTGCGGACCTACTCCGCTCGTCTGATCGGCTCAGAAGAAAGCCTGGTTCTTCACGGCGGGGGAAACACCTCCGTGAAGGGGACGCACAGGAATCTTCTGGGCGAGCGCTTCCCGGCGATCTATGTCAAGGCTTCGGGTTACCACATGGCCGCCATGGAGCCGGACGGCTATCCCGGATTGGACCTGGGGTACTTGCGGAAACTGAGGGTCTTGCCGGGATTGTCGGATGAAGCGATGCTCGATGAGTTTCGGACCCACCTTCTCGAGGCGGGCGCGCCAACGCCCTCCCTGGAGACTCTGGTTCATGCCCTACTTCCTCCCAAGTATATCGATCACACGCACGCGGACGCCATCCTGGCCCTGACGAATCAAGCCCGCGGCGACAAGCTCGTCCAAGAGGCCCTGGGGGACGAGGTCATCGTTCTGGAATATGTCCGGCCGGGATTCCAGCTTGCCCAGGCTGCCGCGGCCGCCTTCGAGCGAAAGCCGGGGCGCAAGGCCATGGTCTGGATGCGTCACGGTCTGGTGACCTGGGGCGAGACGGCCCGCGAGTCCTATGATGGCATGATTGAACTGGTCACCCGGGCCGAAGAGTTCCTGGCCAAGCGCGCCACCAAGCCCCTGGCGGTCAAGGTCTCGACCCCTCTTCCCCGAGCCCAGGAGAGATTGCCGCGCGTCGCCCCCATCTTGCGAGGCCTATTGGCGCAGCCCTCGGGCGACGCGGATCAGCCGTACCTCCGAGTCATCCTCCAACCCCTGGTCAACCGGGAAATCCTCGACTTCGTGGATTCGGAACGCGGGCGGGAAATTGCCCTCACGCCTCCGCTCACCTCTGACCATCTGATTCGCACCAAGGCGTGGCCGTTGTGGATCGACGCGCCCGACTACGACGACGCCGACAAGCTGCGAGGACAGATCTCCCAGGCCATCCAGGAATACGCCGCCGCCTATGACGCCTATGTGGAAAGGCACGCCGCGCGCCTGCCAAGCGGCTTGACGCGATTCGATTCCCTGCCCCGAGTCGTGCTCCTGCCGGGCCTCGGGGCGTTGTGCGCCGGGAAAGATGTGGCGGCAGCAAAAATTGCTCGGGACATCACCGCCCACACGCTGGCCGTCAAGGCGCGCGTGGCCGCTATGGGAAGCTACGAGGGCCTGCCGGAAGACGAACTCTTTGAGATGGAGTATCACACGTTTCAGCACGCCAAGCTCGGAGTTGGCCGGGAACTGCCGCTCGCCCGGCATGTCGCACTGGTCACAGGCGCGGCGGGTGCGATCGGATCAGCCATCTGCGAGGGACTGCTGGAGCATGGTTGCCACGTGGCGGCGACGGACCTAGCAGGCGACGCCTTGAATAACCTTGTGGGTGAGTTGCAGACGAAGCATGGTGAGCGCGTCATCGCCGTTCCGCTCGACGTGACCGAGCCGGCCTCCGTTGCGCAAGCCGTCGTCTCGGTCATCGAAACCTGGGGCGGGATTGACCTCGTCGTGGCGAATGCCGGCGTGGCCATGGTCGCGTCGCTCGCCGAAATGAATCTGGATTCCTTCCGCAAACTCGAGCGGGTCAACGTAGAAGGCACGCTGCTGGTTATGGCCGAAGCAGCGCGCCACTTCCGGGTTCAAGGGACGGGAGGAGACATCGTGCTGGTCTCGACGAAAAACGTCTTTGCGCCGGGAGCAAGATTCGGCGCTTACAGCGCCACCAAAGCTGCCGCCCATCAGTTGGCGCGCATTGCGAGTCTGGAATTGGCCGAGATTGGGGTTCGCGTCAACATGGTTTCGCCCGATGCGGTGTTCTCTCACGGGGGCCGCAAATCCGGCCTGTGGGCCGAGGTGGGGCCCGACCGCATGCGCGCCCGCGGATTGGATGAAAAGGGACTTGAGGAATACTACCGCCAGCGCAACTTGCTGCGGGCCAAGGTGACCGCGAACCATGTGGCCAAAGCGGTGCTCTTCTTTGCCACGCGGCAGACGCCGACCACCGGCGCCACGCTGCCCGTGGATGGCGGTCTGCCCGACGCCACACCCAGGTGAGTGTTGTCCGCGTTTGGACTTTCAACTTTCGACTCTTGACTCTTGTAACGGCCTTCCTCAATTCTCCCGCTGGATGCTACAATCGCGTCGCATGGCACGCGCCTCCAAGGTCTCCACTGGCATCATCGGAGTCGATCCCGGCCTGAACGTGACCGGCTACGGCGTGGTCGAGTGCCGCGCGAACGAGGTAAAGCTGCGGGAAGCCGGCGTCATCCGCTTGCCGCGCAGCCGGGGAGACAATTTACCGGCGCGGCTCGAAGCGCTCTTCCGAGAGTTGCGCGAAGTACTGGAGGAGTTCCACCCGCAGACGATGTGCCTGGAGGAAGTGTACAGTCACACCGGCTATCCGCGGACTTCTATTCTCCTGGGACACGCCCGCGGGGTCATCTGCCTGGCGGCCCGGCTGGCGCGGGTTCCGGTGGTGAATTTCTCCGCGAAACGCATCAAGCAATCCGTGACGGGCAACGGCAACGCCAGTAAGATGCAAGTGCAGCGCGCCGTGCAGCAGTTCTTTTCGCTCGGCCGGGTGCCACAACCGCCCGACGTCGCGGACGCGCTGGCCGCGGCCTTATGCTATGTGAATACGCTGCGCCGTGGAGCGGACGGGCGGCGGCCACCGCATCGATTGTAGCGGCGGTCTGTGGCCGCCGTGAAGCATCCGGCGATGAGGACATCGCCGCTACAGAAGGAGCAAGGCTCTGATTTCCGAAATCACCGGCGAAGTCCTCTATGACCGCATCCAGCGCCACTCGCTGCTGGTGCGGGTGAACTCGCTCTGCTATGAAGTCTTCGTCCCCTCGGGCATTGCGGCGCGACTGCGCCAGGCGCCCGAGAGCGAACGGCCGAACCCGGTCACGCTCTACACGATCTACTACATCGACGGCGCGGTGGGCGGCGGCCACCTGACGCCCAAGCTGGTGGGGTTTCTCGATCCGCTCGACCGCGAATTCTTCGAGGTGTTCACCACGGTGCCGGGCGTGGGCTTCATGAAGGCGCTGAAGTGCCTGGTGCGGCCGCTGAGCGAAATCGCCCTGGCCATCGAGCGCGGCGACGCAGCCTTCCTGGAAGAGTTGCCCTATGTCGGCAAGAAGACGGCGGAACGCATCATCACCGAGTTGCGCGGCAAGATGGCGAAGTTCGCCCTGGCGCACACCGAAGAGCCGCTGGCCGTTGAGCGCGAGTCCGCCGCGGAGTTGAAGGCGGAGGCCGCGCAAGTGCTGATTCAACTCGAATACTCGCGCAGCGAAGCGCAGCGGATCGTAGAAGAAACGTTCGCCCAACACAAGAACCTGAAAACCGTCGAAGAGTTTTTGCGCAAGGTGTTCGAGCAACGTCAATCGGCGGCGGAAGAATTGTGAATTATGAATTCTGAATGGCAGCGATCAGGGAGCAACGACAGACCAGAGGGTGTTTATCTATTCCCTGTTCCCTGTAACCTGCTCTTATGTCGCGAGTGCGCCTAGTATCGCCGGACTTGATCTCGAAGGAAGAAGAGAGCTTCAACCAAACTCTTCGTCCCCCCACGCTGGAAGAATGGGTCGGACAGAAGAAGGTGGTGGAGAAACTCTCCATCGCGCTCCAGGCGGCGAAGCAACGCGGCGAGCCCTTGGAGCACATACTGTTCTATGGCCCGCCGGGGCTGGGGAAGACGACGCTCGCTTACATCATCTCGAACGCCATGGGCACGAAGATCACCACCACGTCGGGACCGGCGCTGGAACGCACGGGCGACCTGATGGGGATCCTCACCAATCTCGGCGAGGGCGACATCCTCTTCATCGACGAAATCCATCGGCTCCCCATCAACATCGAAGAATTCCTCTATCCGGCGATGGAGGACTTCCGGGTGGATTTTGTCGTGGACAAGGGGCTGTTCGCCAAAACCATCAACGTCCCCCTCAAGAAATTTACGTTGGCCGGGGCCACGACGCGCGCCGGCAGCCTTTCGGCGCCCTTGCGTAACCGCTTCGGACTCTTTTTCCACCTGGAGTTCTACGACGTGGACGACCTGCGGCAGATCGTCCGGCGCTCGGCGCGCATCCTGGGCACGCAACTGGACGAGGCCGGGGCGACGGAGATTGCCCGCCGCGCCCGCGGCACCCCGCGCATCGCCAACCGCCTGCTGCGCCGCGTCCGCGACTTTGCCGAGGTCAAGGCGAGCGGGGCCATCACGGCGGCCATCGCTCGCGAAGCCCTGCAGCTTGAAGGCGTGGATGAGTTGGGCCTCGACGACCTCGACCGCAGCTTCCTTTCCATCATCATCCGGATTTACCACGGCGGGCCTGTGGGGGTGGAGGCCCTCTCGGCAACCCTGAACGAGGAAGTGGACACGCTGGTGGACATGGTGGAGCCGTTCCTCTTGCAGCAAGGCTTCATCAGCCGCACCAAGAGCGGCCGCAAGGCCAATGAGCCGGCGTACAAACATCTGAAGCTGCCTGTGCCGGGCGGGCCCCCACCCAATTTGTTCGATTGACCATTGCTGATTGGCGATTGAGAATCCCGGGATTTCAAATTGGAAATTCGGAATCGCATGAAGCAGGTTTTCCTCTCCCTCGGTTCAAACGTCGGTGACCGGGTGGCCCACCTTCGCCGGGCGCTCGAGTTGCTGGCGAAGGTCGGCATCGAGGTGCGGCGCGTTTCGTCGTTCTATCAGACCGAGCCCGTCGATTTCCTCGCGCAGCGCTGGTTCGTGAATTGCGTCGCCGAAGTCGGCACCGACCTGATGCCGTTGCGGCTGCTGAAGACCTTGCAGGCGGTGGAACGGGCGCTCGGCCGCCGCCCGGGCATCCCCCAAGGCCCGCGCCCGATTGACATTGATATCCTGCTTTACGAGAATGTGGTCGTCCGCTCTCGGACGCTGACCATTCCTCACGCCCGGTTGAGCGAGCGGCGGTTTGTGCTGGTTCCCCTCCGGGAATTGGCCGCCCACCTTCGCCACCCCGTAACGCAGCGGACGGTTTTGGAAATGCTGCACGACACGCCGGACGCGAGCCAGGTAATCCGGCTGAGACAGGAATTATGAATTGTGAATTGTGAATTATGAATGGTGAAGTACGAACGGTCCAAGGTGGGAGACGCAATCGGTTGTGTTCCTCAATTCATAATTCAGAATTCATAATTCAGAATTCTGTGCAGGCGCAAAGTGGTTAATTTGCCAGAGTTCGAGCCGCCTCGCTTTATCGCCCTCGAGGGCCCGATCCGCGTGGGCAAGACCAGCCTGGCGGACATCCTCGCTGACCACCTCTACGCCCTCCGCCTGCGGGACGTCGAAGACAACCCTTTCCTGGAGGATTTCTACCAGGACAAACCCGGCGCGGCGTTTCAGGCCCAACTCTACTTCTTGCTGGAGCGTTACCGGCAGTTGCGCGCTCTGGACTTGGCCGCCAACGCGAATCGCGCCGTGGTCAGCGATTACCTGTTCGAGAAGGACAAGATTTTCGCTTACCTCAACCTGGAGAACGCGGAGCTCGACCTCTACAACCGGTACTATGAGCTGTTTGCCGAACAGGTTCCCGTCCCCGACTTGGTGATATACTTACAGGCGAAGCCGGAGACGCTCCGGAAGCGCATCGCCAAGAAGCATGTGCCCCTGGAGCATGAGATCTCCGCGGAATACTTGGAGGAAGTGGTCAAAGCGTACGAGCACTTCTTCTTTCATTATAAGTCGAGCAACCTGCTGGTGATTCAAACGTCTGAGATCGACTTCATCGACCGGAACGACGACTTGCAGGAGTTGCTCCAGCGGCTCAACCAGCCGGTCAAAGGGACGCAGTATTTCTTGCCGCTTGGATCCGCACCGGCGGACTGAGACGGTCGCCCACGGTTCGGCCCGGGTCTCGCCACGCACCCAGAGCTCTGGCCCGCGCCGGGCACGAACCGAAAACTGAGAAGTTCAGACCCTCTCTGTCCAGGCTAGTGGAGGCCCCCTCGGGCCCCCAGGCGGCTCCGCTTTGAGCGCCGGTGAAAACCCTGCGACCGAGAGGGTCTTTTATTTGGGATTTTGGATTTCCGGTTTTCGATTTTCGATTTTCGGTTCCCGCTTTTCGCTTTTCGGCTTTTTACTTTCGCCCGTTGATTTCTCGTGTGACGAGGTACCGCCATGGACCCCAAACCTGAGGCCGTGAGCAAGATGACCGTACCGCTGATTCTGGAGCGCAAACTGCGGGGCGAGAAGATCACCTGCCTGACCGCCTACGACTATCCCACCGCGCGGCTGGTGGACGAGGCCGGCATCGACATGATCCTGGTGGGAGATTCGCTGGCCCAGGTGGTGCTGGGTTACGACTCGACGATCCCGGTGACATTGGAGGAGATGCTTCACCACCTGCGCGCGGTGCGCCGGGGGACGCGGCGCGCCCTGCTCGTCGCGGATCTCCCTTACGGCGCGTACCACCTGGGAGAGGACGAAACGCTGCGCGCCGGCATCCGGTGTCTGAAGGAAGGCGGCGCGGAGGCCGTAAAAATGGAGGGCGGCAAGAAGCGGGCGACGCTGATCCGCCGCCTGGTGGAGGCGGAAATCCCGGTGATGGCCCACATCGGCCTGACGCCGCAGTCGGTGTACACTTTCGGCGGCTACCGGGTGCAGGGGAAGACGCTCGAATCGGCTATGGGACTCCTGGCGGACGCCGAGGCGGTGGAGGATGCCGGCGCGTTTGCGCTGGTGCTGGAGGGTATACCGAGGGAACTCGCCGCGATCATCACCGGAAGGCTGAGCATTCCCACTATCGGCATCGGCGCCGGACCGGACTGCGACGGCCAGGTCCTGGTGGTGCACGACCTCCTGGGCCTGAGTCTCCAGCCGCGCGCCAAGTTCGTTCGACCTTACGCGGACCTGACCGCTACGCTGCGCGGCGCCTTCGAGCGATTCCGCGACGACATCCTGACGGGGCGCTACCCGAACGATGCGGAGTCCTACCACTGGCCGGCCAGCCTGCGCGAGCAGTTCGAGAAGGAGGTCGCCATCCAGAGTGCGGGAGATGAATTTGAAGGGTAAAGTTATGAAGGCTGAAGCCGGCCGCCGGTCTCGAGGGTGGCTCTTTAAGCTCTAGCTTTCGCCCTTCAACCTTCACGTATTGCCATGCGGCTCATCACCTCCATCGCGGACCTGCAAGGCTTTGCGCACCAGACGCGCGCGGCGGGAAAGTCGCTGGCCTTGGTGCCCACGATGGGGGCGCTGCACGCCGGCCACCTCAGCCTGGTGCGGCAGGCCAAGCGGCAATGCGACGTGGTGGTGGTTTCCATCTTTGTAAACCCCATGCAGTTCGGCCGCGGTGAGGACTTCAGCCGCTACCCGCGCACCCGGGAAAAGGACCTGGAGCTTCTCGGCGGATACAAGGTGGACGCCACCTTCGCGCCCAGCGTGGCGGAGATGTATCCGGAGGGTTTCGAGACGTTTGTGGAGCCGGGCGAGCTGGCCACGGCGCTAGAGGGCGCGGCGCGCCCCGGCCACTTTCGCGGCGTGCTCACCGTGGTGCTGAAGCTCTTCAACCTCGTCCGGCCGGACGCGGCCTATTTCGGGCAGAAGGATTTTCAGCAGGCACTGCTCGTCCGCCGTCTGGTGGAAGACCTGAACCTGGATATGCGCCTGGTGATCTCGCCCACGGTGCGCGAGCCTGACGGCCTGGCGGTGAGTTCACGCAACGCCTACCTGAGCCTGGAGGAGCGCGCCGCGGCCCTGGTTCTCCACCGCAGCCTGCGGCAGGCAGAAGAGCTTGTCCACACGGGCGAAACCGAAACGCGCAAGTTGCTGGACGAGATGCGCAAGGTTTTCGCCGTCGAGCCGCGCGCGCAACTCGACTACGTCGCCATTGTTGACACGACAAAACTCCAGCCTGTCGAGCGGGTCACCGCCGGTTGTGTCGCGCTGGTGGCGGCGCGGGTGGGAACCACGCGGCTCATCGATAACCTGATCTTCGGACCGCCAGGCGCCAGCCCCGAGACGCTCCTCCAACTGGCGTTGAGTGGCCGGCCTGTCGCGGACGCCCGGACCCGCATTCCCGGCCTGGAGACCGATGCCCTGCGGCTGAAAATCGAGGCCTGCCGCGACTGCGCGGCGATCTCTTTCATCAGTCTCCCGCCTCGTCAGTTCCTGACGAAGTACCTGAAGCGCAACTATCCGGACCTGAATGCGGTGCGCGTGGCAGTCGTCGGCCGCGACGCCCCCAACCGGCCGGAGAATTACCTTTACGAGAATCCCGCGGGCAGTAACCACTTCGTCGCCGGGCTGTACGAATTGGTGGGAGTCAAGGACTTCGCGGAGTTCAGAACGCGCTTCGTCCTCACGGACGCCATCCGCTGCCATGCCCTCGGCTTGCACGTCCCCGAAAAGGCTCTGGCCAACTGCGCCAAACATCTGAGTGAGGAATTGAAGCTGTTTCCAAACCTCGATAAGCTCGTCGTCCTGGGGGAAGACGCTTACCTGCAATTCCAGCAATTCATCCTGGAAAGGAGTCCCGCCGCTATCAAGCCTTTCGCTGGCCTGCTGCAGTCAAACGGCTGGGCCGGCGAGGAGGTGCGCCTCGCGGCGCTGGGTGAGCGCGTGGTGCGGGTCTTCTACTGCTATCACCCCACCTTTGGCTACCACCGCAGCCCTTCGATCGCCGCCCATCTCGCCTGAAGCCTGCCAGCGTCAGCGCTCCCGCGCCGCCAGAACCTTGGTGGGGGACGGCAGGGAGAACTCCGGCGCCTTGTCGCCTACGTTGAGCATCGATCACCCTTCTGGTGAAATATCCACGATAAACGGATTCACGAACTCGACGCTTTCAACCCGACATCCGTGCGAGAAATCCTCACTCAACACCCTGGGGATCTGGTTCAATTTTGCCGTGGCCCAAATCTGCGCATCCCAATAAGACATCGCGTGTGCCACTGAGCCCCGCGTCGCCTCCAGGACAATAGCAGGACTAACAGGTACGACCTGCCACGTACTGAGGTATCGTTGAACACTTCGGTAGGCCTCCGCCGGGGACAGCGTCTGAGCCAGTTTCCGCGTGACCGAGTTGAAGAACTCACCCAAAACCTGGGTGCTCAGCACTCCCGCACCATGGGATTCAAGCCAATCAAGCACATCCCTGGCCTTGACTTTCTTGATCATCTCCGACCGGTCGTAGGCATACACCAGGATATTAGTGTCGACGAGAAAATCGCTCATCGTAGAGTTCTTCGCGTGTCCAAGTCCGCTTCCCCTCCACAGGCCCCAACTTTGTGAGGCGGTCGATGAACGCCAGTTCTTCTTTCCAGGCCTTGTGGTCCCCCGCGAGCAGAGGGGGTGTGCTCAGCACTCTGTCTATTCCCTCGCGAACGAGTTCGCTTTCGCTCTTCCCTCGCCGCCGGGAGAGGGCCCGCAATCTCCGGTCCTGGTCGGGTTCAAGATAGATCTGCTTGCGTTTCATGCGGCTCATGGCGCCGGACTCCTATACATCGCATTATACATCACCACGCACCCAGCACCAAAAGACCTAGTATGGGAAGGGAGAGGAGGTTGGAAGTCGGAGGGGATTGGAGGGATTGCAATTGATTGGAAAGGCGGGGGAGGGCGTAGGGGAAGGGAATAGTCGGGAGAAAAACGGGGACAGGATTCTTGGGTTTTGCCACTAGACCTCAGTCCAGCCCCTGAGAGATGATCCCGGCTGTCTTGCCAGGGAACGGGGCGAGTTGGACTTTAACAGTGACAGATCTACCGGGTGCGACCTCAGCGAAGTCGAGGAAATCAGAGTAGCCATCCTTATATACGTAGACCTTGCTCCTGCCGGGTCCGACCTCCACATCGACCGGTGTCTTCCCGCAAGCGAAATCATCAATCTTGACCGTCGCACCGGGCGGATCGGAAAGCACCCGTATCAGAGAAGATCGAGCCTTTTGTTCGGCTTTAAGCGCTTCACGGCGCGCCTTCTCTTGTCCCGCCGACTTGGCGGCCAGCTCCGCCTTTCGATGTACATCCCACGCAAGTAGCCACTGGTTCGCGACCCCGTCCTGCAAAGCACTCTTTTCGAAATAATTCTCCCACCAGTGCAAAGGGTACAGGTCGGCGATTTTCTCGGCGGCTTTATATGAAGCCTCGGCGCCTGGGGTTGTCGGG
>Ga0315280_10011221_pt1 | contig 11049 bp, 8 predicted proteins | sample YL17G06_40_MG_FD_203697 | JGI IMG/M metagenome (GOLD analysis project Ga0315280, IMG submission 203697) | Sediment microbial communities from Yellowstone Lake, YNP, Wyoming, USA - YL17G06_40 | ecosystem: Environmental > Aquatic > Freshwater > Lake > Sediment | place: USA: Wyoming | collected... | reverse complement strand
CATAGAGGGAACGGGATGAGGCCATGAGATGGGCGAATTTTGATCTACTGTCAAGAGTGTGGAGCTAGTCGGATTCCTATTCCTTGGATTGGTGCAGATCCGTATCCCTTCTGTGACGGAACGCATGATGGTTGATTCTGGTCTGGACATATTCTCATGAATAATAACGCCCGGCTTCCATCGGGCAGCGGGAAGCTCTGTATCATCTTGTGGCTCGAATAGAATGGATCGTTTACAATCTTTAGACGATCAAGTATGCGGACTAGGTGATCCGTTTGGTTGCCGATCAGTGCGGTTTTCATCAATACGAAATCGTAGTAGTTCAGATCGTCGAAAGGCGGGACCACTAGATAGTCTCTGAAGTCACGGAAGTAGATTCCCGGCACGCCGAGGAGAGTCTCATAGTACGTAAAAGTGTCTTCGTTGAAAACCCAATGACTCGCCAAAATCGCGACTTTCGCATTTGGATTCAAGTCTGCGATCGATTTTATGATTTGCGTGACTCTCCAATCATCACGTAATGGGGGACCGTAGGAGTCGTATCCGTAGAATTTCTCAAGACTTGAAGATGGGGTGTATTGCGTGTAGTAGGTGTCATAGATCCCTAGCTGATAGCCAATTTGGGGCATGGTCACGCCAAGAGGCGTCACTATGAGGCTAATTAGCAAGACGCCTAGCAAGAGGAAGCGGCCAAGCTCCACCTCCTTCGCTCGAATCTGCCATCCTGCATAGACGGTCAGAATGACTGCTGCAGGGAGGATTGGCAAAAGGTAGCGGTCTACTTTGGATTCAAGCAACATAAACCACGCAAAAGAAACCAGAATCGCGAAGGCCATGGACCTTGCCAGATGCTTCGCACCGTTGCATTGCAGGGCCTTCTTTCTTCGCAGAAGAAGAACCAAACCAAAAATCAGGACGATTATGGCAGAATACAAAGGCCCCATCAATCCAGCGTACAGTCTCGTTAGGTAGAAAGATAATGCTGCTACATCGAAGATGCTATTGCTGCCAGGGGCGGCGAATACTCTGGCGGAAGGCCCCCAGAACCACTGAGATACGTTCCCGATTAAGCCTTGATTCAATGCGTTAGCATACCATGGAAGCGATAAGCAAACTGCAACAATACCGGCGAGCAGCATGCTGCGGAGGTTCATGGTTCTCCTCTTCTGTACAATTTCAGCCAAGATCATCGGAGCTATGTAAATGAAATAGCTCCATTTCGTAAGCATTCCGAGTCCAGCTACTAGTCCCAACATGATGGAGACCTTCCGTTTCCTGAATCCGTCAGAAGCGGCAACCAAGTAGAGTCCGAGTACTACAAGCGCCGCCAAAGGAAAATCTAGTCCAAATATCCTCGCAAAGATGATTATTCCTGGAAGCGCCATGACTATCCCGGCCCCGATCGCTCCCGCCAAGTTCGACGAAGTCAATCTCGCAGTGAGTTTGAAGGTTGCAAGGGAAAGAATCGCCATGAAGACCACGCTCTCAAACATTGCGGAGTTGTAGCTCATCCCAAAGATGAAGTAGAAAGGACTTGCCAAGAGAGGCACTAGCGGTGGTCTGTATGGGTCTCCGAGCACGACCAAGAGATTCGAGACCGAATTTCCTTTCATAGCGTTGTAGATTCTCAGCGATGAAGTTAGGTAGTACGCGTAATCCCATGGAGGAGGACGATTGTCAATCGAAACTATCCAAAGGTTCAAAGCAACGGCCTCTATTGTGGCAACTGCCAAGAGGGCATAAGTTTGGGTCTTCCCGCCGAGGCACGATAGAGCATGGCTGGAATTTCGTTTCAAGCTTTTGAGTGAAGTTCTCATGCTGACGTCCTCGAGTGATGGAGCCTATGACTTGATTATAATTGATTTGGTCTAGGATTCGTGAGCTTGACTCAAGGCAGGGCGTAGGACCACATCTGGTTTCTGTACGTACTTTTCAGAGATCGCTTTCATCTTCTCACGCGACTCTCGAAGGTATGAGAGAGAAGAGTTTGCCGATGCTTTGTACAAATTGCCTACAAGACGCCTGTCGTAGCGAGTAACGTAAGTGGAATGCCCGAGGATTTCCTCATATCTAGAGAGGTGTACTTCGCGTCTGTTCATCATGGGCCGTGGGCCAGACGTCGATCCTGAGACTCGGTTTGCGAATCTCTGCTCTGGACGGACTGCGTGGTTTGGATATTCTCATGGTTATGCTGCTTCACCTTGCAGGACACTAATGCCCATCTGCGCTGGGCCTCCGGCCGACGCTCTGCACAATGTGCCTTCGAAATGAGACTGAAGAGCGAAGCCGTTTATTCAAATAGGCCAAAGAACATGCAGACTTCCCATCTTTGCTTTCAGCTACGATCTCCAGCCGATGCGTAGCCCCGACAGACGTGTCTGCTCTGCTGATTATGCTACTGAAACCAGAGAATCGGGAAGAAGAGACACTTGGGTAGGCCGAAGCGATGTCTGGTCTATCAATACCGTAACGAGCCGGACCGAGGTTCTTTCAGTCCAGATACACGCTTACTTGCGCTATGCCGCTCTTCGAAAGGGCCCATCCGGCAACCATGAAGGAGTCGGACACAAGCAACGGTGTCTTCAGAGAGCGGTGGATGGTCGCAACACAACACTAATCCGTTCTCAGCAGGCGGACTGACATGTCGCTGTTCCTCAAGTAGTGAAGAAGCGAGAGGTTCCATCTGGAGACCGGGCATTGGCTCATCGATCCGGGACTCTTCCTTTCTTATTCTTATCCAAAGTAGATGAAGGGGGCTCCTCAGTCCACGGGAATGAGCAGCTCGGTACGCTGTAGCGAGCATTCTCTTGAGTTCTCCGCGTCTTGTTCCGTCAGGTAGAAGGCGATCGATTCTCGATCCGTAGAAACGAGTAAGCATATACCCAAAACTGCCTTTGATTCCCTGGAGCTCCATCTGCAAGTACCGGGTCCTGCTGAGGAGTTCATCTCTGTGCGAAACGAGTTCGGCCATGTGGTTTCGGGCAGCTTGCGGTTCTCGTGCGTGTATCTAGAAGTTCGGATCTCAAAGCGGCCCGGTTCTTCAATTGCACAATTTGGCTGGATGCTATAGAATCGACGTAGCATCAAGAGAGCTAGTATCATCGAGCTGAGGGGCGAGCGTCAGGTCGCGGCTGCTAATGGCTTGACAGAGCACGCATCAGCAGAATCACTGGACAGATGATTCGCTGCTAGCCGCCGATGAGTTTCTTTGCACCGAGTTTCACATTCTGATCCATAGCTTTCATGGGCAGGCAAATGAGATCGTCGTATCCGCAGGTCTCTCTTGCACTAGACTCTCAGTAGGTACAACGTGCTTACTAATCCAAGCGGTGGCCGACCGAGCGAAAACTCACGTACCTGATGTCGCCGGGCTGTAGCTTCACGTACGCCAGGAGTCCGCTACCATCAGGCAGATTGCATTCCTCCACGAGCTTGTGATTGTCGTAGAATGGGTTGTTCGGGGACACCTCCCCTAACCTGTTGGGTTTTGGTGGCGGTGTGAACTTAATTCGTGTTGGCATGACTGGCGCTCGTGTCTTCTGTAGATGTTCTCATAGTCGAGCGCCTCCTCTTCCGTCCTTCGCGGTGAAACGATGTTTGTTCTCAATTCCTGCAAGACCTGAGGTTCTCTCGCGATCCGTTCAATGACATTTGTTAGTTGGGCTGCATCACCCGGCTCAAACAGGAAACCATTGAAACCATCTTTCACCACTTCTGGCATTCCCCCTGTGTTGCTCACAATCGGCGGGATCTTGTAGGCAAGTGATATGAGCATCACCAGGGGATAGGGCTCATGGTACACAGAGGGGATCACAATTACGGATACGTCTGCCATCACCTTGGGCAATGACTGAATCGCGAATGCGTCCATGAATTGTATCCGGTCGTCTCCCCGTGCCAATTCCAGCAGCCTATTGAAATAGTCGGACTGCGGATCATGTGATCCGTAGATCCTTAGCCTCGCATTGGGACATGGGACTTTTCTGAAGGCCTTGACCAATACGTGAGGCCCCTTATGCCACGCGATAGTACCAATGAACGCGAAGGTGATCCGGCCTGAAGATTGGTTCTGGGATCTTCTTACAGTTGCATAGTCAATACTGTGAGGAATGATCCGAATTGTTCGTTTCCATCCGTTGCTTCGGAAAAGTGCAGCAAGGAATCTGCTTGCGACGACGACTTCGTCAGCCATATCAAAAAGGCTCTTCGCCTCGCGAAGTCTAGAAGTTACCGGGGGACCGTACTCGAGCGCACATCTGTCGCCCAGACCGGGACCCGCGCACGGCCTATTGTGACTGTCCAGCATCGCCCTAGGGCAAAGAAGCCACGAATCGGTCAGCGTCATCACAAATGGGGTCCCAGCAATTTTGAGGAGCCTTGCTGCGCTTGACAGGCGCATGGGATGAGTCACGTGGACTAGGTCACCCGTGATTCGCAGTTTCCGGAAAGCCTCTTCGATTTGTGCATCGAAAACCTCGAACCCGAGACTATGATTGACATGCTTCAGGGCAATGACGGGAATTCCCTGGTAGGTGTACGATTTCGCCAAGATGCCTGCGGCTATGCTTTCGAATCCTTCTCGTCCGGAACTTGGATCGTAGGAAACAACAGTCGGATTATGTCCAATTCTCTGCATCTGTCTCGCAAGATCCAACGTGAATCTCTCAGTTCCCATGTAGTGGCTGGGGAAGAATTGATGCACAAGATACAGTATCTTCATGAGAGACCCCTCGAGAGGAATTCGTTCACTCGAGTCTCCCTTTCGCCAGGGTGACGATTCAGTCGAGTCTGGATGGTCTGCCATGCCATGCATGTTCCGATAACCTTCCCTGCCAGCTGATAGAGCGCTTCTACAAAGTGGGTCTCGATATCCGACAAGTCCTTGTGAGTTCCCGAAACGTATCTTTCTAGGAGCGGAATCGAACCAATGTAGGCCCGTCGCATTGGGTTCGATTTCGGTCGACTGTTCTCTGTGTGATGAGCGATTTCCGCGATCTTGCTCAAAGTCCCTAGCAGATCGTGGTTTGCGCTTGCTCTGGTCTCAGCAGATATTGATTCGTCTGCAATTGCGTTCTTGATTGCCTTGAAAGCATCTGGAATGCATCTATCGCAGAATCGGGTATTCTCAAGGAAAGCGATAGCTGAGCACAGAGTGTTGTATAGGTCCATCGCACAATCTACGACATGATCTATCGAGCCGAGATCGTAGGAACCGATTTCTCGTCTCGTGCCGAAGAGTTCTTGATTCCTCATGGTTTCTACGTATGCGTGCGAAAGATATTCGGACGGACGCAAGTTGTGTGAATGGATGACGCCTGTCGAAGACACCAAAACAGAGTCCCATCCTTCGCTCATCAGCCGGTGCGCGGCCTCTGCGCATTCGTACGCAGCGAAAGACTCAGACTGCAAAACATCCTTTCTGAAGCAGCTGCAAACGTTGTATGCTTGGATCATTCTCATCTTTTCTTCAGGTTCCAAGCTTTCCATATCCTGCAGGTTCAGCGTCTTTACGCCTTCGAGTTCAATGCGGTGACCAGTCGTTACTGCGCATGCCATCAGATCCGCGTCAGTTCTTGGAATCTGTTGTGTCGTTGCGACGGCTGCCTTCGGCTCATTCTCCAGTGCAAGTACCAGGTCTCTCAGAAGATGATTGTTCACTGGAATGGCGTCCTCGGCCACGAAGAAAATGTAGTCTCCTGAAACATGGTCAAAAGCATCGCTACTTGCTGATCCATCATGGGTCTCAGAGTCAATATTGACGAATTTCGCTCCGTATTTGTCTACAATTGGGCCAAACTCTCCTGAGGCCGGACCTAGAACTGTGATCTCGGAATCAACGCCTTCTTGGCTCTTCGCGCGTTCCAGTGTTTGTTCCAATTCAGAGACGATCGACTTCGTGACAACTATGACTGAGATCTTAGCATTGATCGGTTTCTTTGTTGGCTGGATTTGATTTCGTGCATTGATCGCAGTGAGAGGATCCTCGGGGACCTCGATGATGCCGCTAGCGGTTGCTGAAGATTGATTGTTGTCTTCGGCGACTATTGTGAGTCTTTGAGGACCTCTCTTCATCCCTTCTTCAATGATTACCATCTTGCGAAAGCCTGAGACTTCGGAAGCTGGGAAGTCTGGAAATGCGGCCCCGATGTCTGGTCGGCTCGTGCCATAGTTTGCAATTCCGAGAAGGGCATCGTCCAAATAGACTCTAACTTCTCTGATTCCATTCCGGGAAATCGCCCATCCCGTCACTGCAAACCAATCAGAGATCTTGGCAGATTTGCCCTCGGAAAGCTCAGGGAATTCACAATGAATCAGAATGTCAGGCACCTCTGTCGATCCTTTCTTTTCCAACTCGTGACGCGGTTCAGTCTTGTGTCGGTCTCCACCCTCCAGGCTCGGTATGTCTCCAACGATCGTGAATTCACGTCGTTTAAGTTTCTGCGATGCCTGAGAGAGAAGGCTCATGATACCCTCGGTGACTGCAATCCTGGCGCATGACACAAGTATTCTCTTGAATTCTCCGCGCCGCGTCCCTTCAGGAAGGAGCCGGTCAATTATCGAGGCATAGAAGCACATGAAATTGTAGCCGAAACTACGTTTGATGTCTTGAAGTTCAGACTCCGCATAGAGAAGTTTCGAAATTGCTGCCTCTACCTCTGAATGGCTCTGTGTGAGCTCTGCCTTGAGCACGACGCATTGATTCCTCAGGACGCCGAGCGCATTCTCTGCCTGCAAGAGGATCGCATTCTTCGAGCGTATGATGTCCTTTTCGGAGACGCTCAGAACTTGCCAACGTTCCTTGGCATGGACGACCCTGACACCTGGTAGGACTTCGTAGGTTTCGTGTGAGTATCTGATATCTTCGAAAAGATCTTCGATCTGCTGAGTGATTTTTGTCGGCAATATGTGGTCATGGGTCTCGACGAGGTACTCGGGGACCTTCCTCAACGTTGGTTCGTCGATGTCGGCGAGATAGATCTCGCATCCTTCACAGTCCAGTTTGAGCAAGTCTGGACTGAACTTCGCTATGAGGAGGGCGAGGTCCTCCCCTTTTGTAACTCTCGTGTTGACGGCGACGACATTTCTGTCGTCACTGTAGTTGGAAACGAGCTGACCAAAAAGATCAGGATCAGGCTCGACAGCAATCACCTTCTTAGCGCCTTTCTCCAGGAAGAATGATGTGGTGGAGCCGTAATCAGCTCCGACGTCTAGCACGGTTTTTCCCGTGAAAGAGAATATTCCCCAATGGCTCTCATAGTTCTCTCCGAGGTAGGGTGGAAGCCTCTTGTGTTTGTCCGAAATCTTGTGCTTCAAGTACCCCTCCCCTGTCTCTTGGTTCCGCCCGAGCTGTCAAGAGGGTTTGGAAAAGCCAATTCCACTATCCCGCTTGATCCGGTACCATTCTACTGTTTCGCGAAACCCTTGCTCCAGACTTGTGGTCGGAGTGCACTGTAATGTCTTCTCGAGTTTCCGCAGCGACGGTATGAATCTCCTCGTCTCTCCGTTGCGCATTGGCACGTGTTTGATGCTTGGTTTGGGATTGAGCAAAGGAACAAGCCTTTGAACGATGTCGTCGACGGACAGACTATCATTTGATCCAATGTTGAGAATTTGCTTTGATGATTGATCATCTTCGAGGGCTCTACTCACAATCTCAGCCACGTCTCGAACGTACACTAGGTTTAGCTGCTGCTTTCCACCAAGAACTTGGATCTTTCCCTTGGCGAAGGCGCTTCTTATCATCCCTTGAATATTGTACTGGTCGCCTCCCGGTCCATATACGTTTGTCAGTCTCAGGATCGTATAGTCTAAGTTGTGCTTGAGGCCTGCCCATAAGACAATCCTCTCTGCAAGCATCTTGGTGATCCCGTATAGGTTGTTAGGTACCAATGGGTCATCTTCCTGTGTTGCTGTGGAAGCCGTCTCACCATAGACCTCCCTAGACGAGATGAAAATCAGTTTCGAACGACAAGCCACACAGCCAATAGCAACGTTGTATGTCCCCAACACATTGACTGAGAATGCGAGTCGAGGATTCTCCTCACATCTCTTTAGGCCGGTCAATGCGGCCAGGTGGACGACAGCGTGCGGGTTGTGTTTCAGTATCGCCTTTATGGTGCTATCTGAGTCTTCAACATCACCTATGTCCACGGCGAGATCCTTCAAGGTCGAGAGAACACCGGGTGTTCTCTGCGCTCCCGCTGCGTCAGAGAACACTGCGAGGCTGTGGGATCCACGTAGGGCCTCAATCAAATGACAGCCAATGAAGCCGAAGCCTCCTATCAACAAAACCTTCAATTCAATACCTGCCCCAAAGACCGCTCAGTGCATCCGAAGATCTCGCATTTCGGCCTTTCGGCGTGGCGTCGCAGTGCATCGTAAAAGGTGCTCTGCATCAAGGTGGGGGAGTTTCCGTAGAGAGGGTCATGGTGTGCACGAAGGTCTGCCAGCACATCGGGCCCGTAATACCCAGCATGTGGATCCCCTTTCCAGGCATCGATGGCGTAGCACCTAGTTTGCAAGTTCAGCTGGCTGACCGCAGAAAGCGCGATACGATACGCCGTATTCTGCGCCGAGCTCAATAGCATTGCAAATGGGATGTGTTCCTGCCATGCCGGCCTTAGACGAACGAGCCGCCTAGGACTCGCCAGACAGATGGGGTGCTCGAGCGGGTTCAGCATGGTGCATTTCTTCGTTTTGCCAGATCCCACCTGGCTAATAAACAGATCCTCCAGTCTTGCTCGTTCTGCTTGGCGCCAGCCTGATCGCATACGCCTTCTTCCTGCCGGCAATCTGATCATGGAGTTCCCGCTCGTTTTCGGCCATCGTTGTCACTCCGCCTCACTCAATCCGGTCACATGCTTGGTCGAATGCGCAACGATCGTCCTTCTCCTACACCAGCTGCCATTGGCGCCTTCTTCTCATTCTCTTTCGGCAGTCTCCAAATTGGAGACTACGCTATGCCCGAGTTGCCGGTGAAGGATTTTCAGACGTGGCGGCCGGGTAGGGGCATCGTCCAAGTCGGTCCAACTGAAGATCATCATTGCAGCACAAGGGTACTAGTTCTTTCGCCATTGTTCTCCTGATACTTGCCTCGCAGGTTGATTTGCTCGGTCTTGATGGTTCGCTGCCAGAACAGGCGAATGGCGCATCTTGTCCGATGAAATAACAACCTCATTCAGGCTACTCTCGTGCGGGTCTGTCGGAGTGTAACAAAGCAATTCCATATCGGTTCGAGCCGAATATCTGAATATGATGTCCAATTTGATAGCTCAGTGTGTGGACCGAACGCCGTCGAGGTATTGATTGACCATTCGCGTGCTGGGACCAGAACCTCCGCTCTTTCTGCTTGATCAGATCGTACTGCCACTTCAGGATCGGTCAGTCGCACTGCCCGACGTTCCCTCTTAGTTCTGTGACGACAGCTCAAGCCGATTGGGCCAAGGCATTCTGCTGCTCCCGCACGTGCGATCTGGCGAGAGCAGGGTATAATAATCCCCGGGACTAGGCTGAGGCATCCGCAAGATCCTCGCATGTGACGTCAGCATGCACCAGAAGATCGCGAACATGGTGAATAACTGAATTGCATCTCAGCCTGAGCAGACAGCTACTATTCAGGACATGGTACTACTTCAGGATCGGATACGGCACCTACCTTACGTTTCTTCTAGGTTTTGCGACGACAATCGTGACCGTCTACTATCTCGCGATAAACAACATTCCCACCTTGAAATCCGTGTTCTCGAGCTTCCTCTGGTTCGCTGTATTCGCCGTCATGATCGGCGTCCCACTGGCGGTATTCTCAGGTTATCTGCATTTCAAGCGCACGCAAGCCTTCGCATCAGAAACGGACATTTCCGTGGAGGCAAACCCTTGGTATTGGAGGGTCACTCCCGGGAGGGACGCCCTTATAGCGGTTCCAAGCAGCACTCTCGCCTATGAAGCCGCAATACTCGGTACGAAGGGTGGTCTACTCGGGTATGATGCGTCGATACTTGGTACCGAAGCGGCACTCCTTAATTACGAAGCGGCAATACTGAACACTGATGCATCAATCATCAGCGCTGACATGTCGGTGGCATCCATCAAGATGAGCTTGGCTTTGGCGAAGGCGGTCGGTGCTTTGACACCTGAGATTGAGGCTGAGTACAAGCGTCTGGCGCCGCTGTATTCTGAGCTGCGGCGACGCTTCGAGGAATTCGTGCCAAGATATCGGAGTTACCACGAGCAATATGCGGCTCTGCTTCCGCGCTATCGGTGGTTCGTGCCACAATACGAACAGTTGATCCCGCGCTACCAACACTTCAAAGACCTCTACCTCCGGCTCGAGCAAACCGGCAGCCTCGGCGCGGAGTAACCTTCCCCTGCACGTGCGCTCATCGTGAATGGGAACAAGATATCGTTCTCCTGAAAACTGATGGGGGGCGCCTATTGATTCTCATTCCTCCCACGGAGAGCAAGTTGTGCCGTTCTTGGTCAGCATAGACGAGCGGGATCAACGAATTGCGATCTTGATTGTTCTTCGATGATGTGAAGGACATGCCTAGAGGTGTGCAAATCATACTCAGTCTACGAGTGGCCACCACCACGCAAGCATAGACTCCTATCTGACTTCGTATGTCGAGGATTCGAAATCTCTCAACATCGTCCTGTAGTTGGACCCGAGTCCGGATGGTAGATCATTCAGGAGGCTCCAAGCGTATTTTGCCATCTCTCTTGTTGGTCGAGGTTCCTGCGGTGAACGCAAACTAGTTGAGAGACAGATGCTGATGTCGGATCTGCGCTTGAAGTTCACCGGGTATACCCCAACAAGCTTGTACCCGCCTGTGGGGCGAATGCCAATCTCCTTCAACTGACGGTTCGCTGTTGCACGTAGTGATTCTTTCTTGACGATTCGTCCTCCTGGAAGAGCCCACTGGTCGTTGTAGGGGTAGATCTTTCTGTAACCTAGCAGAACGCGAGTTTCGCGGAGGACTCTGGTATGGATGATGATATCTACACAGGGAATCGGCATGTTTGCCAGGATGCTTTTCCAGAGTCTTTCGGGGA
>Ga0315280_10011220_pt1 | contig 11050 bp, 9 predicted proteins | sample YL17G06_40_MG_FD_203697 | JGI IMG/M metagenome (GOLD analysis project Ga0315280, IMG submission 203697) | Sediment microbial communities from Yellowstone Lake, YNP, Wyoming, USA - YL17G06_40 | ecosystem: Environmental > Aquatic > Freshwater > Lake > Sediment | place: USA: Wyoming | collected... | reverse complement strand
GAAACGATAAATGAGCAAACCATTGGATAGGGTGAAGATACTCGACCTTACTCAGGCTTGGGCGGGTCCCATTGGGTCAATGCTTTTGGCTGACTTTGGTGCTGAAGTTATTAAGATCGAACCACCGGAAGTCGGAGACCACGTCCGTGCCTGGACTCCTCCAGGCTGCAAGGGAGAGAGCCCCCATTTTCTGGCGGCCAATCGGAACAAGAAGAGCGTAACCCTCAACCTAAAATCTCAGGAGGGTAAGGAGATTTTTCTGCGATTGGCCAGAGAAACCGATGTCATTATGGAGAACTTCCGGCCCGGGGTCATGAAGAAGTTTGGGCTTCATTATGAAGCCATCAAACCTATTAACCCCCAAGTGATCTATTGCTCCGTTTCTGGATTCGGCCAAACCGGTCCATCGCGCAATGATGCCGCCTATGACTTGATTGTCCAAGGAATGGGGGGGGCCATGAGCGTTACCGGAGAAGAGGGGGGTAAGCCGTTGAAGCCGGGTATTGCCCAGGGGGACATAATGGGAGCCTTAGGAGGCACAATTGCCATATTAGCAGCTCTATTTGGGCGGGCCAAGACAGGCCAAGGTTGTTATATTGATGTCTCGATGCTTGATATTCAGGTGATGGCCATGGGCCATCAGATCGTGAACTATTTCATCAGCGGCAACATTGCCAAACCTTTGGGGACATCGCATCCTATTTTAACCCCTTATGAAACTTTTTCAAGCAAAACTTTTTCTATAAACATTGCGGCCAATACCCCCGGTCATTGGGCTGACCTGTGTCATCTCCTGGGACTTTCAGAGTTAATCGATGATGCCAAGTTTAAAAATATAGAAGTCCGTATTAAACATCGGAAGGAACTCGTCCCTCTATTGGAAAAAGCCTTACAAAGCAAACCCGGTGAGGAGTGGATCGCGCTTCTCAAAGAAAAAGGGATCCCCTGCGGACCAATCAACGATGTTTCCATGGTTGTCAAGGAACCCCAGGTTCTCCACCGGGATATGATCATCGAGGTGGAAAATCGGAAGATGGGCCGAATTAGGGTTCCGGGAATGCCCCTGCGCGTTTGCGGGATGACCGGAAGAGATCCGGTAGCACCTCCTCCATTGCTTGGCGAACATAATGAAGAAATCTTATGTGGTCGGCTGGGATACTCTAAGGAAGAATTGAAGAAGTTTCAAGAGAAAGGGATTATTTAATGGCTGAAGCATGTGAAACAGCGTTTTAAGGGCCTGCGGAAAAAACCCAATACACCGTCACTCCCGCGAAAGCGGGAGTCCAGAATCCCTTGAAAAGACTGGATTCCTGCTTCCGCAGGAATGACATCCTGAGGCCGAAAAGGACTTTTTCAGCAACCTGTTAAAGAGCGATGGGGTAGATAATGGAAAAGAAAAAGGGAGAGCGTAAGAGATTTACTGAATCTGGCATTGAAGTAAAGCCCCTATATACCCAAGAGGATATCAAGAACTTAGATCCTGCACGTGATATAGGGGAAGCCGGTGAGTACCCTTATACGAGGGGAATCCATAAGACGATGTATCGAGATCGATTATGGACGATGAGACAATACTCGGGATTTGGAACCCCTCGGGATTCAAACCTAAGATACAAATACCTGCTTGAGCAGGGACAAACAGGTTTAAGTGTGGCCTTGGATCTACCCACCCAAATGGGTTTAGATCCAGATGATCCCATGTCTCTCGCTGAAGTTGGGCGAGTCGGTGTTTGCCTAAGTACTTTAAAGGATATGGAGACTTTGTTTGCTGGCCTTTCTTTGGACAAAATTACCACATCATTTACGATCAACGCTACCGCCGCAATGCTATTAGCCATGTATTTATGCGTTGGGCAGAAACAGGGAGTGCCATTTGATAAGGTTGGAGGAACCATTCAGAATGACATCCTCAAGGAGTATGTGGCCAGGGGAGCCTGGATTTACCCTCCTGAATTTTCCCTGCGATTAATTGTAGATACGATAGAATATTGTGCCAAACATACACCGAGATTCAACCCCATCAGTATTTCCGGGGCTCACTTTAGAGATGCCGGATGTACAGCCGTTCAGGAGGCAGCGTTCACTTTAGCCGATGCGCTTGAGTATGTCAAAGCAGTTTTGCATCGGGGTATGGATATTGATGATTTTGCCCCGCAATTGAGTTTCTATTTTTACACCCATAACAATCTTTTTGAGGAAGTGGCCAAATACAGAGCGATGAGGAAACTTTGGGCAATGTATATGAAGGAAAAGTTTAAAGCAAAAAATCCCAGGTCTTGCCTATTTCGATTTGGCGTTGTCTGCGGAGGAAGTACTTTAATGCCCCAACAATATGAGATCAATACCATCCGAGTTTCTTATCAAGCACTTGCCAGTGTGTTGGGCGGAGTTCAATCCATGTTTACTTGTGCAATGGACGAACCCTTTTCAATTCCCACCGAAGAAACAGCAAGATTGGCTCTGCGTATTCAGCAAGTTCTTGGTTACGAGACCGGGGTGGTGGATACCTCTGACCCCCTTGGGGGTTCATACTTCGTTGAATCTTTAACAAAAGAGATGGCAGATAAGGTTGAAGAGCTGATTGAGAGCATCGAAGCGAGAGGGGGTATGATCAAATCGATAAAAGAGGGCTTTATCCAAAAGGAGATCCTTGAAGAAGCTTATAGGAAAGAGAAGCGGATGAGAACGGGGGAGATGGTGGTCGTGGGAGTCAATCGATTCACCATTGAGGAGGAGGAGAAGGAATTAAGGCTTCAGGAATACAATCCCCAGGTCGCCAGGGAGCAGATCGAATTGTTGAATCAATTGAGGAGGACAAGAGATAAAGAGAAAGTAAAAAGGCATATAGAACAACTGAGAACCGCCGGAAGGAATAATGAGAATCTCATGCCGTATCTTATAGAAGCTTTTAAAGACTACGTCAGTTTAGGGGAGGTCTGCCAGGTCTTTAAGGAAGAATTTGGAATTTTCCAGCAGCCTACAGTTATCTGATCTGAACTTCTTATTTCAGAAATTAATGGAGAACTGTATATCGGGGAAAAAGAAATGAAGATAAGGTTTTTAATGGCCAGCCCTGGTTTGGACGGACATGATAGAGGGGCCAAGGTGGTTGCCCGGGCATTAAAAGATGCTGGGATGGAAGTCATCTATCTGGGTATCCATCGCACAGCAGAAGAAATTGTAAAGGCTGCGGTCCAGGAGGATGTGGATTTTATTGGGTTGAGCATGCTTTCCGGAGCACACCTCATATTGACCGAACAGGTTTTAAAAAAGATGGCCGAGCAAAAAATTGATGACCTTCCACTCATTGTGGGGGGGACCATTCCTAAAAGAGATATTGAGAAATTAAAGAAGATGGGAGTCCCCCTTGTTTTTCCCACCCAAACACCTTTAGATAGGATTATTTCCGCGATAAAAGAATACCGATTGCCCCAAAAGACTTAAACAAGGGGATGGAGATCAGGCTTTATGAATATCAGGCCAGAAAGGGGGGGGAAGATGGATTGGTTGAAAAAATTAAAAACCATGATGACTTTAGGGAATGAGGAAAATGTTCAAGAGAATGGATGTTTTAAAATGTTTTCCAAGGTTTTATTGGTCTTCGTCCTCAGTTTTCTCATCGGCATTGGCTTCCTTGGATGCAGAACTCTGCCTGCCAAGTTTGCCGAGGAAGGCATTTCTTATTATCTTGCCCAGGACGTAGAGGTCACCAAGCTCAGCTTTTACATGAAAAAGCCCAGAGACCTACCCTACCCGGTCTGCTGGGTAGATGTGAGCATCAGGAATCGTTTGCATTCCGAGCAGAGCTTTCTCGTGATAGTCCAAGTAGATGATGAGCCCGGAGTGGCCTTGAGGACGAAGAAACCCGTTGGACCCAAGAAGGAGGAAACCCTTAGTCTGATTACTATGGGCAAGAGTTTACCCGGGCGTTTTTCAGTGACCGTTACCCACTGACCATTTAGGATAGTAGCCATTTTTTCGAAAGGAGGTTTTCCCCCATGAAGAAATTGTCGCGTAAGGTAATAATTTTAATAATAGCCTTGTTCGTAGGAGGCACTTTCCTGAGCTTTGCCCCATCAACCGAAGCCCAGGGCAAAAAAACCTACTTGATGATCGCCGGCAGCGTCCCGGGCAACGTAGCTTACATCTGGACGGCTGGGGTAGCCAAACTCATCCAAAAAAATTTGAAAGACATCTCGGTTTCCGTCCAGGGCACTGTGGGGATGGGCCGGGAGAATGTCATGCTCTGCCAAACCGGCCAGGTTCAGTTGACCGTGGTCTCTGCTTCGGCGGCTTACAATTCTCTCCATGGATTAGCTGGCGAGCCCAAGGCTGACCTAAGGGTGCTATACGCTATGTTCCCGGCCGGCATGCAAATCGCAGTACCCAGGAATTTTCCGGGAAATTCTATCCAGGATCTCAAAGGGAAAAGGGTATCTTTCGGCCCCCCAGGAAGCTCATCGTATTTGAACAGCAGTTTGATATTACCGACCTTAGGGTTGAAATTTGAAGACTTCAAGGCCCAGCACCTCACGACCACCGAATCCGTGGCTGCGATCAAGGACCGATCGATCATGGCCTACTTTATGTTCACAGGATTTCCAGCGGCCGCCTACATGGATTTAGAAGCCCACCCCGTTGGCCTGAAGTTAATCCCCTTTAGCAAGGAGGAGATCGCCAAAGTTTCGGCAAAATATCCCTACTTGAGCAAAGTCGTTATCCCCAAGAGCACCTACAGTTCCATCGCCGTTGAAACGCCCACGGTAGGAGCCTGGGACACACTCTGCGGGCGCAGTGATTTCCCCGAAAATCTGGCCTACAATATTGTCAAAGCGATGACGGAACACTTGGGTGAACTGATTAAGGTTCATCCAGCTGCCAAAGACAGCACGGCAGAGAACACCATCAAAGGAAGTCCAATTCCTCTCCATCCGGGAGCGGCCAAATACTTTAAGGAAAGAGGCGTAATGAAGTAAACTTTGGCGTTCTTTCATGCACAGCTATGGGATATGCGGTGAGAATTACAGAAGAGAAAGATCTCCGAGATATCGAAACTGCCTCCATGAGGCGATTGGTAGGCAAGCTCGCCCGGTTGGTCACATTGATTGCCGTGGGAATGTCCCTATTCCATTTATACACGGCGGGGACCATCATCTTCCAACCCATGGTTCAACGCTCCGTCCATCTCGGGCTGGCCCTGATCCTGGTCTTTCTTCTGTTTCCCTGGAGAAAGCGTTCTTCCTTAAATAATGTTCCCCTCATCGATTATCTTTTGGCCTTGCTAAGCGTCGTAGTCTGCGGTTACCTGATCTTCAATTGGACCATGGCTTCGGAACGAGTGACCATGATCGGAGCCATGCCGGGGCTTTTGGACCTTCTTTTTGGTGCCATCACCATCTTCCTGGTTATTGAGACTACCCGGAGGGTCATTGGTTGGGCGTTGCCCATAGTGGCCATTGCCTTTCTCTTCTACGGGATGGTGGGCCACCTTCTTCCGGGGACCCTCGGTTTCCCCAGGATTCCGATTTCCCGCATCATCGCCGTGAACTATATTGCCACGGATGGGATCTTTGGCACCCCCTTGGGCGTTTCGGCCACTTTCGTCTTTCTCTTCGTGCTCTTCGGGGCTTTCTTGCAGAAAGTGGGGGGAGGAGAATTTTTTATCGACCTAGCCTACTCCCTCTTCGGAAGGTTCCGGGGAGGACCCGCCAAGATTGCGGTTGTGGCCAGCGCCTGCTTCGGGACGATCTCTGGAAGTGGCATCGCCAATGTCGCTGGTACTGGCCAGTTCACCATTCCTCTAATGAAAAAGACGGGCTATCAGCCCGCTTTTGCTGGAGCCGTGGAGGCATCGGCTTCCATCGGAGGTCAGCTTATGCCCCCGGTGATGGGAGCAGCAGCCTTCATTATGGCCGAAATTTTGGGTATTCCTTACATTTCCATCTGCATTGCTGCTGTCTTGCCAGCTATCCTCTATTTTCTGGCCATCTTCGTCATGGTGGACTTCGAGGCGGCCAAGACCGGGCTAAGAGGGTTGACCAAGGAGGAATTGCCCGACCCCCGAAAAATTCTTAAGGAAGCTTGGTATCTCTTTTTACCCATCGTCATTTTGATCTATCTTCTGGTCATCCAAATCTCCCCGATGAGGGCGGCCTTTTGGTCCATCGTAGCCATGGTAGGCATCGAGATCGTCCAGCAATGGATCGGAAAAAAGAGGGTCGATTTCCGAAGAATATGGGAGGGGCTGGAGGCGGGAGCCAAGGGGATGCTGATCGTAGCCACCGCCTGCGCTTGCGCCGGGATCGTCATTGGGGTCGTCAATGTGACGGGTTTTGGTCTAAAATTCTCCGATTTCATCATTGATATTGCCCACAGGTCCTTACCTTTTCTCCTAATCTTGACCATGCTTTCTTCCTTGGTTCTAGGAATGGGTTTGCCCACGGTGGCTTGCTACATCATCCTGGCAATTATCTCCGCGCCCGCTTTGGTGGAGATGGGTGTTATGCCTCTGGCCGCCCATCTTTTCATCTTCTACTTCGGCATCATCGCCGCCATCACTCCCCCCGTGGCTTTGGCGGCCTATGTGGGGGCGGGCATCGCCGGGGCAAACCCCATGAAGACAGGCTTCATCGCCTGTCGCCTGGGTCTGGCGGCCTTCCTGCTACCCTACATGTTCATCTACGGGCCCGCTATTTTGATGAAGGGGAATTCCCTGGACATTGTCCTGGCAGCCATCTCCGGGGTGGTTGGGATCGGGGCCCTGGCCGCTGGACTGCAAGGATACTTTTCCCAACCCTTGGCCATTTGGCAACGGATCATCTTACTAATCGCCGCGGTTTTGTTGATCAAGCCGGGTTTAACGACGGATTTAATCGGCTATTGTTTGGTGGGAATAGTTTTCCTGGTTCAAAGAATGCCGGTTTGGGTGGGATGGGTCTCTAAAATCCAACCTCAAAATCCGAAGTTAAAATAGGAATCCATCCAACTGTTTCTTTCCATTGAAGGCCCCTGACGCTGAGACATATTTCTATCCTGTAACATCTTATGGAATCAATGCCTCGTAGAAAGGGGAAGGGGGATGTCTTAGGAATCGCGATAGTGAAATGACCTGCAATGGCCCTGCCTGTTTTATACGGCTATACTTTCCAGACCAAACTTTAGATCAAAATTGCATTTATCTGCTATACACTTGCAATTTTCAACCCTTCACAAATGTTTTATCATCACCTCATAAGGGTTCAACGGGAAAAGACTCCCCTACCCCCTGGGGGCTTTTCAGAAGCCGCGGCAGTGATAAGGAAGGCTGCAGGTTGGCGAAACCGATTTAATCTCAATCGATTCTTAAGACCTTTGCCCCCCGGGTTCTTCTTTCTTTAATTTCCAGCAAAGCCCTATTCGCCTCTTCCAATTTGAATTCCTGAACTTCAGGTCTGATGGGAATTTCAGCCGCCAATTTCAAAAATTCGCTGACATCTGATCTCGTTACATTGGCCACGCTCTTGGTCTCTTTCTCAAGCCAGAGGTGGCGCGGATAATCCAGCTTCAGGAGAAATTGCTTATCGGCCTCTTCTTTCCGAATTGCATTTATAACCAATCTTCCTCCACGGTCTAAATTCTTTAAGGCCTCGACAATCGGCCTCCACGCCGGTGTGGTGTCAATGGCACAATTCAGTTTTTCCGGTGATTCCTCTTCAATGTCGCCGACCCAAAAAGCTCCAAGTTCTCTGGCAAAATTTCTTTCCCTTTCGGACCTGGCATGAACAAAAACTCTGGCATGGGGGTATTTGTGCCTGGCCATCTGGATAACGAGGTGGGCTGAAGCCCCAAATCCGATGAGTCCCAAATTCTCCCCATCTTGAATGTCTGTCAACCTGAGAGAGCGGTAGCCAATCGCGCCCGCACATAAAAGGGGAGCTGCTTCCAGATCAGAGAATACCCCGGGAATTTCATAGGCGAAATCTTCTGGGACAGCAATATACTGGGTATATCCCCCATGTGCATCCCTGCCCGTGGCTGCAAATTTTTCACATAAATTCTCCTTCCCTTTGAGGCAGAACTTGCATTTTCCACAGGCCGAATAAATCCAGCCAATTCCTACCCTCTCCCCGATCTTAAATTTACTACCTCTCCTGCCTGTCTTTTCTACCCTGCCCACAATTTGATGACCCAAAACAATCGGGAATCTTGGCGGAGGAGTCCTCCCCTCAATTTCATCTAATTCAGTATGGCAAACGCCGCAGGCAGAAATTTTAACTAAAATTTCATTTTCTCGCGGATAAGGAACAGGCAAATCCACCAGCTCCAGAGGGTTCCGGTTTTCCTCAAGTTTGCAGATCTTATTTAATACCATTGCTTTCATTGCTCTCTGATCTCCTTTTCGCTCCCATTCTTTCTATTCCCGGGAGGAAGCTGGAGGTTCAGATCAACACCTCTTCCATCCAGCCGAGCTTCACAAGTTGAATGCGTTTGAGGTCACTGACCCCGAGGTTAAATTTTTTGTCAGCGACGGTGATATGTTTAGGCGGGACATCGAGAGGACGGTCTTCGCCAAAATAAGCAATGCGCTTCACCTGCAGAAGGTGGGCGCCCACCGCATCTAAGGCTACGGGATCGGTTCCCACCAGAATTCCTTTGTACGGCCAGACGTACCGGCGGTCAAAAAAGTGCGGGCCTCTCCCGTAGAACTGCGGCGTAAGCAAGCTGAGTATGTTCAGGCGAGTCTTTCCTTTGACCATGGGCTTATTCCAGATCTTCGCCAGATCTGAACAAGCATCTCCGTGGTAAGTCCAGGGAAGGGACGTGAACATGATGTAATTTTTGATGCATCCTCCCACCCCCGACCAGAAATGTGTTCTCACGGGCCGGACGTTGATCAAGGCTGTGGAGTTGAGGAATATAGGATTGTTCAGAACACCCCGGTCATCGGCGTCAATATTCCTCTCGGCAATTCCCACATCCATCAGCCGCCTTTTGATGGCATTTTCCAATTCCTTGGGGGTGGGCATGTGGCCCCAAGCATTGCTCTTGATTCCCACCACGTCCGAGCTCTGGAAAAGCCGCCGCCAGGCCTGAAGAAAGTCCTCTTCGCCCAAAAGGACTTTGAGAGCCCCATCCAGCATTCCCTGAAGGATTTTTGCCTGGACTTGCCCTTCTCTGCTTAAAACCTGAGCATCGCGGATAAGAACCACCCTGGCCTTTTGCTCTGCTTTGGCCTCCCCCGGGATCTCCGAGCCCAGAGCGGCCGCCAGAGCTGCTCCGGCCGTCCCCCGGAGAAAGTCCCTGCGGGTAATTACCTTTTCGCTCCCCATGGTCACTTCTCCCGCAACTTTTCTTCAGCGGCTTTCATCAATTCCCCGGCATCCGCCTCACTGGAAGCTGCAAAAACAACGATCACCAGCTTCCGCTGCAGCTTGGCGGCTGTCCATTTTCGATCTTCAGTTTGCCATACGCCTTTTCCCTTCGCCTCGGGCATATAATTTTTCCTAAAGCTCTCAAAACCTACTTCCGCCTGCTTTGCCGTTGGATATCGAATCATGAGCAGATGGCTTTTGCTTTGACCGCGAAGATACTGAGCGATCACTCCTTCGGTTTTTTTGCCCAGGTGGAGAATGTTCTCATTGGCTACGAAAAACCGTTGATTGAGACAGACATGATTGTGGAAGTATCGGATGCTCTTCTCCCTGAGCCCGACTTGAGCGCCGGGCAGATAGGTAAGCAACTGGGGCGCCGGGCCGCTGGATTTTATCGAACTGGCGATTGCCTGCCCCAGATGGAGAACCGTTGATTTTGCTTCCGCAAGCTCTTCCTCTGGGTATACGCTGACAAAATATTTCCCTTTCCAGAACCGCAGCAAGCCTCCGCCATACTCCGACCCCTGGCCCACTCCGGCATCTTCATCCTGGCGCTCAAAAGAAAAGACTCCGTAGGCATCTTCGGAAGACCCCATATCATATAGCTCGGCAAAAATGGAAGGTTGACCCGGCCGCACAAACCGGCGCACAATTAAACTCTGGAAATTAAAGGAACGGTAAAGCTCGCCGGCGCCATCAATGTAATCGAAGATCGTCCGGGGGTTATATATCTTCTCTTTCCCATCCCACTTCCAGCCCCCAGCCTCTGAAGGCAGAGAAAGCTCCTGTTTCACTTTTACATTCTCCACACCGTTTGCCCCCTGGGGCGCCCCCAATATCCAAATCGGGATAACAAAAAAAATCCAACTTCTCATGTCGGATTCCTGTGCAACTTACCCTTTGAAAAGCCCTATGGAAAAGCGCATACGCAGGTGCGCCCCTCAAATACCATTCTCTGTGACCTCTGTGCCCTCTGTGGCGAAAGGTTCTTACGGATGTTTGCAGATAACATTCAGCAGAGCTTGGCGCTTCTCTTTCCGGACTGCCCGGACAGCTCGTTTGAGCGCCGGGAGGATTTTGTCGGGGTCTTCCACCCGTTCTCCATACCCCCCGAAGGCTTCCACGATCTTTTCGTAAGCCGGTGCCGGCTCCAGGTCGCAGAGGACAAAATGATTTTTCTTAGAAGCCCAGCCCTGGGGGTAAAGGTCGATGACCGATCTTTTCACCGCGTTCCAGCATTGGTTATTGAAAACGACCACTACCACCGGAAGGCTTTGGGCGACGAAATGGCAGGCCGATGGAGCGGTGAAATGATATGTCCCGTCTCCCATGCAGACAATCGGGATGCTCTCCGGCCGGGCCAGTTTAACGCCCAGGGCCGCTCCGAAGCACCACCCCAGGCCGCTGGCCATCGGGGAACCGTAGAAAGACCCTGGTTCATTGATCGGAACTTGATGGGCCCGCAGGTCGTATTCGTTCATGATCACCGTGTCCCCATCCCTTGCCTGGCCCACGCAATAAGATAGCCACTCCATATCAATCGGGCGATCCTTCTTGACTCTCTCGGCCATGGCTTTCCAAGTGGCTTTCTGGGCTTCATGCTCCTTGGCCAAGCTCTTGAACCGCTCTCTGACCGTTCTCTGCTTTTTGGATCGATGGGCCAGGAGGGCCTCTCTCAAAGCCCTCAGCCCGGCCTCCGG
>Ga0315280_10011216_pt1 | contig 11054 bp, 16 predicted proteins | sample YL17G06_40_MG_FD_203697 | JGI IMG/M metagenome (GOLD analysis project Ga0315280, IMG submission 203697) | Sediment microbial communities from Yellowstone Lake, YNP, Wyoming, USA - YL17G06_40 | ecosystem: Environmental > Aquatic > Freshwater > Lake > Sediment | place: USA: Wyoming | collected... | reverse complement strand
GAGGTGGGGTCGCCGGGATTTGAACCCAGGTCTCTGGCTTTTTTGCTTGACCTCGTCCCATTTGGCAGATCACAAAGTAGATCTTAAGCCAGAAGGATAGGCCAAGCTACCCCACGACCCCAGCTTCATATCTCTTAACCACTTCTTTAAGAGAATTGCTTTTTTCTTCCACTACATCTCTTATTCCAAACAAAATGGCATTCTTCTGGAATCCACGATATCTAAGCGATTTGTGTGCTCGAACACCATCAATGAATCCGTCATACTCCAAGAATTTCAACAAATTTTCTTTCCGATCTGTGTTAAGCCCCTGAACCCCAGACCATGTATTTTTATCCTTTGACACATTCATCGAAATCCCCAATTCTTCTGCGAGTGTTTTCTATTCCATTACCAAAGCTGGATTAGCACAACCAAGTCTTAATCTAAATTTTAGACCTCCCTTGAGAATAGCAACATTTCCGTCCGCACTCATGGCGAGCCTAAAAGCTAACACTTTTATTCGCAAAGGTTCGGTGAAAAGAAATTTCAGCGTTGGATTTTGCATCTTAATGTATTCGTCCTTATTTTGTCGCCCGGGACTTGTTTTAAAAGAAGGCGTCAGTGAGAAAAGTGCATTCACGCATTGCGAATTCAGCCCGCGTTCAAATATCGTGTGGTAGGACCGCTTACCGGGTTGCAAAAAACTTGATGGTTTTCCCCCAAGTCCGTTTACCGTCAAAAATTTGAAAATATGATGTAAAACCGCATCTCTCCCATAATACACCATCTGGCAAGCATTCCTATTACTCCTCCTTTTGAAGCATCCATCTGTCAAAAGCATTACGGCCATTAGCTTGCGAGATTCATCGGGAGATAATCGCCCGAATTGGTCTTCAACTTCCAATTTTTCAGCTTATTTAATCGCATTCTGTTTTCTTTTTTAAACACCTTTGAGGGAGAGATTGCCGAAAGTAATCTACAGCAGAAGGATAGGCCAAGCTACCCCACGACCCCAATAATCTATATCGATGACTTAAAATTGCGGTTAGCGCTGGGATATCACCTGCGCCTTGAGCAAACGTTCGAGCTCCTCCTCCAGCATGGTCACGGGCACATCCGCCACGCTTACCCGCTGCGTCCGTCCCCGATGGAGTTTCCTTGAGATCTGGAGGTCGACCAATCCGAGCCCATCCATCCTCTTGAGGTATCCCCATAGCTGTGTGTGCCTTCTAGGATTTTCGTCGTACTCCTCACAGACAACCCGATAGCTCTTTTCCACCTCACCGGTCAAGGCGTACGCACGTTTGGATATCTTCAATTTCCGAGCGAGGGCGAGCAACAGAAGTTGTTCATGCAGCTGGAGTTCCCGGAGCGCCTCCTTGCGGACTTCTGGATGAACCTCTATTTTTGCACGGCGGGCGTGCTCCGGCGTCACCACATCCGCTCCTTCCTCATCCGTGATCATTCCGGCCCGCCAAAGCAGCTCAAGCGCAAGCCTTGCGTCGCCCCACCTCGATGCGACATCGGCGATCAACGAAACCGTGTCCTCATCGACAGTTCCTGCCTTGAAAGCCTCCTTGATGCGGTAATTTAGAATGTCCTCAAGCTGAGCCGAGTTATAATTGTCGAGGGCGATGACGTTGTGCATGAAGGTGCTCTGCGTCGCGGCATCGAGCTTGTTAAGGAAAGTGGGATCACGGGAGATGGCGATTATGCTTATTCGATTTGGTGCCTCCGACTCCTCAGCCGCTCGAGTAAGCGAATAAAGCAGGTCTGGACCGTTTTGCTGGATGAAGAAATCCATCTCATCCAGCCCGACAGTCAGGTAGGAATCGTGCACATTCAGAAATTTTATGACCTCAGATAGGATCTTCTCCGGGCCCAGTCCGCGTGATGGCCACCTAGGGTTGTAGTGCTGCATGATCTCCATGAGCACAGAGTAGGGAGTCCTCTGCTTGCGACAGTTTATGTGAATGTAATCCAGCTGCATTTTGAGCCCCTTCGCCACGGGCGTCAGTTCCTCGCCGAACCTCCTGGCCAGGGCCGTCTTCCCGACTCCCACGTTGCCGGTTATCAAAACCCGCTGACTCACCTTGTTCTCCAGAACAGGCTTGAAGGTACGCACCAACTGCTTTGACTCCTTATCCCTATGGATGAGAATTTTCGGCACGTAGTCCGGAAAGAGCTTACTGGTGTCCCTGAAAACAGAATCGCGCTTGAACTCCTCTTCAAATATATCATCGAACATCCCAGTCCCTCTAAATTGTCCTCCCTGCATCCCTAAAATTCTTCCGACTAGGTGAGCAATCACAGATAGGCTTCATCCTTGACATCAAGTGCCCTTAAATGCATATTTCACCAACAATGGCGTGATCAAAGATGTTACGAGCACGATCATCACGGTTATCGAGAATAATGTGGAATCAACTATGTTCGCTTTTATTCCGATGGCTGCGACTACTAGTGCAACTTCGGCTCGGGGCATCATGCCAACGCCTACACGCAACGAATCGCCGCGGCCAAAACCACTAAGGAGAGCGCCTACCCCGCACCCTACTATTTTGTCGAACATTGCCACCGCCACTATGGCCAGTGCGAGAAAGCTAGCGGTTCCTAGCGCCTGGAGGCTTGTGCGCACTCCCATCTCGACGAAAAAGATGGGGATAAACAGTCCATAACCAATCGTTGAAATCTTGTCCTTCAACGACCCTGCCACCGGTGCCTTGCTCATAACCATACCCGCTACAAACGCTCCTGTTATTGCAGCAAGTCTAACTTTATCCGCAAGCGCGCTGATCAAAAACGCCAGCGCGAGAGCAGTTGAGAGGGCGATCTCCTCCACTGGTAGTTTTTCTATGTATGTCATCATACGGGGCATCAGCTTAAAGCCGATGTATATCACTACGATGAAGAAAATCGCTATCAGCCCAATATTTTCAGCTAATCCGAGGAAGGAAACCCCGCCATAGGCAAGGCCAGCTAATATGCTCAATATGACTATGCCCATTACATCATCTATTACTGCAGCACCCAATATTGTCATCCCAACCCTTGTGTGAAGCCTGTTGATGTCCATTAGGGTCCTGACTGATATGCCTACACTTGTAGCAGCTAGCACCGCGCCAACGAAGGCCGCCTGCAGACTCGACCATCCGAATAAGTAGGCAACTCCGAAGCCCAACAAAAATGCAGTTATAACGCCTGTTGTCGCGACCACAAGTGAAGGTTTGCCTGCAGCCTTAAGCTCGCCAACATCTATCGACAAGCCAGCGAGGAAAAGAAGGAGGATTATCCCAAGATCCGCCAACATGTTTATGAAGTCCCCCGCTGCAGAAGCCGGGTCAATAAGTGGGGCAAAACCTAGCTGTTGTAATACCCAACCTGCCACTGATGGTCCTATAAGAATGCCCATTAGCAATTCCCCAAAAACCGGAGGTTGCTTGAGCTTTGCTGCTAAGAGACCACCGATTTTTGCGGCAATTAGGAAGATGGCTAAGTATATCAATATAGACGAAACTTCAGCCGGCAAGATAGACCACCTACGGGATTAATTGATACAAGTTCAAAATGTCTCGTAAACTTATCAGCCCGACGAGCTTCCCACCCTGAACTACCGGTAGATGTCGGAACTTAATGCCCGCCATGATGTTAAGGGTCTCCTGGATTGTCATCTCTGGTGTCGCGGTAATCGGGTTCTTAGTCATTATTTCACCCACGTTTCTCGCCATACTCTTCATCACATTTTTCGTCAGCACGCCTCCTACCACGGCCTCACGCACAGGGGCATGTAGAACGTGAAGAAGGTCGCTCTCCGTCACTACCCCGACGAGTTTTCTTTCTTTATCTATGACTGGGAAGCAGTCCCCGATTTGAGAACGAAGACGATCTATCGAATCCTCAATTGACGTATCTGGCGTGATCGTCCTTGGTTTGGGATTCATGATATCCTTCACCTTCATTTTCCATATGATCTCCTTTCGAGGTGCAGGACGAACAGCTCTTAATTTATTCCTAGGAGAAATCTTTCCCTTCATAGTGCCACCACCATCTCGCTTGTGCTCCAACTTAAAAGGTTAGTCGTCTTAAATGCGTTAGCTATTTTATAGATAGGCGATGACCTTGATCGTTGAGGCCGCCACAGTAGGCAAAATATCCCTTACGCTGATGTCGGATTTGGGACATGCCTTTGGGCTCGGCCATTGCCACAACTCGGATTGTGTCATGTCGTTCTCCGACAGCATCGTTGAGGTCAATGGGAAACCCTCCACTTTCTGCGATGCCTGCATACGAAAGTTCCATAATTAGATGACAATTTAAGATTAAGACCCATATTCTAGATTTGGGGTAGCTTATGTTCCGCAGGATATTCGGCAAAAAACCAAAACCTCCACCTCTGGTTGAAGTCAAGGAACTCTCTCTCGATTCAATTGAGGAGAAAATAAAGAAGTTGAAGGACGACAAGCTCGAGGCTGTCAAAGACGAGATTGGGCCACTTGTTGAAGAAATTATTGGAGTATGTGAAAATATCAGGAATTCTGCTAAGATTCTTGCTCAAGCTGAGGTATCAAAGGAGGTGTATGTTGGACTTGATAAGAGCGCGCGCGAGGCAAGACGCCTTTTCGTTAATAAGGTGACCCATGCGATAGAGGGTCTCGAGCATCCTAGGGAACTTACGTGGCGGAGCCTTCTGGCGTTTGGCGATTCCTTAGACAGGACGCTAAACCTATTGACGGGTGCTGGAGTTGTCCACGGGCGCTATGCATCGGTGTTGTTCGGGCAACATTTGCAGAGCGCCTACCAGTCCATTCGTAAACTACAGGACTTGGAATCCCAGTTCAAAGCCGCAATCGAGGTAAAAAAGGATGATGTTCGGCTTCTTGATGATACCTACGCTCAGATAACCCATCAAAAGGACCTCGCCCAAAAGCTAGTAAACCTGCGCTCTCAAAGGCAGGTGCTTGAAAATCGAGCAAAGAGCTTGGATGGCGTTATAGAAGCCGAGGGCATTGAGTTCGATAGGCTCACAAGCAGCCAAGAGCTGAAAGATGCCGAAAAAATCCGACACGAGCTCGAACAAATCGGGCAAAAAATAGCTAGGCTGAGGGGCGAAGCCACAAGCGCCTTCTCAAGCCTTCAAAGGCCATTCAAGAAGATGAAAAAGTTAGCACTGGATGGAAAATATCCGTTGAGCAGAGATAAGCTTTCGGTGCTAGACATGAGTATTGAGGAACCTTTGAACGCATTTTTATCAGATGAGGTGAACTTACCCAAGCTTATAGAGGTACTTAAGGATGCCAAAAGGTCTGTGGAGAGTGGGGAGGTCGAGCTTAACCCTCGGGAGCGGAAGAAAAGGCTCGTACAAATAGAAAGAATGCTGGATGGCAGGTTACTAGAGCTCAGGCAAATGTACGAAGAAGCATTAGTGGAGAAGGCCGCAAAGGAAGAAGCATATACTTCCTCACGCGTCATTAAAAGGAGAACCGAGCTTGAGAAGTCGCTGAAGACTCACCGATCCGAACTCGAAAAAATTCAATCCGAACTTAAAGGGCTCTCAATGGAAATGGAGAGGACCGAGGAGGAGATTGAGCGGAGTAAATCTGAACTCGAAAGTGAAGCTTCAATTGTCCTCGGCGTTAAATTAAAGATCACTTAACGGATGTCCAACCTCTTAGCAGTAAGTTTAAAGTATGATATTGCTACAGCATGCAGGGGCGATGATTTGTCCATTCTGAAGCTGACCACAGTATTCGTTTGTCTTTGGTTGGCTTGGATCTGGCTCACAGGTTCCCTCGATCCCCAGGAACTGACGGTCGGCGCTATCTGCGCCGCCTTAGTTGCCGCTATCTCTTACGAATTGCTATTCCGAGGGCCGATGAGGGAAAAATTTCAGCCCAAACGCTGGGCATATTTGTTAGCATACTTGCCGGCGTACATATGGGCCGAAATCAAGGCACATACGGACGTCATCTACCGCATCCTGCACCCTAAAATGCCCATAAGACCGGGAATAGTGAAGATATCAACAGACCTTCGAACCGACTTCGGCATAACTGGACTAGCTAACGCTATTACTATGACCCCTGGAACCCTCAGCGTGGAAGTCAACGAAGAGGAGCCATCTTTGTATATTCACTGGATCAACGTCAAAGCGGTCGAACCTGAGAAAACAAGCGCCGAGATCTCTGCACCGTTCGAGCGATTCCTGAGGAGGATATTTGGGTGATCCTAATTGTAGTCATGATAGCGATATTCGCAATCCTGCTCTGCGCTATCCGTGCGGCCTTGGGTCCAACGGCTCCTGACCGAGTGGTTGCGGTGGATGCCATTGTGACTCTTACGGTGGCATCCATGGTCTTACTTGGTGTCGACTACCGCGCCTCTATTTACCTCGATGTCGCCCTCGTCTACGCCTTCCTATCATTCTTGGGTACCCTCGCCATCGCTAAATATCTCGAGGGGAGGGGAGTGGAAACGTGATTGAGTTTGTCGCCTACGTACTGCTCGGGATCGGCTCAGCCTGCGCCTTGATAGGAGCATTGGGTATCGTGCGGTTCCCTGATGTTTACAATCGAATCCACGCCAACACCATAGTCGTGGTTGGAGGGGCCATGGTTATGATGATTGGCGCTGGAATCATCGGGGGGATAACTATCTTCACTCTAAAGGCTTTGATAATAGCCATTTTCATCTTCCTCACAAATCCCGTGAGTGCGCATGCCATAGCCCGTGCAGCGTATAAGTCCGGGGTCAAACTCTGGCGCCAAAGTGTTGTCGACAAGCTGAAGGAGGAGAAACCATGATCGAAATCCTGATCCAAAACGTCCTTCTCGTATTCCTGTTCGTGCTGACTATTATGGCAATTGAGTTCAAGGACTTACTCTACTCTGTGATTATTCTGACCGGGGCGAGCACAACATTGGCCGTGATATTCTACATGCTTCAAGCGCCCGATATCGCTATCACCCAAGCGGCGGTAGGGGCTGGAATATCCACCGTGCTCTACGTCATAGCAATAAGCCGCACGAGAAGGGAGGAGTAATGGAAAAAGTCCAGCGAGCATTGGCGTTGGTGTTAGTCATTGCAGTCGGCGTGTTTCTTACATTAACAGTAAGTTCCATCGAGCCACCATTCGGCTCCTTCCCCTTGCGCCAAGTCGGAACCGAAATAGAAACCAGCGTTGGACAGCAGTACCTAGAAAATGCCCCTCAGCAGACGGGCGCTGCAAACGTTGTGACGAGCATCGTGTGGGGTTACCGTGGCTACGACACGCTAGGTGAGTCAACCGTACTCTTCACCGCAGTTGTTGGGGTTTTGATGGCTTTCAGGGCCATGAGGAGGAATGAGTGAACGGCTGGCATGACCATCATCGTGCGCACAACCTCGAGATTATTATTCCCATTCATCTTCCTATTTGGGGTCTACATTGTGTTACATGGGCACCTGACCCCCGGTGGAGGGTTTCCCGGAGGGGTAATAATCGCCGCATCGGTCGTCATGCTCATCTTGGCATATGGTATCGAGCGAGCCCAACAACGTGTGAGTATACTGCAAGCAGAGATGCTCGACATAATTGGGAGTGCGACCATAGCGGTTATAGGTATTCTAGGTATTTTATTGGGTGCTTATTTCCTCCAAAACGTTTTCCCACTAGGTGAGCTAGGGAAGCTCTTCAGCGCCGGTAACCTAGCCCTGCTTTACATCGGCGTTGGATTAAAGGTTACCGCGAGCATCCTATTGATTTTCTACGCGATGTTGTCCGATTAGGAGGTAAAAAAGAATGAGTTTGAACTACGTCATTGCAATGCTGCTCATTACACTCGGACTCTATTGCCTATTGTTCAAACGTAACCTTATCAAGCTTATAATCGGGCTTTCGGTGATGACTGATGGGATCCATTTGTTCCTGATAAGCATGGGTTACCGCACGGGAGGCATAGCGCCGATTGTTACTGGCGAGTCAACCTCGAATCTTCCTAATTTTGCATCACGCGCTGTCGACCCCCTTCCACAAGCTCTAGTGCTGACCTCAATAGTCATAAATATCTGCATCACGGCTATGGCACTCTCGCTCTCCATATACGCTTACCGCCACTACGGAACGCTCGATCCGTCCAAAATTAGGAGACTGAGCGAATGATCCCCCAAGCCCCAATCCTAGCTATCGTTGTGCCGTTGTTTTCTGCGTTTTTGATGCCGATGATTGGTCTACTATCAAAGCGCTACAATATCGATAGGGCATGCGATTGGTTTGCGGTTGCCGCCATGGTTGGAACTCTCATCATCGTGGCGAGCATGGCCCCGACAGTGTGGGGAGGTCAGATCATAGTTTATAAGTTCGGGAATTGGTCACCGCCGTGGGGTATCAATTTAGCCATCGATGCGCTGTCGATCCAGATGGCACTTATGATTGCTGGACTCGGCACGCTAGTCATGGTCTATTCAGTGGCGTATATGCAGCGTGACAGTAGGAGAGATCTCTTTTACACCCTAGCTCTGTTGGTGATAACGGGTATGATGGGAACGATTCTCACGGGAGACATATTCAACTTCTACGTTTTTCTTGAAATAATGTCCGTTGCATCTTATGCCTTAATAGCCTTTAGACGCGATTCAAGTGGCATTGAAGCAGGGCTAAAGTATTTATTTATAGGCTCTCTCGGCACATCGTTCGTCCTCTTGAGTATTGCGATGCTTTACAGTTTCGTCGGCAGCCTTAACATCGCTGATTTAGGGGCAAAGCTAGCTATATACAGAGGAGCGGCCCAACCCGTACCGACGATTCTGGTCGCATCCCTAGCTCTCTTCGTGACAGGGATTATGATAAAAGTTGCTATGGTTCCATTTCACATTTGGCTCCCTGATGCCTTCACCGCGGCTCCGACCGCTGTCAGCGCTCTTTTAGCAGGTCCCGCCGCGGTTGTCGGGATCTACTGGGTAGCACGCCTCCCTTACCTACCGTTTGGCCTACCAGTTGGCATCATTCTAGTTTCGCTCGGCTTGCTCAGCATGATAGTCGGGGTCCTCATGGCACTTACTCAACGCGATTTCAAACGTATGCTAGCCTACCATGTCATAAGCCAAAAGGGCTATATGGTGCTTGGGATTGGCTTGGGCACTTTAGGGTCCGTGCTCGGAGCTCAGGGCGGCCTCTTCCACTTGCTCAATCACTCAATTTACAAGTCCATGTTGTTCATGTGTGCTGGTGCTGTACTTTATCGTACTGGAAGCCAAAAATTCGAAGAACTCGGCGGCCTTGGCAAAAACATGCCATTGACTGCGCTGACGTTTCTTATAGGGTCTCTAGCGATATCTGGAATCCCACCGCTCAATGGCTTTGTGAGCAAGTACACAATCTACTTGGGAGGAATCGAGGCGGGTCTACCTATAGTTACTATAATCGCTGTCCTCGTGAGCGCTTTAACCTTTGCGAGCTTTTTTAAGGCCTTCAGCTCGGTCTTCTTGGGCCAAAGGCCCAAGCATTTAAGAGATATCCAGGAGGCTCCTAAGCTGATGTTGTTCCCAATGCTCGCGATGGCAGTAGTGTGTATCGTCATCGGTCTTTTCCCAGCGTTGGGGTTTAACGTTGTTGGTCCTGCCCAAGCTGCAGCCGAAAATTCGGCTGGGTATATCGGCCATGTGATCGGGGGCATCTGATGGTTGAGCTGGTTTGGGATCCTATCGTCGCTACCACAGCAATCTTGCTCGGCTCACTAGTTGCCTACATCATACTAATGATTGGGCACAAAATCACCAAGCCTAGACTGACCCCTGAAAAATTGAAGACCTACGCCTGCGGTGAAGAGGCGAAACCTGAGGAGACACACATGGATAGCGAACAGTTCTTCTCGCCCATCCGCAGAATTTTCAGACCATTTTACCGCTACATCCAACCCGCGCACACGGGCGTTCTCAGCACATACTTGCTCTGGGTGGTTGTAGGATTCATCATCATTGTGATCATTATCATGCTGACGGTGAGGTGAGCAAGTAATGATAAAAGCGGAGCTGAGAGGTCTTCATAAATGATAGAAATTCTAAGTTTCCTACTCGCATACTTCATTTTCCCCGGGTTACTTTTTGCGAGCGTACTTGGGCTCCTGTTTATTGGAATTGATCGAAAGGTCACAGCACATATGCAGCACCGTATCGGCCCTCCGATCTGGCAGGAATTCCTCGACTTTGGGAAGCTCTTGGGGAAGGAGGACATAACTCCCGCGGCCGCTCAGGGCTTTGTGTTCACGCTTGCCCCATTGATTGCGCTGGGTGCTGCCATCACGGTAATGCTACTGTTGCCGATAAATTCAGCTCGACCGGCGCTAACCTCGGTAGCGGATCTTATCATTATCATCTACCTGCTCAACATCCCTGCAATTTGTGTGATGCTAGGCGGTTACTCATCTGCCTGCCCATTCGGTGCGGTGGGTGCAAATAGGTACGTCGTCCAACTATTCAGCTATGAACTCATTTTTATCGTCACGGTTCTCACGGCTGCTGTCAAGGTCGGATCACTCAGCATCGGAGACATCATCACCTATCAGGCCCATAACAGTTGGCTAGCGTTCAAGTTACCGCTAGCTACTGCCGCCATTGTGGTGGCTGCCCAGGCAAAGCTCCTTCGAGTACCTTTTGACATCCCTGAGGCTGAAAGTGAAATCGTACATGGGCCGTTTACCGAGTACTCAGGGCCAAAGCTGGGGCTCATGCGATTGGCCTACGCTATCGAGCTATTTGCCGTGGCTGGGCTAATTACTGCGCTCTTCTTTGGGGGTCCGGTAGCGCACACGATAGCGGGGGTACAAATACCGGGCGTGGTGAGCTTCCTCATCAAGACATTCGCGATAGTGTTGTTCACGACGAATATTCGAAACATTGCTGCCCGCCTTAGGATAGATCAAGCCATGAAGTTCTTTTGGACTATTATCGCTTTGATCGCTATCGTCAACTTGATCATAGTGGTGTTGTGAAATGCCGCGAATACAGCTCGATGTGCTCAAAAACCTCTTGCGCAAACCGTCGACGGTGAAATATCCACACTTTAAGGCTGAGCTTCCGGAGAGGTTCCGAGGCAAGCC
>Ga0315280_10011214_pt1 | contig 11055 bp, 11 predicted proteins | sample YL17G06_40_MG_FD_203697 | JGI IMG/M metagenome (GOLD analysis project Ga0315280, IMG submission 203697) | Sediment microbial communities from Yellowstone Lake, YNP, Wyoming, USA - YL17G06_40 | ecosystem: Environmental > Aquatic > Freshwater > Lake > Sediment | place: USA: Wyoming | collected... | reverse complement strand
CACCGCCCATCCCAGGGAAGAAGTCACCGCCGCCTACGAGATACTCAAAAGCCTGGAGCTACGCCAGCACGGCCCGGTACTCGTCTCCTGCCCCACCTGCGGCCGGGCCGAGGTGGATATTGTCGGATTGGCTCTGGCGGTGGAAAAGCGCCTGGCCAGGATAGACAAGCCCATCCGGGTGGCCGTTATGGGCTGCGTCGTCAACGGCCCCGGCGAGGCCAAAGATGCCGATGTCGGCCTCGCCTGCGGTAAAGGCAAGGGCGTGATATTTAAGAGGGGGGAGAAGGTGGGGGTGGTGGAGGAGAAGGACTTCCTCACAGTGCTGATGAGGGAGGTGGAGGGGTTATAAAGCTTAGCCCATAGTTTCCCCCAATGTCATTGGGGACTATTTTACAACCTATCCCCCTGCCCCCTTCCCTTGGGAAGGGAAGGGGGGTGGTATTTTTGAAGGGGCTTTCGCCCCTTCAAGCTTCCCCTTCGCTTATTGTGAAGGAGCGGAGGCGTCTTGGAAGATGTTTGCCTCCTCTTTTTTATTCCCTCCCCTCAAAAGGGGAGTAGCCTGCGTAGAGGGGCACCAGCCCCTCTTTTTTTATCTCCCCCTCTCCTCCCAGGAGAGGGGGACACAGGGGGTGAGGTCAACGTATTCTTATTAACCAGATTTTAATATTTAGGTATTATGATTACCTCATCAGCAGAGAAAGGAGGTGCGTAAGAATGCGGCGAAGCAGAAAGATTATCCTTATCGTCAGCCTGGTGGCGCTGGTAGTGGCGGGGAGTATCGGCGGGGTGGTCTATGCCCAGACCAATAACCAGAATCAGGCAACGTCCCGCCAGGAGGCGCTACTTTCCAAGGTCTGTGAAATCTACCAGACCAATACCGGCATTGCTCTTGACCCCAGCCAGCTGAAGGCGGCCTTCTCCCAGGCACTCAGTGCTATGCAGGACGAAGATGTGAATAAATTCCTTCAGGCCCTGGTGGAAAAGGGCAAGATAACCCAGGAGCAGGCTGACCAGTATAAAAAGTGGCTGGAATCCCGGCCGGATGTACCAATCCCGTTCGGGCCTGGTATGCACCGCGGCTTCGGCGGGCGTGGGGGTTTCCCCGGCTGGTGTGCACTGCCATCAGCCAACACGACCGATTAACGGCAGGGCTTAGCCTAGTTTTGGGGGAGGGGGGCTGTATGGCCCCTCTCTTTATTAGAGGGAAATTAACAATTTCTTAACATTTATGATATAACTTTTAGTAGATAAACAGGTTATGAAGGGGTGTCATGGCGGGTAAAAGGGTTCTGGTGGTTGATGATGATGTGAAAACGGTGGAGCTGGTGACGCTCTACCTGAACCGTGACGGCTATCGGGTTATCGCCGCCTATGACGGCAAAGAGGCCCTGCGGCTGGCCCGGGAAAGCTACCCCGACCTGATTGTCCTGGACCTCATGCTTCCCGGCCTAAGCGGCCTGGAGGTGTGCCGTACTATCAGGGCTGAGTCCGATGTGCCGATTATCATGCTGACGGCTATGTCCACGGATAAAGACAAGCTGACCGGCCTGGGCCTGGGGGCTGATGACTACGTGACCAAGCCCTTCAGCCCCAAGGAGCTGGCTGCCAGGGTGCGTGCTGTCCTCAGGCGCATCCCCGGGGAGCGCGGGCCGGAGGAAATCAAGTATGACCGGCTCACTGTCAACTTCCTCAGGCACGAGGCTTATCTTAATGGCCGGGCGCTTTCCCTCACCACCGCCGAGTTCAAGCTGCTCGGGACATTCATCAAGGAGCCGGGCCGGGTCTTCAGCCGCGCCGAGCTTATTAACAAGGCCTTCGGCTATGACTTTGAGGGCTTTGACCGCACCATTGACGTCCATATCCTCAACCTGCGCCGCAAGCTGGAGCCGGCCCCGAAAAAGCCCCGCTACATCAGGACGGTTTATGGGGCCGGCTACAAGTTTGCCAGGGAGGAGCCATGATTCATAGCCTGCGCTTCCGCCTCCTCATCGTCTTCACCCTGTCCATCATTATCGCCATCGGCGCTACCTTCTTCTTCATCAGCCTGCGCACCCGCAGCGAGATTAACCAGTTCCAGGAGCGCGGCCAGTTTATTCACGCCGGCCGGGTGGAGCAGATATTGTTCAACTACTATCTGGATAACGGCAGCTGGGAAGGTATCCAGCCCTTTGTCGAGCAGATGGAGACGCTGCGGGGGCAGCGCATCGTGGTGACGGATGGGAATGGCATAGTCGTGGCCGACTCCGAGAAGAAGCTGGTGGGGCAGCTTTACCAGTCGGACATGCCGGGACATGTCATCTTTATGCCGGAGACGATGGAGGTTATGGGCACAATCTATGTCTATCCTATGCCGCCGGCGGATTTCAACTCGCCGCAGCTGCTCCTTGAGCCGATAAGCCGGCTGCTGCTGTGGGGAGGCCTGGTGGCGATTGTAGCGGCCATAGGGATTACCTTTTTCCTGTCGCGGCAGGTTCTGGCCCCCATTAAAGACCTTACCCATACCGCCAACCACCTGGGTAGGGGTGATTTCTCCCGGCGTGTCCGTTTTAAGGGCAAGGGGGAGGTGGGCGAGCTGGCCAAGGCCTTTAACGCTATGGCGGATAATCTGCAGCGGGCCGAGCGGCTGCGGCGCGACATGGTCGCCGACGTGGCCCATGAGCTGAGGACCCCCTTGTCAAACCTCAGCGGCTACCTGGAGGCCATCCGCGACGGCGTCGTCAAGCCGGATGATAGTGCCATCAACTCCCTTAATGAAGAAGCTGCTTCACTATCGCAGCTGGTTGATGACCTCCAGGAGTTGAGCCTGGCCGAGGCAGGTGAGCTGCGGCTGGTGCGCCAGGAGGACGATATATCCCGGCTTATTGAGCAGGCCGTGGCGGCGCTACAGCCCCAGGCCGCCGCCAAGGGTTTAATCCTGGCTGTCAAGTTGCCCGAAGACCTCCCTAAGGTAAGCATGGACTCGCTCCGCATCAGGCAGGTGCTGAATAATCTCCTGAAGAACGCCGTAGCCCATACTGGCCGGGGCGGCAGTGTCACGGTGAGCGCCTGGCGGCAGGATAATCAGATAAAGGTAAGCGTGGTGGATACGGGTGAGGGCATCCCGGCTGAAGACCTGCCCAACATCTTTGAGCGCTTCTACCGTGTGGACAAGTCCCGCGCCCGCGCTACCGGCGGCAGCGGGCTGGGGCTGACCATCGCCCGGAGGCTGGTGGAGGCCCATGGCGGCCGGATTGAGGTTGAAAGCAAGCTAGGCAAGGGCAGCTCGTTTACCTTTTCCCTCCCCTTGTCAGCGCCGGCGATTATTTAGGAGATGAAATCTTATTAATTACTTAACATTTACCTATGATAATTGGCTAAAACCTCATCTTGATTGATAGGTTAGGCTAAGGAGAAGAGGGTATGATAAAAATCGCTAAGGTAACGGCAGCCACCTTATTTATTCTGGGTGCTCTGGCCTTGCCCCTGGTGGGTTGCCGCGCCGAATCAGACACAGCATCGCCGACCGCGGCCACCGAGGTGGTCGCCGTGCATACCGGCAACATCACCACGGAGATAACCGCCGCCGGCAATTTAGCCCTAGCCCAGACGCAAGACCTGCCGGTTGACCTTTTCTACCAGGAAGGGACCATCGGCGAGGTACTGGTGGAGGCGGGGGATACGGTGCAGCAGGGGCAGGTTTTGGTCAGGCTGGATACGGATGAATGGAATGACGAGATGAGCACCCTGGAGGACGCCATCACCGCCAAGGAACTCGCGCTCACTCAGGCGCAGTCCAGCCTGCTGACTGTCCAGCAGACCCTGGCAAGTACCGAAAACGCCTCCGCCAAGCAAAAGGCCGTGCTCAGCGGCGAGGTGGCGCTGGAGCAGGCACAAAAAAGCCTGGACACCGCCATGGCGAACTATGACTGGCAGGGTTTTGATGCCTTAAGCTCCAACCTGACCAAGGCCAAGGCCTGGTACGATTACCTGTGCCGAAAATTTAATATGACCGCCGAATTGGACTATAGCGAGTTGCCCCTAACCCCGAACATGACGAATGGTGACCCGATGCTGGTACTGGAAATAGCCCTGTACAACCTGACGAAGGCCCAGACCGCCTACGACAATTTTGTTGCCGGCTACGATACCCCGGAAGTGAACATAGCGAAGAATAATCTGCAGATAGCCCGGATGAACCTGGAGGCTGTCAAGCAGGACTTAGCTGATGTGCCCCGAGCGGTTGCCCAGCAGGAGTTGAATGTGCAGGTCGCCGAGGGCAATGTCACATCGGCGCAGAAGGCCTTGGACGATGCCAAGAAAAAGCTGGAAAACGCAAAAAGCAAAAGCCCGGAGATTACAGCGCCCTTTGACGGCTTCGTCACGGCGGTCAATGTAAAGGGCGGTGACGATGTCTACAACAGCACCATTGCCGTTTCTGTGGCCGACCCCAACAAGTTTGAGGCGGAGATTATGGTCAGCGAGATGGATATACTGGATGTAGCTCTCGGCGCTGAAGCCACGGTGAGTGCTGATGCCCTGTCGGGGATTAGCTTTCCGGCCAAGGTCACCAACATTTCGCCAACAGCCACCATTTCTGCCAGCGTGGTGAACTATGCCGTCACTGTGGAATTGACCTCGCTGGTACCGATAGCCTCGGCTCAGACAACAAGTCAGCAGACAATGCCAACGGGCTTTACGCCGCCGGCGGGCTTTACACCACCGGCTGGCTTCACGCCACCGGCGAGGCGGGAGGCTACATCAGGGCAGGGAGGCTTCCCGACAGAACCGGCGGCCACTACACCCAAGGAATACACACTAAAAGAAGGCATGACGGTCACGGTAAATATCATCCTGTCGCAGCGGACCAATGTTCTGGTGGTACCCAGCGCGGCGATTACCGTAACCGGGGGGCGCTCCTACGTGGAGGTAGTGTCAGAGGCGGGTGCTACGGAAAGGCGCGCCATACAGACCGGCGCTACCGACTACACGAACACCGAGGTCACCAGCGGACTTAAGGAAGGCGAGAAGGTGCTGGTAAAGGAAACCACGGCCGCTTCAACTTCAACATCGTCGCGGCAACGTGGCGGTATGTTCTTCGGCCCGCCCTAAATAAGGAGAAAAGGATGATCCGCTTACAGGATATAACCAAGGTCTATCCTATGGGCAAGAGGGAGCTGACCGTGCTCAAAGGGATAACCCTCAATATTGAGAAGGGCGAACTGGTGGCGGTTATGGGTGCCTCAGGGTCAGGAAAGACGACTCTGCTCAATCTTATCGGCTGCCTGGACACGCCCACTTCCGGCAGCTACTACCTGGAGGATAAGGAAGTGAGCCGCTTCAGCAGCAGCGAGCTAGCCCAGGTCAGGGCGCAGAAGGTTGGCTTTATCTTCCAGACCTTTAATCTGCTGTCCCGGCTCACAGCACTGGCTAATGTGGAACTTGGCCTGACATACGCCGGCGGCGTTAACCGCCAGCTGGCCATAGAGGCGCTGAGTAAGGTTGGCCTCGCTGACCGACTCAATCATCGTCCTATTGAGCTTTCGGGAGGGGAGCAGCAGCGCGTCGCCATCGCCCGCGCCATCGTGAAAAACCCCTCCCTGTTTCTGGCCGATGAACCCACTGGCCAGCTGGACAGCCGCTCCGGCAATGAGGTCATCTCCATTCTTACCTCTCTACATGCCGAGAAGGGTATTACTTTGCTCTTGGTAACCCATGATGCCGACATCGCCCGCAACTGCCAGCGAATAATTCACCTCAAGGATGGCGAGGTTATTGCGGAGGAAAAACTATGAAGAAGTGGCTCAGCCAGTTAACTATGTTAAATTCCGTCTGGATGGGGCTGACGACTCACAAGCTGCGCAGCTTCCTGACGATGCTCGGCATCATCATCGGCGTGGCCTCCGTCATTGCCCTGATGTCCGTCGGCAAAGGCACTACTGCGTCAATCCTTTCCAATATCAAGAGCATGGGGGCCAACCTAATCACCATCAGCACCGGCATGTCTCGGTCCTTCAGCGGCGTCAGGACGGTCGCCTCGGGCACGCTGACCCAGGAAGACGCGGAGGCGATAGCCGCGCAGATAACCAATCTATCGGCCGTAGCCCCCGTCTCTTCAAGCAATCTCCAGCTCATCGCCGGCAACGAGAACACGAACGCCTCTGTAATGGGCGTCACCACCGATTACCAGACGATGAATAACCTCAAAATCGCCAGCGGCAGCTTCTTCACGGAGCAGCAGTACCAGCGCGGAACCAAGGTGGTGGTGCTCGGCTCCGATGTCGCCACAACCCTGTTCCCCGATACCACTACCTCCCCCATCGGGCAGAAGGTGCGCCTGGGGACCAAAGTCATCGCCACTGTCGTCGGCGTGCTGGAGAGCAAGGGGGGTTCCTTTAACTCCGTCGACAGCAACGTTTTAATCCCGCTGACGCTCATGCAGAGGTCGATATCCCAGACCAAGAACGCCAAGGGCGACAAGATAGTGTCATCCATCATCGCGGCCATGATAGACGAAAATAAGAGCGAACAGACTATCACGGACATCACCGCCCTGCTCCGCGAACGGCACAATCTCGCCGCCGATGCCGACGATGACTTCAACATCATGTCCATGGCGGAGATGATCAGCACCCTCGAGTCAACCTCGAGTACGCTGACCCTTCTCCTGGGCGCTATCGCCGCCATCGCCCTGCTGGTAGGAGGCATCGGCGTGATGAATATCATGCTCGTCTCCGTGCTGGAAAGGACCCGGGAGATTGGCATCCGCAAGGCGCTGGGGGCCAGGCAGCAGGATATCTGGATTCAGTTTCTCCTGGAGGCCACCTTCCTGACATTGGCCGGCGGCGTCATCGGGGTGGCCATAGGCTGGGTGGCATCTTATATCATCAATATGACAGGCTACATGTCAACCGTGGTGACGGCGGATATCGTCATCCTGGCCGTCTCCGTAGCCATTGCCATCGGGATATTCTTCGGGTTTTACCCCGCCTGGAACGCCTCCCGCCTCAACCCCATTGAGGCGCTCCGCTCGGAATAGGCTTTTGGCTGATTCCCGGGTCTGTAATGGTAACGCTGCCTTAGTAATTCTCCGCCAGCAGCTCGTAGAATGCCTGGGGGTGCTTGCAGGCCGGGCATTCCTTCGGTGCCTCGGTACCCTCGTAGACATAGCCGCAGTTGGCGCAGTGCCACTTCACAGGCATTTTCCTCTTGAATACCTCGCCGTTGGCAACATTGTTGATTAGCTTTCTGTACCTGGCCTCGTGGAACCTCTCCACCTTGGCAATCTGTTCAAAGGAGCGGGCAATCTCGGGGAAGCCCTCATCCCTGGCCGTCTTGGAGAAATCGGCGTAGAGCGTGGTCCACTCCATATTCTCGCCGGCAGCGGCGGCCTCCAGGTTGGACTTAGTATCTTTAATCATCCCTGCCGGGTAAGCCGCCGTAATTTCGGTATCTCCCCCCTCCAGGTATTTGAAGAAGACCTTGGCGTGTTCCTTTTCATTTTCCGCTGTCTCGGTAAATATGTTAGCAATCTGCTCAAACCCTTCTTTACGGGCCGCGCTGGCGAAGTAGGTGTAGCGGTTTCTTGCCTGCGATTCCCCGGCGAAAGCCGCCAGGAGGTTCTTTTCTGTCCGTGTTCCCTTCACTGATTTGCTCATCTGTTCCTCCTTTTTTCACTTTTACCCGCAGGGATAGCTTTATGGGGACATGGTGGGCGGTACTGGACTTGAACCAATGACCCCTTGCGTGTGAAGCAAGTGCTCTAACCGCTGAGCTAACCGCCCGCACCAGTCCCATTTTACCCCAAATACCTGGCCTTGTAAAAGGGAGGCGCTTAAGGGTTTCCCAGCTTGGACAGACCGTCCCAATATTGACAAATAGCCTTGAAGTTTGCCATGATGTGATTAAGAGTATATAGGTGGAGGCCCGGTGCACCGCGAGATTGTTCGGAGGTTGAAGGAAAGCGCCCAGGTAAAAAACGCACTGGCAAAAAGCCATGTCGGCGAAATAGAGCAGGCCGTTAAGACCATCGTGGCCGCCTACAAGAAGGGCGGCAAGATTGTCCTCTTGGGTAACGGCGGCAGCGCCGCCGATGCCCAGCACCTCGCCGGGGAGCTAATGGGGCGTTTCAAGATAGAAAGGCAGGCCCTGCCGGCTATCGCCCTCACCACCAATACCTCCATACTGACCGCCCTGGCCAACGACTACGGCTACGATACGGTCTTCAGCCGGCAGGTGGAGGCCCTGGTAGACGAGCGGGATGTTGTCATCGGCATCAGCACCAGCGGCACCTCGCCAAACGTGGTCAAGGCGCTGGAGGCCGCTAGAGCCAAGGGTGCCGCTACCATCGCTTTGACCGGGGGCCGCGGCGGTCTTAAGCAGGTGGCCGACCTAGTGCTGGCGGTGCCTTCGGAGGATACCCCCCGTATTCAGGAGGCCCATATCACCATCGGCCATATTATCTGCGAGCTGGTGGAAAAAGAGATGTCTGGTGCTGGCTAGAACCTGGCGGAGAGATTAGGTTATGGTCAGGGCCGTTTTCCTGGACAGGGATGGTACTATCATTGAAGATAGCGGCTATGTCGGTGAGATTGGCCGGGTCAAGTTTCTACCCCGGGTCGGTGCGGCCATCAAATTGCTGAACGAAAATAAATTCAAGGTCATCATCACCACCAACCAGGCGGGGGTGGCGCGGGGGTACTTTGACGAAGCGGCGGTGCGGCGGGTAAACAGCTATGTCCGGGAGAAGCTGGCCGAAGAAGGGGCCTTTGTTGATAGGGTCTACTACTGCCCTCACCATGTGGAGGGGGTGATTGAGGAGTACCGTAGGGAGTGCTCCTGCCGCAAGCCCAATACCGGCATGATAGAGATGGCCGTCCGTGACCTCGGTGTTGATGTCGGGGCGTCATTTGCTATCGGCGATAAGGAGAGCGATGTTGAGGCCGGGCGGCGGGCCGGCTGCCGTACCATACTGCTCGCCGGGGCAGGCCGGGGAGTCCCTGTCAGCGCCGATTATATTGCCCCCGATTTGTACCGGGCGGTAAAATGGTTAATAAAGCTTGACTGGCGGGAAGTCGGTTCTCATGGAAAAGGGTGAGAGGATTTTTGTGGCCGGCGGGGGCATGATTGGCCAGGCGCTGCTGCGGCGGCTCAGGGAAAATGGCTTCACCGCCCTGCTTTCGGAGGGCACTGCCGGTCTGGAGCTCGCCGACCAGGGGGCCGTTCTGGAGTTTTTTACCAAAGAAAGGCCGGCCTACGTCTTGCTGACCTCAGTGAAGGTGGGCGGCATCCTGGCCAACAGTAATTTTCCCGCCGACTTTATCTACACCAATATCCAAAGCCAGACTAATGTCATCCATGCCGCCTGGAGGTCCGGGGTAAAGAAGCTACTCTTCTTGGGTAGCTCCTGCATCTACCCCAGGGAATGCCCCCAGCCGATGAAGGAGGCGTACCTGCTTACCGGCAGGCTTGAGCCGACCAGCGAGCCCTACGCCATCGCCAAGATAGCCGGCATCAGGATGTGCCAGTCTTACCGCCGCCAGTACGGTGCGGACTTTATCGTGGCCGTCCCCGCCGATGTCTACGGCCCCGGCGACGACTTTGACCCCGAGACCGGTCATGTCCTGCCGGCACTGCTCAGTAGGATGCACCACGCTAAGATGAAGAACGAGCCGGAGGTGACCATCTGGGGCACCGGTGCCCCGCGGCGCGAGGCCCTCCACGTGGATGACCTGGCCGCCGCCTGCCTCTTCCTCATGGAGCGTTATAGTGAGCTGGAGATGATTAATGTCGGCGGGGGACGGGATACTGCCATCAGCGAGATGGCGCAGGCAGTCAAAGAGGCCACCGGCTACCGGGGGAAAATCATCTACGATAAATCCCGGCCGGACGGCATGCCCAGGAAGCTCCTGGACTCAAGCCGCCTGGAAAAGCTGGGTTGGCGGCCCAGCATCGGTTTGACGGAAGGCATCAAGCAAACGTATCATTGGTATAAGGAAAACCTGGCAAAATAGACCACCGGAGAAAAAGATGAGAATACTGGTCACCGGTGCCGCCGGTTATCTCGGCTCTATCATGGTACCGGTGCTACTTAAAGAGGGGCATGAGGTTATCGCCGTGGATAACTTCATGTATAACCAGGCTTCGCTCCTGGATTGCTGCTATGATGGAAAACTGACCATCATCCGCGGGGATGCCCGGGACCGGGGGCTTATGGCCGGGTGCCTCAAGAAGGCCGATGCCATCTTCCCCCTGGCCTGCCTGACCGGCGCGCCTCTCTGCGCCCGGGACCCGGTTGGCGCCCGGAGCACCAACCTTGACGCGATAAAGATGCTACTGGAGATGCGCAGCCCCCGCCAGAGCATCATCTTCCCCACCACCAACAGCGGCTACGGCGTCGGCCAGGAGGGGATATACTGCACCGAGGAGACCCCCCTCCGCCCCATCTCCCTCTACGGCACCCTGAAGGTGGAGGCGGAAAAGGCCGTCCTGGAGGCAGGTAATGCCATTACCCTGCGGCTGGCCACGGTCTTCGGCATCAGCCCGCGTATGCGGTTAGACCTCCTGGTCAATGACTTCACCTACCGTGCCGTCACCGACCGCTGTGTCGTCATGTTTGAGGCCCATTTCAAGAGGAATTATATCCACGTCCGCGATGTCGCTCGGGCCTTCCTCCACTGCCTGGGCAACTTTGAAGAGATGAAGGACGAGCCTTATAATGTCGGCCTGAGCGAGGCCAATTTAAGCAAGCTGGAACTCTGCCAAGAGATTAAGAAACAGGTGCCGGACTTCTACTTCGTGGAGGCACCCATTGGCGAGGACACGGACAAGAGGAATTACATCGTGAGCAATGCCAAGATAGAGGCCACCGGCTTTAAACCGGAGGTCTCCCTTCAGGCGGGTATCGCCGAGCTTATCAAGGGCTACCAGGTTATCAGGAGAAATCAATTCAGCAATGTCTGAGCGGAGAGGCTTAAGATGATTATCAGCCGGACACCCTTTCGCATCTCTTTCTTCGGGGGCGGTACGGACTACCCGGTATGGTACCGGGAGAATGGCGGGGCGGTGCTGGGCACTACT
>Ga0315280_10011213_pt1 | contig 11055 bp, 8 predicted proteins | sample YL17G06_40_MG_FD_203697 | JGI IMG/M metagenome (GOLD analysis project Ga0315280, IMG submission 203697) | Sediment microbial communities from Yellowstone Lake, YNP, Wyoming, USA - YL17G06_40 | ecosystem: Environmental > Aquatic > Freshwater > Lake > Sediment | place: USA: Wyoming | collected... | reverse complement strand
ACCGTACCATCGATTTTGGACCACGAAGTGGTGGCATTACAGCTGTTTTCCGTCAGCAGAAGTGGCATAGGATAAGGCGTTCACCTGAAGGGCACGAACATTATAATCATTGACGGCTGGCCTCATAACAGAACAATAAGCAAAAACGAGTTCAGCCGCCGCTCCTTGCGTCGCTTTTCGTGCTTAACAGCTTGCCACGTCCAGAGGCGACGATTCTCGAAACGTAAACAGGTGTTTTTATTTTGACGTTATCAGCTGCTTCTGTCTGGTAAGCTCATAAGTATCGTGGGCAATAGCAGGCTGCTCATTTGTAGGAATAACAAAGACTCCGATATTGCAATCTTTGGTAATGATTTCACTTTTTTTGGTATTGCGGCTTGGTTTGCTGTTTGATCAATCTGGAGCCCTAAGCGGACCATTCGTGAAAGTGGTTACGAAGCCGAAGAAGCCTAAAAGTTCTTCTGCCCCGCGCCGTTTATCGAGAATATCGACTCTGAGGTCAAGCAGATTGTCACCAAGGCGATAAAGGCCGTCGAGTAAGCTCCCGTCGTTGGCCGGTTTCTCCACAAATGTCTTTGACGGGAACACCGAACCGCACAAGGACCTGCCGCGGTACGGGAGAGTGTCCGCCTACTTGCTGCTAAATGACCCTGGAATAGCAACCAGGTCCGTTCGCGTGCGGCCGTTCTCCGTAATTCTCGACAGGGTATAAACAGTTCCATCTTTTCCCACGGCTATTGAATTGACGTAAGCCAGTCTCTGGCCATTGTTGAAGAAGATGGGGCCGTGGTCGATATACTTGCCTGTTGGAATGTCGTAGGTGATCAAGTGGAGATTCTCAATGCCCTTTGACTCACCCATGGCGGTTTTACTCTTGCCAACCACTCTCTTGCCGTCCACATAGACAGGCCCACCGGTAAGATAATAGAGCGTATGGCCATCAGGACCTATAGTAAACCCCAAATACCCATAGCTGAACTGGTCATACATTCCGCTTTGCTTGGAAGGTAGAGAGGTAATGCGTTCCAGGACATCTACCCGCGGAATTTGGGGATCGAAACGGAAAAGGTAGCCAGAATTTCCATGCACCCCATAGATGGCCCTTTCGGGATCGTACCAGACCGTCTGCCTCCAGTTATACCCCATATGGCCGGGCGAGGTTGGGTCGTATAGCCCGAAGTAATCCTTCTTCATATCCTCGCCCTCAACGACTTCGATAGAATCATACCTGTAACGAAGGATCGCACCGTCACCCGTCGTGAAATATACGGAGCCGTCTTGTGGGTTGACGACGAGGGAGCGGCAGAGGGTGCGGTAGTTCTCGCCCTTGCCGTTTTCGCCTTGCTTTGAGGTCGGTCCGAAGTCCTTGAGATCCTTCGTGGCCAAGTCGTAACGGATAAAGTAACCGGTCGGCCACGTGAGGCCATAGAGACGACCTCGCCGAGTGTCCATGGTCATTGAGAGAATGCCTTCGCCGTGCGGTGCTTTGGCCAGATCCTCGAATTTCCCACTCTCCATATCGTAAGCCAAGAAGTGGCCACCCGGATAAGGCTTGAAGTCCTGAGGCGGGATGCCAATCTTTTCCATTCCGTCCACGATGCTGTAGTAGCCGACATGAGTGGCAAAGTAGAGCTTGCCATTCGACTCCACAAAATTCACGTGAGACTTGCCCTGAGGGATTGCTTTCAACCCCTTTTCGCCGCAGGCCTCTGTGATATCGCCCAAGTGCTTGATCTGCCGCCTGCTGGGGTCGAAGACGTACATCTGCGCGCCCACTTCGTAAGATTCTGTGCTCAGCACGTAGTAGATCTTTCCATCGCTGGCGCTGGAAAGACCGTTGTATGTATCGTGGGCCAGTTCAAAGCCAGAGTTGTAGGTTTGAGCGATCAACTTCCGTGGGCCGGCCACTTTCGTCACCCTGTCGCGGGAAGGCGGCACATCAAGGATAGCAGGTTCTTCCTGAGGCCTGCCGAGAACATTCGTTCGCTCGAATGCCAACACGGAGTCGAAAACCCGATACGCCATCTGCCGTATCACGTCCGGAAAATCATGGTCGCAATCGGGGTGCTCAACGCGCAGCCGCTCGGGCACGCCGTAGAGCTGGTAGGTCTGCAGGGCGGCTTTCACGATGCGGTCCACGCTGTCCCACTTGAAATTGGAGTCTCGCAAAGGCGCGCTGATGAAGCAATACCTCGGCGCCAAAGCGCCGATCATCTCGTGAAAATCGAAAGGAATCTCTGCCAAGCGGTCCCTGTAGTCTAGGAGTTTGGGCATATAGCGATTGCTCGTCCAACCTTTGATATTGCCGTCCATATAATCGATGTAGGAATCGAGGCCACAGCTCGTGACAACTACCTTGATGCGTTCATCGAAGACCGCCGTGTATACCGCATTATGCCCACCTAAGGAATGCCCGATGGCGCCAACTCCCCCCGGCTTGACGAAAGGCAGGGATTCCAGCAGGTCAATACCGCAGATGTTATCCCAGATCGCCTTCATCGTGCCGCTTTGATAGCCCAGCTTGTCCAGGTCTGGTTGATAGTTAGCCAAAAGCGGGTACGAAGGAGCCAATGCCACATAACCTCGCTCGGCCAGCTCTCGAGCATACTGGCAGTTCGGTTGGCTGCCCAGTCCCACGACGGTCTTGTGTCCGATCTGGTTGTCGGTCGGATGTAAGCAAAGCACCGCTGGCGCCTTCTCCTTTCCTGCAACGGTCTTTTTCGGAATCAGCAAGTAAGCCGGCACGCGCCCACCTGGCTCCGACGTGTACGTGATTAGCCGGCGAACATACGAGCCGCAGTCTTCTTCCTCCACGACCTTCACATCCAGCGGGCAGCATTTTTCCTTTCCTGGCAGCTGGCCCATGACCTCTTGCATCCCGGCCAGCACCATCGTCCGCCGTTTCTGCCAGTCGGCAATCGACTCAACAGGGCGAAGCTGCCCATCGTCATCGCGATAGATGAGCAAGTTGTTGCGGTCCAGTCGGGCCCGCATCAATGATGCGCCCTGCCGTGCCAAGGGTTGCGTATTTCCCAAGCCAAGCTGCTGGCGTGCCTGACAATGTAGGCCGTCGATAATGAACAGGACCACGCGTTTGGCATGGTCAGCCGTGCAACTTTTCGGTGCAATGGCAAACAAGCCAACCATCAGTCCCACGAACAAAGTAACGAAAACTTGTCGTCGTGTCATGTTTATTCTCCCAAAGCAATCGGTCGATAAGTCGTTTTTGACACAAAGAAAGGTAAGCAGACCGTCAGCTTTAAACTACCTGGAAACTCTACTCTTTTTCTTTTCAGTTCCTCCATTGCATGTTATTAAGTAGCCTTCTGCAAAATACGTAAATTTATTTAGATAGTGACTTATGACCATTATTTTCTTGTAATCTCCTTATTCTGCTATGTAGCTTCGCGTTTCGTTCAGAATGATTTTATGAAAGCATGCTTCTTATTGATGTCTGTGTTGAAAATGGAAACACATACATTAAATCAGCCTAAAACCTGCCTTTTTTAGCTTGTCCGGCTTGGTCAGGAATTTGGCTGTTCCATTATCTATACAGTTCTCAATAATGCAATATAATACCGCATAATACGTAATCGCAATAGGCCGCAGAAAGGAGGCACACAATGCTGATCAAAGCATTTGACGGTCATAAACGCTATACTCTTTGCTCACGTGGAGAGCTTGGATGGTAGAGATGTCCGGGAACAACGGATCGAGTACCGGCGGGGCAATTACACGCCCTTTCAGAATGCTAACTTTTGCTGTCATCATACAAGTGATCACAATCGAAGAACACGATTATTTGAACCTGCCGAGCGACCGGACGTACGCCACCGAGTCCTCGACGTCTTTCTTGATTTCGGTCTGATTCCTTTCGATGCCTTGGACACCTTCAATCTCTATGGTTAGCGGACCGGCATAATGATGTTCTTTGAGGATCCGCAATACGCCAGGAACGTCAACCACCCCCTTACCCAACACAGGAAAGTTCCATGTCTTGTACTGGCCGTTGTGATCCTTCAACTCGACGGTAGCCACGTAGTCAATAATCTTCTTCAGCTCGGTAGGAGCATCAGTATTCTTGTTGTAATAATGAATATTACCCGTATCAAAGTTGACTCGGACATTGGGGTGATTGATCTGCTTCATGGTATTCAGGTGCACGTCTCCGTTGGTTCCTAGGTCCGGATGGGTTTCCAGGGCGATCGTCACACCGTGCTTCCGGGCGATGTCGCACGCCTGCCGCAAGCGTCTGTAAATAACCTGCTTATCAATCTCGTGTCGCTTGGGTGACAAGAACATGTACTTGACCCCCATTTTCGCGCATGTTTCCAGTTGCACGGCCAGTTCGTTAATGCAGGATGGCTGGGAGAGATCTGTGTCGCCTCGCAACACTACCGCCGCCAGCTCGTAATCCGCCAGCCGTTTCTTGGTGACCTCGACCTGGTCGGGTGACGGCACATCAATAAACACATATTTGATGTCGATCAACGGTAGATGTGCCCATGCAGTGTCTTGGAAATTCCTTTAGTTTGACAGCCGGCAAGCGAGCACGTTGTTCGGCTCAATTCCTTTTTGCTCACCAGCCACGCCTCCTCCGCTCGTTGTGGTGAAGGCTGTGGCGAGGGATATCAGTGCCAAGGCCAGGAAAACACCGCTTTGAACCAAGTATCCTATCACCAGAATCCTTTATAGAAAGTCATGTCGTTCATTGGTTTCGCACATATGCCACTAACAATCGCGGATTATCACCTTTCGGTAACAGAGCTGCATACAATCAGAGAAGCCACTTATGAACGATTATACCACATCGGCAGCTTGTACACATAAGTAATTCGCCTCTCAGGAAGACTTGTGAACGTTTTACGCCTATTATACGGAACTCAGTTTATCTCTGTTCTCATAGACTTTGAGGATGGCATTGGCGACGTCATCCATATCCTCTCTGGTTCCGAGCAGAGGACCCGAAGCCCAAATCATGACCATTTCCTGACAAACCTTATCGCAGTTGGGACAGGTATTCTCCTCACGGTATCTTTGCAGTCTCTCTTTGGAAAACATCTTCTGATAAACCTTTGAATTCAATATGTGCTCTACCCATGGTTCCCTGTGCAATCCTTGCTTGATATATCCGTCGAGACTAACACCTTCTGCACCGAGGGCCTTGAGAAACTTGCTGCGGTCGGCATTGTTGAAGTATTCCTTTCGATATGTCATCGCATAGATGTAAAAAGAGCCGCTGGTAGTACCTTCATAAAGTTTTTGAGGGGAAATTCCTGGAATATCTTTGAGCCTGGAGGTCAGATAGGCAGCGTTTTGATTGCGGCGGGCGAAGCGTTCTTGCACACTTGGCAACTGCCCCAGTAAAACGGCGGCTTCGAACTCGTTCATACGGTATTTCGGCCCGGCCACTTCGGTGCGCCCCCGGCGTGATGTGCCGTGGTTATGGACGGTATAACATTTGTCCATAAGTTCTTCATCATTTCCGATTATTCCACCACCTTCGCCACAGGCAATTGTCTTGCTCGACTGAAAGCTGAAACACCCGACATCGCCAATGGTTCCGAGCTTCTTGCCTTGATATTCGGCAAGGTGTGCCTGACAGGCATCTTCGATTACTTTCAAATTATGTTTTTTGGCAATCGCCGTGATTTTTTCCATATTACAGGGTTGCCCCATCATATCCACCGGCATAATTGCTTTGGTGTTTTCGGTAATTCTTCTTTCTACGTCATCGGGGTCGAGTTGATAAGATTCATGGTCAAGGTCGGCCAGAACAGGCAGAGCCCTGGCAGACAAAATGGAAGCGATTGTGCCGGGGTCAGTATAAGGTGAGGTAATGACTTCGTCTCCCGCACCAATTCCAAGCGCTTCCACACAGGTGTGCAATGCCTGGGTTCCAGAGCCTGTGGCCACGCAGAATTTCGTCCCCATCAATTGTGCAAATTCCTTTTCAAATGTAGGGACAGTGCCCGACTCGGATTGGATTCTACACCATATTCTGCTCTTTGTGGTCTTAACTATCGAGTCTACGACATTTTCATCCCAGTACGGCCAACTTGGCCAGCTTTTGTTTTTTCTGATAGGTGCGCCGCCAAGGATCGCCAGTGTGCCGGCTTTTCTACTTGTGTTTCCATAGGCAGGAATGGTCCTTGAAGTAACCGCAGCGAGAGAGCCCGCCGATGCTGCAACTATGAATTGTCGCCTTGTTAAATCGTTCCTATCCATTTCTAACCCTTCCTTTTCTGAAAAGTCTTCTAAAAACCCATAAATCTTCACCACACCTTAAACCATTATTGTATTGCCTCCCTTTTGCATTTTGCAAACTCCAAAATTAGTTTTTCGATGAGTACCTCAGACCAAAATGCAAGAAATCCCACAAAGGAGCATTTTCAACTATTTTTATAATATAGTATGGCGCTACATACAATTAAAATCTTCTGCGATGCTCGAGGCAAGCAGAAATAGCAGAGCTTGGTATTCGCGAATGGATATATGCCAACCTTCAAGCCCTGCAAAGATATTTGGACGCGAATCCCGTATGGCAGTGGGAAGCTCAATTCAAAATATGCTGTGGTCAAATCTTCGCATTGGGTGCTGTCACGCAGGAATTCGTTTTGCACACTTGATGGTGCTAAACTATTGACCTTATTTGGTCATGACGTTTTGTGCATTTTTAAGGCTATTCTCAGCGTTTGTGTAGCTGTCTGACTCTGGTTGGACTGGTTTTCATACAAAACTCCGGTTATAATATTTTGAGAAAGCTCAATGTAGTTAAATAAGGATTAGTCGCCATGAGAAGCTATATTACTTTGAAATTGACATTGTTAATTTCGCTCATTTTATCATTTAGCCATATCTTCTGCTCTACCGCTCAAGCCGTGCTCAAAGGGGCGTGTTCAAGAGTAAATATCACTCCTCCAGTGGGGATCCCGCTCACCGGCTCCAAAGGTCAACCGAGTGAGGATATAATCGACGAACTCTACACCAAAGCGCTCGTTCTTAATGACGAGCGCAACACTATAGTAATCATTTCCGCCGATCTATTGTACTCGCCTTTGGAAGAGATTACCAATCCGGTACGACAGATTATCAAAGAAAAGCTCGACATCCCCGAACAAAATATTCTTGTCTGTGCTACTCACACTCATTCTGGACCAGAAGTTTTTACCAAATCCAAGCTTGGGCCAGAAAATGAGATTCCCGCCTGCAAGATTGACCAATTCTATCTTCAGACACTGATAAAAAAGATAGCAGGTTCAGTGCTTATTGCTTACAAGAATATGCAGGAAGTAAGGATAGGCGCAGCAAAAGGTGAAATTCCTGAAATAGTTTACAATCGAAGGCCAAAAAGCAACGATGGTTCTGTGAAAATGGTATTTACCCTTCCAGCTGAAGTCAGTGCCACAAGAACAATAGAGCCAGGTCCAAAAGGTTCAGTGAAGGTAACATTTACTCTCCCATCCGAGGAGCCAGAATTGGTTTTTGGTCCTGTTGACCCTGAGGTTTGGGTACTCAGGGTTGAAGATACAAACGGCAAAATTGTTGGCTCAATTGTCAATTATGCCTGTCATCCTGTCTGTATATATCCCTATTTGAGTACATCAATATCGGCTGATTATCCTGCATGCACCACGCAGGTTGTGGAACAGATAGAGGGTGGAACTTGTCTTTTCGCGCTGGGGACCGCCGGCAATATTGTTCCTATAAAGCGAGGGGTAAAGGCTCGTAAGGAAATTGGCAAGGCTCTCGGTGCAGAGGTTTTAAGAAGACTTCAGTTTATTTCTACTTCTGGTGATGTTACCTTAAAGGCGATTAGTAAAGAAATTAAACTTCTCACGAAGAGAGCTCCGTCAGCAGATGGGGCAGCAGAGAATAGTAAAACCGCAGACTATGTAAATACTGAGATTCAAGTTATAAAACTCGGGAACATTTATCTTTTAGGGCTGCCAGGAGAAATTTTGGTAGAAGTAGGTTTGGAGATCAAAAAACGAGCGGGATTGGAAAGTCTTTTTCTTGTTACACTAAGCAATGATACGATCGGATATGTGTGCCACAGCCAAGCATATGAGGAGGGAGGATATGAAACCGGTTCAGGAACCAATCTGGCGAAAGGAGCTGGAGAGAGTATGATAGAGCAAGTATTAGAACTCATTAATCAGATAAAAACAAGCCCATAATGCTGTTTCTATTACCCTCTCCCGGCTATTAGCTCGCCAACAGGCGAATTGTCAGAAGGCAAAATAACTCAATATCGCGACTTGACAGCGGTTGTTCCATATCGGGCTGATAGCGAGAGAAGGTAATAACGGCAGGTTCACCAGCCGCTGCTATGTATGGCGTCAAGTGTTTTTCTATAATCTTGTATCAGCACATTAAAAAGAGACGTCCCGCTTTGTAATTATATTTTGGCCCTAACGTTATCACAATCCTCTCCTCAATCTGTTCGTCTGAACAATACTGAAAAGGGGTGGAAGGCAACATTCGGTCGTTCTTATCAAGTTTATAGCTACCATTGTTTTCCTCACCCGAGGTCGTAGGTTCGAATCCCGCCCCTGCTATTTCGTTATGTCCTCAAAATGATGTTACTTATAGAGGACTGTCATTTCGCTCAGAACTCCTGATTTTCAGGTTTAGGCGTGCCGGGGGTTTGTCTGGGCTTGTCGGTAATTGTTTCAACAGAGCAAGATCATTTCTTAGCCAGCCTGCGGTAAAATTCATCACCTAAAAACAACCGGAGCCAATGCCAACTTACTCGGGATAGGCCCCGAATTAATGCAAATCAACTTGCCGAAGTTAATCCAGCTTTGACATGCTCAGATGAATAAGTGGGCCTTACGTACAGCGGTCTCTGATGTCCAACACTGTTGGCTCTGGCTTGCTATTGTCGGGATCGCTCGCTAACACCCAAGCCCGGCCGATCGTTGAGAATCAGCTTGCCATGCTCCACAGCGACGCCAACAAATGGATCGTTGGAGATCAGCAGATGACCATCCAGATCAGCGTAATCTGCCAACGGGCTCAAATGAGCGGCGGCAGATATGGCTATTGAGCTCTCTATCATGCAACCCAGCATGACCTTCATGCCCAGGGCACGAGCCACGTGGATCATCCGGATCGCCTCTTGGATGCCTCCAGCTTTCATAAGCTTGATGTTGATGCCGTCATAAGCCCCGGATAGTTTCGGGATGTTGGAGGCGCATTTGACCGCCTCATCGGCTATGATTGGGATGTGCACGTATTGGCGAAGCCAAGCCGTCTCCTCAATCATTTCTGCCGGCAACGGCTGCTCGATCAACTCAACGCCGAGACCCTGTAACCAGCTAATCTTCTCGAGGGCAAGGCCCTTGTCATGCCAAGCTTCGTTAGCATCCACGCGGAGCGGCCGGTCGGTTGCGTCTCGCACGGCGTCTAAAATCTCTGCGTCGTTGTCCCGGCCGACCTTGATCTTTAAGATAGGGAAGTCCGCCGCCTCCTTTACCTTCTGTCGTACGACTTGGGGCGTGTCAATACCTATGGAAAATGAGGTGATAGCCGTTTTGCGTCCGTCCAGCCCTAAAAGGCGATAGAGCGGCATGCTGAGCTTCCGACCGACCCAGTCCAATATCGCCATGTCCAAAGCTGCTCCAGCGCAACGCTGGTCCTTGATAATGCCTTCCCATTCCTTCTGCATATCGACGTAGCGGAACCAGTCGCCAGATTCAAAGATCTCTCTATCCCGTTGCAGGGCCGCGAGGGTCTGTTCTGTACTCTCACCGTAGCGGACATTGGGTGCTACTTCGCCCATGCCAACCACACCATCACACTCGATGCAAACAAATACGTTGTCTTTGAAATCGCTTGAGTTACGAGAGATCATCCAAGTGTGGCGGAGCATCAGACGTTTCGTGCTCAATGTGAATCGAGTGGGTCCTTTCGGTCTGCTGTCGCCCAATGCCGACACTGCTGGCCACGCCGCGCCAGCGGTCACAATCATCTTAAGAAACTGCTTTCGCGAGATCATCATACTATGCCACCTTGGATTCGTAAGATACACGACTCTTTTAATTATGCATCCTGCGTCTTGACCTGACAATCAGCGTGTCAGACTGTGACGAAGGGCCTCGACAAACGTAGGCTCAATAAGAACTCGCAAACCGATGACAATTGTAGGCAACCTCTAAAAGTCTATAACAGGTACCATAGGTGGCTGCGAAGGCCAAATCCGCCTCAAGACAAATGTTGGTTCAATAGAAATAGAATAGCCTTTAACGCCTTTTTCTTCTGTTTACCTGCTCTGACCTGAATATACGTGTAGCAAGACATACAGGCAAAATTCTCTTTAATGTTATAAGTAAGATTCATTCATAATATGCTTTTGAATTCGTTTATTGAAACAATTCTACCGGTTTCTGCAGAGAGGTCAGCAGCAAAACACACAGCATGGGTTTTAGCTGCATCCTCCAGATCTGGAAAAGGTTGTTTATCTTGAATAATGCAATCAATAAAATAGGATACCTCCTCCTTAAAAGGATGATGGGTGACATCACCGCTATCTGGAAGAATACAGGGAATCTTTGTGAAATCGTTTTGACCTGGGAAGAGTTTCGGTGCAAAGAGTTCATTGTTGCGTAGCGTGCCTTCGGTGCCATAAATCCCGATGTTGAATCTATAAGGCATTTTTGCATCGAAAGTCGTCGTGCTGCGACCAATTTTGCCATCCCTGAATTTTACATTCACTGAAATTGTTCCTGGGTATTCTATGGGATTTTCGGTCTTTACCTGATAAGCGAATACTTCTTCTACCTCGCTACGTGCAAACCAGCGCAAGGCATCAACAGCATGACATCCGGCTGTTAATAAAGCTGTTCCACTAATTTTGCGATTGCCATACCATTTCAAATCAGTCGTCATCCATATCCGGTGCAAATAATCAACTTCAACGAGAAAAATGTTTCCGAAAACTCCTTCATTTATGAGCCGGTCTATCGTCATTAAAAGAGGATTCCAGTGCAGTACGAAACTCACGATTGTTTTGACTTTGTTCTTTCTGACGGCTTGTCGCTGTTTGGATAT
>Ga0315280_10011212_pt1 | contig 11057 bp, 11 predicted proteins | sample YL17G06_40_MG_FD_203697 | JGI IMG/M metagenome (GOLD analysis project Ga0315280, IMG submission 203697) | Sediment microbial communities from Yellowstone Lake, YNP, Wyoming, USA - YL17G06_40 | ecosystem: Environmental > Aquatic > Freshwater > Lake > Sediment | place: USA: Wyoming | collected... | reverse complement strand
TCCGATTGTCTCATCTTAGAAAATCTGGTCGGGCGGTAGCTCAGCCTGGTAGAGCTTCCGAGCCAGCGTAATCATTTGGCTTTAGCTGGCGGAGACGCTGTAGACGCCTGCCCAGGGGTAAAGTTTTATCCAAACCCAAATATCACAGTTCTTCTAATCCCCTATCCAAGAAGGTTTAGTTATGAAACAGAGTTTTGAAAAGTTTCTAAAAGATAACGATTTTTTACCATATTCCAACTGGGATTCATTTCCACTCCCTCATGAAATACCTAAAGATGAGACTGAAGCGAATCGGAACTTTAAAGAAATCAAGAACAAGGTAAATCGAAAGAGTGGCTTATATGTGTATGAAAAAGATGGGAGGATACTTTACGTAGGAAAAGCCCGCTCCCTATTTGGCAGGATCAAAAGTCACTACATAGAATCCTACAGAGAAGTTAGTGGAGACACTAAGAAAAAATCGAAATTTGGGGCTAATTTGTGGCATAGATTCTTTTCTGAAAATAGGGGAATGGTAACAATTTATTGGAAAGAATTGAAAGAAGAGAAAGAAAGACAGATAATCGAAAAGATGCTCGAGTTAGTTTTATTGCAGTCTATAGAATTTGAAGAATTCAAGAGAAAATGTAAGGAAGGAAACTAAATAAAGACCGCCCATCCCAAGAAGCATTTTTCTAGTTTTTGCGCGCGCGCTTTTTTTCTGTTTCGTTTTTAGCGTATGTAATCAGCCTTTCGTTTCCTCTCAAGCTTCATTGCTTCTTTGAACAGTCTCAGTTCTATGAGGTCAAGTTTGTTTGAGGTTTCGTGTTCGATTTTGTGTTTGTGTTTGCGTCTAGTTTTGTGCATGTTTTCCACTTTTGTTTTCGCCTATTTGTGTCCGTCATGTTTCATGATATTTTCCATGGTAAATCCGTCAGTTCACAAGTTTTATGTTGCTTGTTTTCACTGAATAGTTTAGTTCTGTTGTCTGTGTTGTCAAAACACAAGGCTGTCTGTGTGCGTTTTTGTGTTTCTGTTTTTCCTTTTCGTGCCTCGTGAGGCACTCTGAGGAGTGCATTTTCTCCATTACACTCTTAACAACCCTACGATAAAGCAGAAACTCTTTAACTTGATTGTTCTGAGAGCCAAAACAAAAAACAACCCTGGGACACAGAAAAATTGAAAACACCCTACTATACATGCACCTTGCAAATTCCATCTTCCACGACCACGACGACCAATACGTCTGCAAAGTAGCAAGGAACGCCCAGGAAGCCATGCAACTAATAGAACTGGGCTTTGAATACGTGACAGGAGAGTATCATGACGGCGGAAAATTGTTTAAGAAGCAAAAGCTGTTATACCTCAGCTCCCAAAGCTGAAAAGGCCTGTAGTCTAGGTAAAAGGGCCCGTAGTCTAGGCTGGATTGCATGCATGCAAAAGTAACAATATAGAAATCTTCAAAAGTGCTAAAAAACTCTTAACCTATTAGTCTTAAAAGGTGTTCGTTCATGTGGTGGGTGCTTGTTGGATCAGCTATTGGGTTGGTAGCGTCAAGCATTATGATAGTTTACTGGTTCTCCCGTTTGAGATTAGCCCTAGCTGAAAAGGGTTGGAAGTACACATCTACACTTGGGGCACTTCCATGGATTATAGGATTGTTCAACTCGATATATGTACTAATGGGGGAGTTAACGGTCATACAAAAAGGAGGCACAGTTGATACTACGTTGCTATACACCTTGGCAATACTAGATTGGATTGTCCTAGCGACCTTGGGTACAGGAATAATACTCGATACTGTGAAAAGACGCCCCAATCTTCAACATAACAGACTATAGCGCACGCTAACATAGAGACAACAGCTATTGCATTATTGTCGCATAGATAGAACGACAAGACAGTTAGTTTGTCAGCAAGTTTTGTCAGTCAGTTAGTGAACGAATCAGTTAGTCAGTTAGTTCGCACAGTCAGAAAGTTAGTAGAGTCAGTCGTTCAGTCCGTCAAAAAGTTTGTGTGTGTGTGTGTGGGGGGTTAAATTTTAGTCCAACAACAACAACAACCAACCAAACTCAGAAGCAAATCCCAAAGCGCGCGATGAAGGGCGAATATTCTTTAAAGCTGAGAGTGGCATAGTACTGTTTGGTTGGCGTGTGTGTGCGAGAAGTGAGTCTGAAGTTCAAGCTGCCTGTTAGTCGCATGATGTATGTTTTAATGGTTGTTTTTTTGGCTTCAACTGTTTTTTTGGTGGCTCTTGCTGTTGCGATTTGGACTGGGAGAGTCCAAGCCAATCCTCCTATGAGTGTTGTTTCTCTATTGGCAATTGGAGTTGGGTTGCCCATTGCTTCGTTCGTGTCGTTTCTTTATACTGTTAGATGCATTTTCTCTAATTACCATAAGCTTACGGATAGGGAGTTGATTGTTTCTGCTTCTCCTTTTCATGTTAGGGTTCCTCTGGAAGAGATTGTTGAGATTGAAATTGACGCTGGAAAAATTAATGCGTCGCTTGGTGAGAGCGTGGATGTGAAGTATGGGGAAACTGGGGAGGGCGGATTTGAGGGTGGGCGATTTAAGTTTTATGGCGTCACTATTACGAATTATGGGGGTAAAAAAATAGTCAAGTCTGTCTTTAGTGGCAAAAATCTTGTTTTGATTAGGGCGATAAAGCACGAGATTACGACGAACGTGCCGGACGTGAAAGAGTTTGTTGAGCTGGTTTTGAAAGCTGTTCAAACGCGCAAGTCAGAATTGAAGCTGTAGGAAGCGCGCTGGAGAATGTGAAGAGCTTCTGGAGTGGTTGATTGGATAAAACTTTACCCCAACCACAACACTGAGCCGAGAGTTTGAACGTCGTCCTGACTAGGGTTTGTTGGTAGCCCGGGATACGTGACTTATCTCGTTTAAATTTCTCATTTAGCATTAACTAAGATGACGGGTCTGACTAGAGGAAAATATCGATTTGAATGATCGGGGTTCGAATCCCATCCCAGGCTTCACCTAATTCAGAGCTTATCAAAGGGAGCATACAGAAAGCCACCGCTGGCTAGTCTTTCATTAGCTTACCAGTCGTTATAAACTCCTTTAGTATTTTGTTGAACTCGTCTGCTGCGGTAATGGACGGAAAATGTCCTGCATCCTTAATGATGCACATTTTAGATCCTGGAATGTTTTCATGCATGTACTTAGCGCCCTCGGATACGCGCATGAAGACGATGTCGTTTTCCCCATGAAGGATCAAAGTTGGAATATCTATTTTCCTTAAAAGCGGGCGAAGGTCAGCTTGAAAAAGATTTGTGATGGAGTTCATGGTTATCTCTTGGGGAGTCTTTTGGGACATCTTAAATCCCCAATCTTTTAAATACTCAGTTCCAGGTTCTTGAAATATCAACCCAAGGAAGACTCTCATCCACTTGGAGTAAGATTCCATTGCTAATGCCTGTTGTGCGTCAAAGAAATTTTGCGGCATGCCATACGGGAAATCATCAGTAGCCATGAACTTGGGGCTTCCACCGACTAATACTAATCTGGATACTTTCCCTGGGTATTTAGTAACGTATTTGATAGCAATCGAAGCACCAATGGACTCGCCTATGAGAACGATATTTTTCTCTTGCAGTTCTTCGATTATCGAATCAAGATCGTCCGCGTACAGGTCAAGGGTGTAATTGTCTGAGGGTTTGTCTGACTCGCCTGTTCCTCTCATATCGATGGTAACCATCTTGAAGTTCTGGGAAAAATAATTCACTTGCGGTAGCCAAAACTCAGCCGTCCAGATCCACGCAACCAAGAATATTAAGGTCGGCTCCCCTTCACCATATACATAATAGGCAAGTTTCACCCCATTCTTATCCAGAACCATCTTCTTGCGTATTTTCCGGCGCATCCTATCCTTAACTGCATCGCCTTTGGCACCGATTATCCCTTTCTCATAGCATTCATTCGCCTTCTCATGTTGAGCAGTAAACGCATAAACGTCGCCTAGTGCTTCGAGAGTACTTGTCCTATCCTCGCTCCATCTTTCATCGTTCCCCATCATCTCTAGCGCCTGCGAATAGAACCTCACCGCTTCAAAAACTGCCCATTTTCTCCTCGCGTCCTCGCCGGCCGTCACTAGGTAAGGGACGCTTTTTTGAGCGTTTCCAGATCGATAATAGTGATACGCAAGCTCAGTTACAACTTCTTCTAAACGGTCCTTCTTTGCCTCTTCGATGTAGTTTGCAATCATTGAATGGTATTCCTTTCTCAACTCCGGCGCAATTTCGTTGTACAACACTTCTCTGATTTTTGAGTGATCAAATCGACATCCGTCCTCGAAAGAATGTATCAGATGATACCGCCCTTCAATGTTGTTCAAGTTTTTTAACAGCCTAATTCGACTTAGACCTGAAACGTTTTCGACCACGTCGGAGGAAAACTCTTCTCCCACTACTGCTGCACAATTTAGAATGTCTCTCTCTTCATCCCTTAGGGCGTTGATTCTGTGAACGACTACATCGTATACTCTGGGCGGAATTTCAACCTCTTCAATGTTCTTAGAAAGTTTCCAGCGGGCGTCTTCTTTGATCAACACATTCTGCTGCATTAACAACCTGAGCGTTTCGATGGCGAAGAATGGATTTCCCTCGGTTTCTTCGTAAATTAGCTTCACGAAATCGCCAAGATTGACACCTAACATTGACAGAATGAAATCATAATAGTTGACTTGGCTCAGTCTCTTAAGTTCGATCTTGTGAAACAAGTCCTCTCTGCTCATCCTCTGCATAATGTCAAGGAGCGGATGTACAGTTCCCTCATGGATTCTAGCTACCTCTTCTAGACGATACGTCCCAACAACGAGAATCTTTGAGTTTTGAACGTTCCTTGCCAGATAATACAGTAATGAAAGCGAGGGAGTGTCGGCTAAATGCAAATCGTCTATAAAGAGCAATAGAGGCTGCTTTTTTGAAATAGCAACTAACAGACTAGAGGTGGCTTCAAGTCCTTCATCTCTCTCAAAGAGACTTCCTAACTCAGTTGGTTTTTCTTTACCTTTCTCACCTCTATAGGTGCGATAAGCCACAGCTACGCCAGCTATAAGGTTGCCAACAATGGGAATCGCCTGCACAAATTCAGGAGCAGACTCCTTGACTACCTTACTGATTTTTCTTTCCCGCAGTGGAAGAGTGTCACTCTTCGAAACCTGAAAAATGCTCCTTAACGCTTCTCTAAAAGGCAAAAAAGGAGTTGGAGACTCATACAAACAACGGCCTTCCAGAACCTTAACACCTAACTGCCCTGCATAAGTTTCAAGCTCTCTAACTAGCCTCGTCTTTCCTATTCCAGCCTCCCCAGACACCAAGACTGTACTACCCTTCCCCTTGATGGTTGCATGCAGGAACTCCTTCAGCTGATCGAGTTCCTTGTCCCGACCGACCATCTTGGGAACGTGATATTCCATTATTGCCATAAAGAACCACAAGTAGAAGAATTCTCCCTCTTACACTATTAAACCTTCTCAAGGCTGCTTCAAATGACACAAAATCCACAGAAAAATAGGGTTTAACTGCATAACTCTATAACATCAATAAGAAAAAAACGTTGAGGGTAAACTCTAGTATACAAGAGCGTGGCGGAGTAATTCCGCAGAAAAAGAGAGGAGTTTGCGGGTGATGTCGCCATTAGCCTAGGGTTTAACTCCCATCCCATAGCGTCGCTGTATCGAGAGTTTAAACTGTATCCTGACTAGGGTGCAATGGTAGCCCGGGATAGCTTCAAACTCTCGCTTCAAACATTTTCCCCATACTATCAATTCGCGAGTAAAAACTAGCCTAATTGCAATTGAAACGACTACGTTTTACTAGCATTTTGGCTAATCAAACGAGAGCTCGAACTTTTAAACGATTATGATATATTGCGCGTGCCTAAAGAACATATAGCGACTGGCGAGGGATGGTTGGTAACTGAATGTCTAACCTAGATTTCAGGGTTATGGCTTTTACCTTCAAGATTCGAGATTTTTTCAGACCACGTAGAGATATTGTGAAAGAAGTAGGGATAAAAGAAGGTTTTCATGTACTCGATTATGGCTGTGGACCTGGCAGCTATGTAACAGCGGTTGCTGAGTTGGTTGGGAACTCTTGCATAGCTTTTCGCAGCATTTCTTGCTCTGTAGTCAAACTGAAATCCATGGAAACTCTTCCTTTCACCTTGTTTGAAGGATTTTGTAACTTTAAACTAGTACTTGCATGTTTTTGGGGAAACCAGCTTTGGGAAACATGAGTCAAATACTAGGTAAGACCGCATCCTACTCGGCTTGTGAAGTGTACTCTTGTGATTAGCGTAAACCTTCAGCTTCAAAGCCAGCGTCACAGTCTTCGATGCCTTGGTCTAATTGTCTTAGCCGTAGTCATATGCTGAAAGGGGTAATATGATGTACACTATGGGTCTTGCAGGTGAGTTCCTGATGGGATGGGCTTCTTTCTTGATTGTTTTAGCCATCTCTAGTATCAATTTCTTGTTGTGCGGGTCGGAGTATTTGACTCCGTAGAAAATGATCTTAACGCCTACTTCCTTGAGAGCTAACTCTTTCCTTTCTTTCTCAGGCAAATTTACCACCTCCAAAATTTAGTAGGATATAAACAGAAATTCGTTTAAGAGCTTTGCCAACATATTTGTCCCCCACAGTTGATGACGTTTGTTGTCTCAGAGTCGAATCTTGGCCCTTTCAGTTTCTGCTCTTTTCGCGTCTTCCAATTCATGAAGGCTCTCAAAAATATGTATTGCCTGTGACAGGAGTTGATGCGCTTCTCGCAAATCGTCGCCAACGCCTCTTTTGGCGCGTGCTAGGGCTAGTTGAACCATTGTCTCAGCCCGCTCGTGCGGCTGTTCAATGCTGCTGTACAATTGAAGGCTCTTGGAGAAGCTTTCGAAGGCTTTATCCCATTCTCCTATCAGCGCGTAGAATTCGCCCCACATCCGATTTGCAACTGCTGCCAACGCAGGGCTCTTTGATCGCTCGGCGACGGCTTCGAGTCGATTAAGAACGACCTTCGAGCTCTCCACATCATGGGCTCTGATGTGTAACTCAGCCAAAACGGGAAACAGCATTCCAGAGAGGCGAGATTCTCCAGTCCTCTCCACAAGCTCCGAGACCCGCATAAGTGTAATTTTCGCTCTCTCAAAATCCTGCAGCCTCAAAGCCATGTCGCTGAGACCTATGCATGCTTGAACAAACGCTTGGTGATCACCTGTCTGTTCGGCCAGCATCAGAGCTTCTTCGAAGGCTTCTCTGGCGCTTTCGGTTCGACCCAGTCTGAGGCGCACTTTGCCAAGGCTGCAGAGGGAGAGCGCTAAGTGGCGGAATTGTCCTTGGTTCCTGTCGAGGTCAATTGCGGATTCCGCTGATTCAAGTGCTTGTCCAAGATTTCCCAGTTGGAGGTAAGTCGTTGCTAGACCCTCATAGAGCCATGACAGTTGAGACAAATAACCAGCTTTTTTAGCCAGTTCCAGCCCTTTCTCAAAATGCTTCGAAGCCTTCAAAAACTCGCCTTGAGCCTCAAAAGTAACTCCCATGTTGTTGTAAACGCGAATCGCTGTATCATTCAATTTCTTAGTGAGCGCCAGCTGGAGAGCTTTATCGAGATACTCTAAACCAGACTTAGTCCTACCGGTCGAGAGAAGAATCGTTCCGAGGGTTGTGTAACATCTTGCCAAAATAGGAGCAATATTCTTGGACTCGGCCAGACCGACTGCAAGCTCGGACTTCTTTTTTGCTTCCTCGAAGTCACCTAATTGTGCGTAAAGGCTCGCGTAGGCCTGATACAGTTGGGCCAATTGCTCATCATCTTGTCCCACGGTTAATAACGTCTCGGCTATCTTGTATTCTTTAAGCGCTTCCTCAACTCTACCCAGACTCCTGCCCAGAATTGTGCCTATCTTTCGATGTAGAACTGCAGAAGGAATTTTTCCGTCGAATTTCTGGTGGAGAGATATTGCTTCCCTCCAGTTTTGGATCGCATCGCTAAACTTGCCCGTTATCTGAAGTAGTTCTCCAAGCTGTTCCAAAATGTAGGCCTTTTCAACGGAATCCTCTTCGATTAGTCCTAGAGCCTCTCTGAGATCAAAAATCGCTTCCTCATTTGCATACTTGCGGCTTGCACTTTCGGCTGCCTTAACGTAATGTTGCAGAGCCACCTCTTTAACTCCAGCCCGAATGTAATGATGCGCTAACGTGGACTCATAGGGCTCTAGGTCGTGAGCGTAAAGGGTTTCGAGGGCCTTAGCAACACTGAAATGGTATTGTCTCCTTAATTCTTCATTTAGCCCTTCATAGCATACTTCTTGAATAAGTATGTGGTCAAAACGGTAGAGACCGTTAGCGTAGTGGATCAGCTGGTATGTTCTTTCGATTGTGCTGAGTACTCTGAGTAGCTTCGTTCTGTCCAGTTCTAGTACCTTCTCCAGTACACCCGATTCGAAGTAGTCCCCTACGACTGACGCACAGTCCAAAACCTCTCTCTCAGCTGCGGTTAGCTTGGCGAGTCGCCTGATGATCACCTCGTGCACTTTTCTGGGAATACCTATCTTTTCAACTGGCTTACTGAGCCTTAAAATTCCGTCTACTCTTATCAAAACTTGATCCTCTACTAGAAGTTTCGTGGTTTCCAGAACAAAGAGCGGGTTTCCCTCCGTTTCCAAATAGACGCTTCTGACAAGCCCATCAGGAGGATCGTTATGCAGCACCGCATTGAGCAAAGCCTTGACCCCAGATTGCTCGAGACGATCTAGCACTATCTCTTCCACCAAATCTTCGCGGCGCATGAGACTGAGAGTGTCAACCAGCGTTGGTCTGCCCTCAACCCTCTCCTCCAACTCTTCGAATCGGTATATCCCCACCAAGAGGGTCCGTGAGGAGCGCACGTTCCGTGCTAGGTAGTGGAGCAAACCAAGCGATGAAGGGTCTGCCCACTGGAGATCGTCTAGAACAATGAGAATTGGTTGTGAGGTCGAAATTCTACGTATGAGGTGGGTAACTGAGTCAAACAATTTCTCCTTTTTTGCTATGGGCTCCAATTCGATTTCTTTATACTGTTTAATGGTTGCCGCGCCCGCTTTCATAATGTCGCCGATTATTGGAATCGCCTCCATTATCTCCGGAGATGCCCTCTGTATTGCATGCGTGATTTTCTTCAGCCTTGTTGAGCCCGCATCGTTTCGCTCGATAGCGAACATTTCTTCTAAGGCGTCCGTGAAAACTAGATACGGAGTGAAATTGTGCGGAACGGCCCTTCCGTATAGAATCTTTACATTTCTGGACTTTGCATAATTCAAGAGTTCGATGGCGAGGCGTGTCTTTCCAACACCCGCCTCTCCGGAGATGAGCCACGTTCCTCCAGATCCTTCCATTGCCTTCTCAAGACGAGCCTCTAAAATCGTCATTTCGCGGCTGCGTGCCACCAATTCGGTACCGAGTTCAGGCCATTCCAAAGTCTTGCCTCTTTCAATTCCCTTTGCTGGGACTTTCTTTCAGAATCCGACGAGTTCTTGTACCGTTTTTGACATTTATCGCCTTTTTTTGTTTCTCAGTAAACAAGGATTCTCGATTATTTATTAGCTGCAATCTGATTTATATATCAGTTTGCTGTGTTGGGGGTCTCTTAGATCAGCATATCGTTTGATTGCGTGGCAGAAATCTACGACAGAACTAGAAGCCTCCCAAATGACGTTATGGAGAAACTCGTTAGGACATTAACTAGGGCACTGAGCAGTTGCAAGAGCGTTTTAGACATCGGCGTTGGAACTGGAAGATTTGCAAAACCGCTTCAGGACGCTGGATTCGGGTTGTTGGAGTTGACATCGCGAAGAAAATGATAAACAAAGCCAAGGAAAAAGGCGTGAAGAACCTGCTCCTCAGTGACGCCCGTTTTCTTCCATTCAAAGACAACGTTTTCGACGCTGCGGTCTCAGTACATCTACTCCATCTAATCAAGACATGGCAAGCTGCTCTGCGGGAAATATGTCGAACAACTCAGCGATTCATGGTGTCCCTTTACTATGCGAAGAAAGACATGCATGCAAACCACGATAACCTGTTACGGTCACATCATCAAACAACTGAGAAGAATGGGTGCTGACCTCTTCGATTCAGAAATGGTCAAAGGAATAATCGCTAAACAAGAGAACTGGAGTCAGGGCAGAAAGGGCAACGTCATAAAGCATACACCCTATGGCTCAAAGTGCATGGACTAAAATGGAACCCACCTAAGTACAAGCCAGTTCAAAAGATACCATTTCTGCCTACCGAAGCTGAAATAGACTCTCTTACAGCGGGATGCAGCCCACAGATGGCAACATTCCTCCAACTGCTAAAGGAAACAGCGGTCAGATATGGAGAAGCCTACAAACTCCAATGGATCGACCTGGATTTCGAGAACAACACAGCACGAATAACACCAGAAAAAGGAAGCAACCCCAGACTATTCAAACTGTCAAACAGACTCATAGCCATGATCAATCGCCTACCCAAAACCTCGTCGCAAGTCTTCACATACAAGGGCATGTACAACCTAAGGAAAATCTTCAGCAGACAACGCAGAAGAATAGCAGGCAAACTTGGGAATCCAAGGATTCTGATGATACACTTCCACACACTCCGCCACTGGAAAGCCACGATGGAATACCACAGAACAAGAGACATACTACACGTAATGCAGTTCCTCGGCCACAGAAACATAAAAACAACCCTACGATACACCCAACTAATAGCCTTCGCCGACGACGAATACACCTGCAGAGTCGCTGACAACGTCGAACAAGCCAAACAACTGGTAGAGTCCGGCTTCGATTACATAACAGATATAGACGGGCACAAACTATTCAAGAAGCGCAAGTAGTACCCTAGTCCGTCCAAAAGGGCCCGTAGTCTAGGCTGGATTAGGACACTGGCCTGCGGAGCCGGAGTCCTATGGTTTCGGCGCTGAAAGCCGGAGATCGAGGGTTCAAATCCCTCCGGGCCCGCCAATTCCACGGGCTACGGTTTTCACTCTCTCCCTTTTGGTGAATGCAACCTGGTTTGGTTTGGCACGCCTTTCATATTTCAC
>Ga0315280_10011205_pt1 | contig 11061 bp, 13 predicted proteins | sample YL17G06_40_MG_FD_203697 | JGI IMG/M metagenome (GOLD analysis project Ga0315280, IMG submission 203697) | Sediment microbial communities from Yellowstone Lake, YNP, Wyoming, USA - YL17G06_40 | ecosystem: Environmental > Aquatic > Freshwater > Lake > Sediment | place: USA: Wyoming | collected... | reverse complement strand
GGGATTCTACGGTGCACCGCCGGATGGGCACAAGTTCCTTGTTGTCGGGCATGAGACTCTGGGCAGGATCGAGTCCACTGGCAATGCTGTCTCAGGTTTCAAGCGTGGTGACCTCGTCGTCCCAACCGTCAGACGAGCCTGCCCGGAGAACTGTCTCAACTGCAGGAACGGAGAGTCGGACATGTGTCTTACGGGGCATTACTATGAGCATGGAATCTACAAGCTTCATGGATTCGCATCTGAACTCGCCGTTTCTGACTCGAACTACTTGGTGAAGATCTCGAATGAACTCGACGATGTCGCAGTCCTGCTAGAACCCATGAGCATAGTCGAGAAGTCGGTCAGCCAGATCTATCACATCCAAAATAGAATGATCTGGGAGCCGAAGACGGCTCTAATGCTGGGCGCAGGGCCAATCGGTCAGCTGGGCACATTGCTCCTAAGGCTGAGAGGCTTGGACGTGTTCACGATGGCCCGCAGGCCGAAAAGCGACCTGAAAGCACAACTGGTTGAAGCCGCCGGAGCAACCTACGTCAACGCCAAAGAAACTACGCTTCAGGCGCTAGGAAAGAAGTTCGACATAATTATCGAAGGAACCGGAAATGCCAGCGTCGCCATGGACGCCATGAAGAATCTTGCAACGAACGGAGTTCTATGTTACTTGGGCGTCTATGGGCCATCTCAATTAACGTCCGAAGTAGGTGATCTGTTGCGTGAGGCGGTTCTGCGGAACAAGGTGTTCTTTGGATCTGTGAACGCTAACAAGCGTTACTTTGAGATGGGCCTGAAGGACTTTCAGGCAATCAAACGGAAATTCGGGAAGGCACTCTCACGCCTGTTTACTTCAACTCTGAAGCCTGAGGATTACGAGGAAGCCTTCAAGCCTGGGCCTAGCGACATTAAGACGGTTATCGATTTCTCCTAACCGAACTTCGTAGGCCTTCTAGGGGCTCTTCCATGTGTTCTTCACAACCCAGACCGGCTCATCTGGGTTGAAGTACTCCTGCCCTTCGGCTCTGTGTTCTTCCAGAACCTTCTCGTCCACTTCCACGCCGATTCCAGGCCGAGTTGGAACCGAAGCGTAGCCATTCTCAATCTTTGATTGATCTTTGACTAGCTTGCGTTTCCATTCGGGGAAGCAGTCGTAGAACGATTCTTGAACCAGAAAGTTCGGTATCGCAGCGTCCATTTGAATCGTTACTGCGTTTTGTATGGGGCCGAATGCGTTGTGGAATGCTATCTCGACGCCATACGTTTCAGCTATGGCAACAACCTTCCGGGCCTGCGTGACTCCTCCAATGTTGGTTATGTCAGGTTGGAGGAAATCTGTCAGATTGTTGGATAGGATGTATGCTGCTTGTTCCTTTGTCAGTATTCGTTCCCCTAGCGCAACTCGCACATCCGTGGCTGCCCTATACTTCCTGAGCCCTTCGATATTGTCCGGGTGAATCGGTTCCTCCATGAACAGAGGATCGAACTCTCGCAACTTCTTCGCGATCATGATAGCCGAATTTGGATTGAATCTGCCGTGGTGTTCGATCAGAAGCTGAACTTTCCCTGCCGTCGAATCTCTGACCGCTTTCACCCTATCGTAAGCGATCTGCAATCCCTTCTCGTCTATGTAGTCGTAGTAGTCCCCGAAGGGATCGAACTTCAAAGCCGTGTAACCCATTTTGGCGAATTGCGCTGCCCGTTTTCCGAACTGGTCCGGGGTCACGCAGTCATTGTACCAACCGTTCGAGTAAACGCGCACCCGAGTCCTCATTGAACCACCTATGAGCTGGTGAATCGGTGCGCCGAAATGCTTTCCGATTATGTCCCAGCATGCAATGTCAAATGCGCTGACCGCTGTGGTCGATTCGAAGGATACAGGTAGGTAGAAGTCGTGTTTATGCCACTCATGCCAATTGCGTTCAATCTCCAGGGGATCCTTACCCACATACACGCGGGCAACTTCACGTAATGATTGGATTACTGGCTGAAGTCTAAGGGTTGGGACGGCTTCGCCAAATCCGACGAGGCCATCCGTCGTTGTTAGTTTGAGTATTATCGAGTTTGCGGCCCAAGTGGCGCTTTCTGGGGATCTGCGTTCGCCAAGCTGATAGATATCGACATCACTAATCTTCAACATCTTCATCCTTCAGGGACTATTTATGTACCTTTCTTCCTGCCAAAATACTTTCGTAGCCATCCTGCTTCGATAATCATGTCATCTGCGATTTTTTCCTTCTGAGCTTGTATTAGTTCGCTACGGGAAACATACCCTGCCGGTGTCCGGCCTCGTGTACTTCTTGGCCTAGATGTATGGTGTAACCGTATGTCGGAACTCTCGGTGCACTATACGCTGCAATTCTCTCCGAAGCCTTTCGTCCAGCTTCGTGTGGGCTGAGGAAAGTGCGTCGAGGGGTCGATTTGACTGAAAGATAGGGCCTTGCAGAATAGCGGGACTCTGCGCGGCCTCAATTGAACTGACTGTTCTCTCACTGAGAAGCTTTGACGCTATTTCACCCATTGTTTGTGGGTCATCCATTGCTCCAGTCAGGTCTTTTATTAGATCTACGCTGATTGGCCTCAAACCAAATGGATAATTCGGTGTGCCCAATGCTGGTTCTGAGACATTCCGGAGCTTGGCGCCAAGTCCCACGAACTTGTAAGGATTCACTTGATACTCCTTGATCTGCCAAGCCTTAGTCCCATGTGAAAACAGGATATCGTAGAATCCCGCTCTGTCTCTCCCGACCAAGACGTTCCAGTCTTGAGGATCCTTGTCGTATAGTCGCGATATCTCGCGCTTTATCTTGGTCGAGTCGAGCAATTTTCACACGCTGAATGCTCGTAGGACGGCTGTCCACAATTAAGGTTTCTCTAGTATGCCGTTTCGAAGAATACTAACCGATGAGAAATCAACTGTTACTTCGTGAGTCCATGGAACCTAATGTCGAATCGTCGTGTACATAAGCGACACGATCAGAACGGCTACTATCACGATTAGAACTAACGAGAACTTGAATAGGGCTACTACGAGGCTGCTGAGGGAAAATAACGCGAAGAAAAGAACGACCACGATCAAGAGCAGCAGAGGGCTCAAACCTCTTCTTTCCCTTGCAATTCGCGTTCCTAGCATCAACAGCAATCCAACGACTACGAGAATGAACGCGAACTCTAGGCCACTGAGCAAACCCATACAGACTCTATGCTTAGATGTGGAAAATCCACATTTCGGTTTAACAGGTCAGACGGCCTATTCCTAAGTGAAGAAAATCTGGTGGACGGGTTTAGATGGGCGGAATGGTAACCATCTGTTCCTGTTTCATTTCGTCATGCTCGTACTGCATGGCGACATGAGTTGGCTTTAGAGCTCGCTTGAAGGTCTCAAGCGACGCCCATGGGTTGCTGTCGCAACCGCAAGTGGCGCAGTCGAACTCCACAGTTCGGTACAGTTTTGACGTGTGGACTGTGAGGTGGCTGGTTATTATGAGTGCGTTCACGCTGACGCCTCCGCCCATAATGTCGTCACCGACTCTGTAGACGAGCGGATTCTTGGTCTTTGTCTTTGCGAGTCTCATGTTAGCGTTGCGGATTGCTTTGAGCGTTGTGTTCAGCAACAATTTGTCGTCGAGCAGATTCGCGCGACATCCATGGAGTGTTGCGACCACATGCCTGTAAGCGTAAGGTCTATTGGGCAATTTTTGTACTCAAGATCCTCCGGAAGAATTTCCTTACATCGTCTAACGTTAAGTGAATTGAATATAAGTGTTACTCCATTGTTTTCGCGCGATGCGCGAAAAATTTCGTTGGCGAATTTTTCCGCGGCTTCACAAATTTCGGTTCGCATTCCCGCGCAAGCCCAGAATGTTACATCGAATCCCAATGAAGCTACGCGGACGCAGAAATTTTTCCGCGGAAATTTCTCTTGGGGATGCATAGTTGAATGGAGATGTGGATGAAAAAGTTGCGGCGGGAGAAATCGGTGATCATTGAGTGTCGTCGCGTTCGGAATGGATGATGGTGAATGGATGCTCGTGTACTTGTCCGAGTGTCGAGAATTTTCATTTGATTTTGGTGCGATTGTGCGGCGGTGATACACGAAAAATCTTGGCTGGAATTGCATCCGTATCTTCCGTTCGCAGTCCTAAACTCACTTGACATGCTTGGCGGCGTCAAGTAGCTTTCCTGAAACTACGCTGGGAAGGTTTCCGATCTTGAATCGAGTCACCCATAAGTCAGTCTTCGGGTAAAAGACCTGATTAATCCCTGTCAACGGTCGCTTCTCACCGCAAGACGTGCAGGTTCCATTAAACTCCTTACCTTCAAGCGTGATTTTGTGCTCCATGACCTTCTGGCATCGCTCACAGAAATCGCTGAATGCAAAGCCCTCGATCATGGTTCCCATGGTGCAATGCGCCGGGGTTGGTTGTGGAGGGTTTTTGGATAAAAGTCGCTCTATAGTGTTGACGTATTTGGAGCGCATTTTTGTCGAGAAGAAGAAAATCCGGTCATTTTGACGGCGCTGGATAGCCCGTTTGAACCGGAATCCATTACGCTTGCGTCATGATCAGAATGAATCTACCTGAGCTACAGCGCAAGAGTGACCTAACGCATAATTTCAGTTGTATCCAGGCGTCTGTAGCTAGATTCTCGGGCAGTTCTTCTTGTGGAGCGCAAAGATCTCTTGGCTGTTAGTTTCGAAGCCGCATTTATCGCACACTGAGCGTTGTCCTTCTTTCTCGAATCGTGACATCAATGGTGAAGCAACCCGCTAAGCTGGTTCGGGATCCCTCACTAATACTTTACCGATTCTAACCACTGGCTGCTCAATGCGTAGGGTTTGAACAATCAAAGATTAACGTAAGTATACGTGATGAATGAAACCCTGTGTAAGTCACCTTCGGCATCCACAAGAGATCGCCACGGAGTTCGAACCCTGATGGAGTCTGTGCCATATCGGCTGTCAGATCGATTTCATGGATTTCTCTTTCAGCAAAAGGAGGATGCCGAACCGGTTCTAGTTATTGACCAGACAGCTTCCGGTAGCCCGCGACGCCTCTTCTGTGTTCGATACACAGTCGGTCAAGGGGCGGGTGGGGAGAGTAGCCGACCGATATTCCGAAGCGAACTGACGGCTTACGATTACGAAACCAAAACCATGTACCCCACACAGAAAGTACGCTTGGAGAGATTACAGGCCGTCATGGAATCTGCCATGTATGGGCAATTTGAAACTCTACTGGCGAGAGGCACGGTCCAAGATGAGTCAACTGGGGCTCGAAAACCGATCAGAGTGATCGTTTCTGAAGCACTATTCTCGAAACTAGTTGGTTTATACGAGTATGCATGGTGAGTTGGCGTAGTCGCGAGGTATCAGGTTGGCTAACAAACTGGGACTGATTTTGGGCATCATTGTGTTAGGATTAGCTTTTGCAGCAGCACCAATGCCGCTTAATGTCGCCCTGCAAAATCCGACCCGAAATGTAACGATCTACCCAAACGTACTGTTCGCAGTTCCTCTAATCCTGTTAGGGGCGCTTCTCCTGCTCTACGGAGTCACGGCAAAGAGCCAAGCTGCGACTGTCAACTAGGGACGGGTATAGAGTCATATCCGGTCTTCTTGACAATGCTGATGATCTCCTCCTCGCTCAGAAGACTGGGTTCATAGTCAACCAAGGCCAGATCCATCATGAAACTGACCCCAACCTTACTCACACTCTTCACGCCCTCCAAGGCACGATTGATAATCCGCGAGCAGCTAACACAATCCAAACCAACGATACGAAGCTTCAAACGCTCGATCCCATGCCGACTAGACATAATTCCACCTGCCCTCCTTCGTAGCTACGGCCTCAATGACTCTCTTGGGCAATTAGGGTTCATGGTGCGGTCCCCTTGAATTTGCCGCGAGTAATCATATCCGCTCCTGGAAGTGGAGCAGGCAAGACCACTATCTCTCTAGGTCTCATGGCGGCGCTGACTAGGCGCGGAATGAAGGTTCAACCTTACAAAGTCGGTCCTGACTTCATCGACCCAAGCTTGCATAGGCTAGTTTGTGGTCGAGCCTCAAGAAACCTAGATACTTGGCTCATGCCTTCCAACCTCATTCCTGAACTGTTCGCACGTAACGCTCGTAAAGCTGACGTCGCGCTTATCGAAGGTGTAATGGGCTTCTATGATGGTCTCGGAGGTTCCAACGATGAGGTTTCTACGGCACAGATGGCCAGAATTCTTCATTCTCCAGTAGTCTTAGTGATTGATGCGCAAGGGATGGCGCGCAGCGCCGCTGCAGTTGTTCTTGGCTTCAAGGTGCTCGACTCAAGAATCAATTTGGCCGGCGTCATCTTGAACCGCGTTGCAGGCGAAAAGCACGCCGAGATGTGTCGAGAATCGATCGAAACCAGTACGGGCGTCCCAGTTCTCGGCGCAATACCACTCGACGAGTCGATCAAACTACCAGAACGGCACCTCGGCCTAATACCTGCTCCAGAAGGAGCCCTATCTGACACATTCCTTTCTAACCTGGCGAAAATAACCGCGGATCACGTTGATCTTACGCGCCTAATCGAAGTAGCCAAGAATTGCTCTGAACTACCTGAACCAAACGCAATTCCCGTAGACGAGTCCGAAACCAGAGTTAAGTTGGGCGTTGCGTTTGATGAAGCGTTCAACTTCTACTACCAAGACGCACTGGACTATCTGGAACAGCAGGGTGCGGAGATCAAGACCTTCAGCCCACTCCATGACCAAACACTACCTGCTGAGATCTCTGGGATCTACATTGGTGGCGGTTTTCCCGAAATGCATGCACAAGGATTAGAGGTGAATCAGGGTATGCGAAGGTCGATCCTTAGTTTGGCGGAGGATGGAATGCCCATACTTGCTGAATGTGGCGGAATGATGTATCTCTCCCAGTCCCTGTCCACATCTGATCAAAGAAGACACAGGATGGTCGGAGTGCTCCCCGGTGATACGGAGATGACAGGGCGCCTCACATTGAACTATACCATAGCTAGGACAACGGATGCTCATCCATTCCTGAAACCAGACGGCGAAATTCGCAGCCACGAGTTTCACTACTCCAAAATCGTCAACTTGCCCCGAGACGCGAAATATGCCTACAAACTATCGCTTGGACAGGGAATCGATCAGAATCTCGACGGCCTCGTCGAGTATTCTACGATCGGCTCGTACGTGCATACCCATCTTGTTGGATGTCCTTCGTATGCGAAGGCATTCGTAGGGGCATGCCACGAGCATTCTGCAAAAAGCTAAGCTTCAAAGACTCAATCGTCACATAGACGTCGCATGTCTGCAACTTCAATAAAGACGACTCTTCTCAGCGTGCACGACAAGACAGGCATCGTGGAATTCGCGCAAGGTCTTCAGAATCTAAACATCAACCTAATGTCCACCGGCGGCACAGCTAGGCTTCTGAGCTCAAACGGGATCAAGGTTCGCGAGATCTCAGACTACACGGGTTTTCCAGAAATCTTAGACGGCCGGGTCAAGACCCTACATCCCAAGATTCATGCGGGACTACTCTTCAGGCGGGATCACGAAGAAGATCAGAGGACAGTTCAGAAGCTCGGGATTCAAGCCATCGACATGGTCGTCGTCAACCTCTATCCATTCGAGAAGGCGGTTTCACAATCATCAGACCTGAACAATGCTATTGAGAACATAGATATTGGTGGCCCGACAATGATTCGGGCCGCTGCAAAGAACTACCGTGACGTAGCGGTGGTCACTGATCCAGCTGACTATGCAAGAATACTATCCGAGTTGAAATCTGATTCGTGCAGACTCTCTCAGGGCACACGATTGGAGCTGATGTTGAAAGCGTTCGAACGCACCGGAGCCTACGATGCAGCGATCTCGTCGTACTTCATGCAAGTTGCGGTGAGAGAAGGCGTTCGCACAGAATGGCCCGGACCAGAACGACTTGTCTTGAGCTTCGAAAAAGTGAGAGATCTCCGTTACGGCGAGAATCCACATCAGAAAGCCGCAGTTTACAGGGATTCGCTATCTGACAATTGCATCGCGACTGCAAGGTTAGCTGCGGGCGAGAAGGAACTGAGTTATACAAACATACTCGACGCGGATGCCGCATACAGACTAATCAGGGAACTCAAGAATGAATGTGCAACCATGGTCATTAAGCACACGAATCCATGCGGTGTCGGCAAAGGTAAGACTCTCATGGAGTCCTGTCAGAAGGCGCTTCAAACCGATCCGGTCTCAGCGTTTGGCGGCGTCTACGCATTTACCAGAAAAGTGGACTCTGAAACTGCGAACCTACTAAGCGACAAGTTCGTTGAATTGGTCTTGGCACCAGGATACGAACCTGAAGCCTTGAACATACTATCCGCTAAGAAAAATCGAAGGATTCTCGACCTAACGGATCTATTGACGGCAGGACTAGATTCGAAGAACTATCGGCGGGTCTATGGCGGAATTCTCTATCAGGATCGGGATGAATTGTTGATCGATGATAGCAAGGTGAAGGTTGTAACGAAACGTCAACCAACACGCGACGAGAACGACGCTCTAATGTTCGGGTGGAGAATCGTCAAACATGTGAAATCAAACGCTATAGTTCTATGCTCAAAGGATCAACTTGTCGGCGTCGGAGCAGGACAGATGAGCCGAGTTGATTCGTGTAAGATCGCGTTGACTAAGGCGAAGGAGGCCGGGTTGGAAACGAAAGGGGCTGTCATGGCATCGGACGCGTTTCTGCCTTTCAGGGACTCGGCCGATTTGATGGCGAAAGCTGGCGTTACCGCGATCATTCAACCGGGTGGTTCGATCAGAGATTCGGAGGTCATACAGGCCGCGGACGAATTCGGTTTGGCGATGATATTTACTGGCATGAGACATTTCGCGCATTAGTACCTTCGAGATTAACATGCCCCTGTCAACAAGGCCCACGTCCGGATGTGGCAAGCCGAACGGACTCAAGTTCTTCGACATAGACAACTCAAGAACTGCTTTTACGTTTGGCAGATAATGAATGAAACATGTCAACTACCCAACTCGCCGCGGGCAAGACCAAGACAGTCATCTCAGCGAGCCAACCAAACCAAGTCATCCTAACGTTTCGAGATGACATCACGGCAGGCGACGGAAAGAAGCACGAGATTCTCCCAGGCAAAGGAAAGGTAAACGCGTCAATAACCGCCAAGCTTTACGAAATCCTGACGAAAGAAAGGATTCCTAATCATTTCATCAAACAAACAGACCCTGTCAGTCTACTCGTCAAGAAACTGGAGATGATTCCGCTAGAGGTGGTTTGCAGACTCCGTGCAGCAGGCCACTTCGTCGGCATAGGGAAATACTTTCAGAGCGGCGACAGACTTCCATTTCCGATCGTAGAATTCTACCTGAAGGATGATGCACATCATGATCCAATGTTGAATGATCAACACCTGAAACTACTCAAGCTTGCTAACGATCGCGAAATCGAGCAGATGAAGGAGATTACATTGAAAGTCGCCACTCTGCTGGAGAAGTTCTTCGATGAACGCGACGCAATCTTGGTCGACTTCAAGCTTGAGTTCGGGCGAGACGAGAAGGGAACATTACTAATTGGCGACGAACTGACCCCGGACTCGTGGCGTCTATGGGACAAGAAAACCAAGGAAATTCTGGATAAGGATAGATTTCGAAAAGATCTGCCGAGAATCTTTGAACTCGGTTACCAAGAACCATACAGGAGAATATTCGGTGAATCCAACCTTCTCGGTTGAAGTGGTCATTTCAAATAAGCCTCGTGCTCGCGATCCTGAAGGCGAGACCATAATTCGGGATCTTATGCACAAGAGTGGCTTTGAATCAGTCAAGGAAGTGCGCACAGGAAAACTCTTGTCGATCAAAGTCGAAGCGACAGACGAGGCAGACGCTCGGAACAAAGTCGTAGCAATGTGCAACGATTTGCGAATCTTCAACCCAGTGGCACATTCACTCAATGTTCGAGTAAGGCCGGAAAATTGAAAGTAGCAGTAGTACAGTTCCCGGGAAGCAACTGCGACCGAGACACAATCCAAGTCTTGAAGAACAATCTGAGACTGGATGCCAAACTCGTATGGCATAATGAATTCGATGGGGAATACGATGCTGTTGTGCTTCCGGGTGGGTTTAGTTTCGGTGATCACCTGAGAGGCGGAATCATCGCCGCATACTCACCAGCCACTAAGGCTGTGCGGAAGATGGCGGAGGAAGGCAAACCTGTTCTGGGCATATGCAACGGCTTCCAAATTCTAATCGAAGCCGGGCTTTTGCCGGGAGCGCTCTTGCGCAACACATCTCTGAAGTTTGTCTGCCAATGGACGAATCTGCAGGTCGAGGCCACTGATACGGCGTTCACGTGCGCTATCGAGAAAGGTTCCAAATTACGGATGCCAATTGCTCACAATGAAGGCCGATTCTTCGCGGACGATGAACTCCTCGATCAGTTGGAGACTGATGGCCGAGTTGTGATGAAGTACGTTGGCGATAATCCGACCGGCACTTCTCGAGGAATAGTCGCTCTATCAAACGAGGTTGGGAATGTTGTGGGTATGATGCCTCACCCGGAGAGAGCGAGCGATCCTGCATTGGGTGGGATGGATGGGATCAAGGTCTTTGAGTCCATGTTGGAGTGGGCACGATGCTAGTAGGCGACATTGAAACAACTCTGACGCCGGAAGAAGTTGAATACGCCCGTAAACAGCTTGGCCGTGAGCCGAACGCTCTTGAATGGTCGATGATAGACGCGGAATGGAGCGAACACTGCAGCTACAAGTCATCAAAACCAATCATCGCTCAACTGCCCACGAAGAGCCCCCGTGTCCTACTCGGTCCCGGATATGACTCAGGCGTTGTGGACATAGGGGATGGTTACCTTTTGACCTTCCATATTGAAAGCCACAACCACCCCAGCGCCATCGACCCATACGGAGGCGCGGCTACAGGAATAGGAGGAGTTGTACGGGACATACTCTGCATGGGAACAACTCCCATCGCTTTCATGGATGCCCTGAAGTTCGGCGATATCACGAAGAGCGATCACTCGAAATGGATAATGAAGAACGT
>Ga0315280_10011203_pt1 | contig 11062 bp, 10 predicted proteins | sample YL17G06_40_MG_FD_203697 | JGI IMG/M metagenome (GOLD analysis project Ga0315280, IMG submission 203697) | Sediment microbial communities from Yellowstone Lake, YNP, Wyoming, USA - YL17G06_40 | ecosystem: Environmental > Aquatic > Freshwater > Lake > Sediment | place: USA: Wyoming | collected... | reverse complement strand
ATGGCTCTTGAGCGGCTGGGCTATGGTGCTAACGACATCAAGGCCATCTGCGATTACATAGATGAAAACGAGACTATCGAGGGGGCGGATAAGCTCAATCCCAGCCACTTGCCCGTTTTTGATTGTGCCTTTAAGCCGCGAAACGGCAAAAGGCACATCCATTATTTGGCGCACCTAAAGATGATGGCGGCGGTCCAGCCTTTCATATCCGGGGCCATAAGCAAAACTATCAATATGCCCAAGGAAAGTACCGCGGAAGAAATAATGGCCGCCTATTTACAAGGCTGGAAGCTCGGGTTAAAATCAGTGGCGATTTATCGCGACGGGTCAAAGAAGCTTCAGCCTGTTTCTACGCAGAAGCACAAGGATGCGCGGGCTAAGGTTGCCGCTGAGACCGCCGCTCCGATGCGGCCGTTCAGGCGTCGGCTGCCGGACACCCGCCAGAGCATAACGCACAAGTTTTCCGTCGCTGGACATGAAGGCTACCTGACGGTGGGGCTATACGAGGACGGTCAGCCTGGTGAGCTTTTTATCACTATGGCCAAGGAGGGCAGCACCGTCGGTGGCCTTATGGATGTTATTGGCACCTGCACGTCGATGGCTCTTCAATACGGTGTGCCGCTGTTCACATTGGTGGACAAGTTCCGTCACGCTCGATTTGAGCCGTCGGGAATGACCTCGAACAAAGACATGCCCTTCGCCAAGAGCCTCATCGACTACATCTTCTGCTGGCTTGGCTGCCAGTTCATACCCGGCTACGCCGACAAAAACATCCCCAATAGGGCTGTGCCCGGCACAGCGGAAAGCGAGAATGTTACTACTGCCAGAGAATTGGTGGAAAAGACCAGAGACCTGGCCAAGAAAATCGCCGAGGCAAAAGCCGGCACAAAGGCTAAAACAGAAACGCCCGCTCGGATTGCGCAGGATTTCGCAGACTCAGTCCCGGTTCCTGATCGGACTGCTGCTGCCTCGATAGGCATCAGCACAGACCCGGCTGATCGAATTGGGGTGCTGGTAGGCTCGCCTGCAGCGGATCCATCTGAGCCATTTCAAGCGGAGGCGAAGGTTTTGCAGCAGTTCAATGCTCAGTTTGAGCATTTTGGCGATGATGCCCCTGCCTGTGATGTTTGCGGGTCGATCACCGTCCGCAACGGCACTTGCTACAAATGCTACAACTGTGGCAACTCCATGGGCTGCTCGTAGGTTGGGGATGTGGATATTGGATGGCATATAGCGGTTTCCAGACCGTTTGAGTCTTTGACAAGTTAAAATGAGCCGATTTGAAATGCGCTAAGCCCGCCCAATAAGGGCGTTTTTGAAGGGCTGGTGAAAAACAGCCGCCTTCTCCAATAGAAGGCTTTTTTATGGCGGCATAGGTGCTGGTGCAGATGTGCCAACATGCTTTGCATTTCCATCTGCTATCCTGCTAACTGATTCTCTGCAACCTGCTTTATTCTACCTAAAGGAAAACTTGCTGGAACTGCCATAAGAATGCTGTGTTAAGCAGCGACAAAAAGAACAAGGTTCTTTTTCAGAATAAGAGAGTCGAAGACCGTTTTCGCTTCGATTAGGACTGTTGACAGCTTGGCGCACGCGGTATAGGGCTTAAAGATTCACACGGTGTGGATCGGCCTCAAAGCTATTAACTGTTGGATATTAGAAAGGAGGTGATTCAAGATGGTTAACCGTAAGTTTCAAATTGGCTCAAAGGCCAGATGCCGGAAGTCTATTGACAAAGGCATATCTGCCAAATTGAGCCTAGCGGGTTTTTTAGCCGGCACCAGAAACATGTTTCGCTGCTTGAAGAAGGCTAATTTGATCAACCTTCTGAAGGGCGCGAAACTTGTTATGGAGATCGTCGAAAAAATCCGTTCTCTTATTTCCTGCAAACTACCCCCGTTTTTCACATATAGCGGGGTTGATAATAAATCGTAGTAAATTCTGCTGAGGTTTGCAGCCTAAAGTAAAGATATGCGAAAGCTAAACACACCAAACATCAGGGACGTCAAGCATCTATGCCGTTTGTTGCGTTGTAGGAGATGGTTACTGGACGAACTCTTTGCCCACCCTGAGCGGTACTACAGGCAGTTCCCGCTGCGGGTGGGCGAAAAGATAAGACCTATTAAGCAGCCAATAGGAAAACTCGATGATATACTTCGCAAAGTCAAGGGAGTGCTCGACAGGATAGAGTTGCCATCTTATGTACACGGCGGTGTTAAAGGACACTCCCCGATAACAAATGCGGCCCCTCATGTCCGTAAGGCTGCGGTTCTCAACTTTGACATTGCGGATTTTTTTCCAAGCGTGAGGCCTCGCCAAGTCTACGAAATGTTCTATAAACACTGCCGGTTTCCGGCCGATGTTGCTCGGATACTAACTCGGCTTGTTACTTTCGAAGGGCAGTTACCACAAGGTTCCCCTACCAGCACAGCAGTTGCCAATCTTGTTATTTTACCGTTGGCCCATAGATTATGTCGGCTTGCGCAAAAGCACGGGTGCGATTATTCGCAGTTCGTTGATGACGGCACGGTTTCGGGACCTGGCTATATAGAAAGACTTCGCCCAGTGATAGATAAGATCATACGGCAGGCAGGTCTTCAGGCCAGTCCAAAACCACATAAACGCATCACGAGATATTACTATCAAGAACAAGTTGTAACTGGTGTGGCAGTAAACAAAAGAATCGATGTCCCCAAAGAAAAGGTTCAAGAAATAAAGAACAAGTTGTGTGAATTGCGTATAAAAGGAGATTCAGGAAAGAAATTTGATCCGAAAGAAATCTCTTCCTTCAAAGGCAAAGTCCAATACATAAAGACCTTGAATGAACAAATTGGTGCAAATCTTGAATACGAACTGAAGAGATTAATCAGCAAAGCTTCATAATTCGCCTTGAGTGAGGTTATTGCTATCAATTTTATAAGATCGCTAACTCAATCATGATAAGGTTATTTGATGCCTATCCGCATTGTGTGATAATCCTGGAAGATTGCCGTAAGGCATTGGCTAGCCTTAACGGCAGTGCTGACCTGATTGTTACCTCACCCCCCTATGCGGACGCCCGAAAAAAACACTACGACAGTATTCACCCGGACGATTTTCCAGCTTGGTTCCGAACTTTTCACGAACCCTTCTGGAACGCCTTGAAAAAAGAAGGTAGTCTCGTTCTTAACATAAAAGACAAAGTCGTAGACGGTGTGCGCCATCGGTTTGTCTGGCGTACTATCGAAATGCTTTCTTCTCTTGGCTGGTTCTGTGTAGATGATTATCTTTGGCACAAACCGAATCCTATGCCAGGCCGATGGCCAACAAGATTACGCGACGGCTGGGAGTATTGCTTCCACCTGGCAAAGTGCAAAAAGCCGTATATGGACCAGGACGCAGTGCGCAAACCCATCGGAGAGTGGGTCAAGACCCGCTTGGCCAAGCTGAGTGAAAATGACCTGACGCGGCAGAATTCTGTCAACAGAAGCGGCTTTGGCAGAAACATATCTCGGTGGGTAGGCCAGAAAACTGTTCTGCCCTACAATGTTCTGACTCTGCCGTTGGTCGGCGTCAACAAAGGGCATCCTGCGGTTTATCCGCCTGAACTGCCAGCTTTCTTCATTAAGCTGCTGTGCCCCGCTAACGGTCTGGTGGTTGACCCGTTTGCTGGCAGCGGGACTACAGGCATCGCAGCAATGGAACTGGGAAGAGATTGTGTACTAATTGATAACAATGAGGATTATGCCAAGCTCGCTTTTGAGAATCTGCAAAACGCCAGGAAAAATGCAACGTTGCAGGTAGAGATTTTGGAAAAAGGCATCTCAGCCGGTTTAGAGAAATCTTCTCTATTGAGTACTCTGTTGAGAAGGCACGGTCCTGCAGAGAATCTGGCTCCCGAACGCAACAAGAGAATTGGAAGCGAGGTTTGTGCGTTCGCAGAATGACGCGACTGCCTGTGATGTTTGCGGCTCGTGGCTCGGTCTTGATTAGTGGATAAGGAAGTCCAATCGATGGGCGCGATGAGAAAGCTAAGGAGAGAAGCCGGCTGGAAGGCCAACGAAAAGTATGCAGTTGAGCCGTTGCAGCCCAAGCACCCGCCTGCTGCAAGAAAAATGTCTGAGGTGCTGCTGGACTTTGCCCGGCCGCTGCTCGATACCGTTGATGATGAGGGTTTCAAAAACGTTATTATCTTTGCTGCACTTTGCTGGAACCTTTCTTTTCTATCGGAACAGGAGCAGCACAAGCAGTTGCAGACCATTCTGGATGAACTGACTAAAACCGACCCACTCATACGCCCCGATCTCCACGCTTGGGCCAAAGCACTCTTGGAGCGTAAGAAGGCTTTCTTTGCGAATGACAGAAGAATGGTTTTAGACTACGAGGTTAGTGAGGAAAAAGACAGCCACCATTTGTTCGTAATGTCAACTTTGGTGAAGCCTTGACTTGCGGCAGCTCCATAGGCTGCCTGTAATTGGCGGCTGGTGATTCGTCTTGCCTTTGCGAAGGCAATGAGAGGCCATGTCGTGTACCAAGCGGCAAGTTTTTCGAGAATTTACACGTGGGCAAGGGCAAAAAACTGGTACAAAATCTGCTTAAAACCTGCTCATTTTTGTTAATTTCTGGTCAAAATGCGCGCATTTCTGCTCATTTCCTGCAAGGTTTCGCTAATTTTTATCCTCATTTTTCGCTCAAAAATCAATATGTCCTATAAAAAGGCTCGTTTCACTACTGATAGCAGCCCCAAAATCCGAAAAAGCTGGCTAAAACGTCATCCTATCCCCTATTTTCCGACTTCTGCACTCCACTTTTAGACCGCTACTGCCCGCTGCTGCCAAAAGGCGATTGCTCAGGGCTGATACGGTGCAACGGCATCGCACCTGCCGCAGGACGTCCAGTAGCATCGTCTCCCGGATAGGTGGTGTCGTTGGCCAAATCCAAATTCTTGCATTTCGTGGCCCAAAAAGTTTGACAAGTCGGCAGAATCCGCTAAAATGTCTGAGCTTATGATTGAGAGAGTCGCATTATGAAAACTTATATGGCGAAAAAAGGACAGGCTGAAAGAAAGTGGGTTCTGGTAGATGCTGCGGGTGCTATTCTGGGCAGAATGGCAGCGAAAATCGCACCGATACTTATTGGCAAGAACAGCCCCAAGTATACGCCGCACGTCGATGCGGGTGATTACGTAATAGTGGTCAACGCTGAAAAAATAAAAGTCACGGGCAAAAAGGCCCAGCAGACTGTGTACGACTACTACACGCTGTATCCTGGCCACCATAAGTTCGTCAGCTTCGCTGATTTGATGGAAAGAAAGCCTGAAAAAATAGTAGAATTGGCAGTCAGGCGGATGCTGCCGAAGAATAGGCTGGGCAGAAGAATGTTTAGGAGGCTGAAGGTCTATCGCGGCCCGGAACATCAACAGCAGGCTCAAAAACCGGAAAAGATGGAATTATTTTGATCGTGAGAGATAGAGCAAATTATGGCAGAGACCAAGATCGAGAGTCCTGATACCAAGGTGAGTGAAAAGACCGCCGAGGGACCCCGCCCTGCGGGAAATCAAAGTCAACCAAAGCCGCTGCCGAACCCAACCGGGCAAGCAAAAACCGGCTATTGGTGGGGCACTGGCAGAAGAAAAAGCTCGGTGGCCCGCGTCAGAATCAAACCTGGCACCGGCAAACTGGTGGTCAATAAAAAAGAGCTCAACGATTACTTTCCCAGAGAGCAGGATAGAAAAGCGGTGCTTGCGCCGCTAATAGCAGTCGAAGCGGAAAAATCCTTCGATGTCTTTGTCAATGTGCGGGGCGGCGGAATCACCGGACAAGCAGGTGCGGCACTACTGGGAATTGCCCGAGCGCTGAAAGGCTTTTGCGAAACCTATGCGCAGGCGCTGCGCGACGGCGGGTATCTAACCCGCGACCCCAGGATGGTTGAAAGGAAAAAGCCGGGCCAGGCCGGCGCAAGAAAGAGATTCCAGTTCTCAAAGCGTTAGTTTGCAGATTCAGCCTGCGATTATTACAATAGCCGCCGAGAGATTATCTTGGCGGCTATTTTTGTAAGAGCAAGAGTTTTGCAAAGTGTGCCTAATCTCAATTTTGCAGAAGTTCAGTAAGAGGCAAAACAATGGTACGGGTGGCAATTATTGGTGCGAGCGGCTATACCGGCGCCGAATCAATCCGGCTGATTCTGGCTCACAGCCAGGCAGAGTTGGTCTATTTGACGGCGCTGCCGGAGGAGTGTGGCCCGGCAAGCGAAGTTTTTGGCCAATTCAAGGGGCGATGCAATCTTCAGATTGAGCCGCTGGACCTGGATAAGCTCACCGGCCTTGCCGATGTCGCCCTTTGCTGCCTGCCTCACAAGGTCTCTATGGGATTTGTACCGCGACTGTTGGACGGAGGACTGAAAGTTGTCGACTTCAGCGCAGACTATCGGCTCAAGGACGCAAAGATTTACGAGAAATTCTACGGCGTTAAACACACTGATACCACTAATCTGGCACGGGCGGTGTTTGGCCTGCCGGAGTTGTTCCGCGAGCAGATAAAGGACGCGAAATTGGTGGCCAATCCAGGCTGTTTTCCCACGAGTGCTTTACTCGGCTTAGCGCCTCTATTGAAAGAAGGGCTCATTGAGACGGAATCGATCATCGTCAACGCGGTAACGGGCATATCCGGCGCGGGCAAAAATCCGTCAAGCAGATTTCATTTTCCCAATATGAACGAGAACATTTTCGCCTATGGGATTGGCACGCACCGTCACATGCCGGAGATGGAGCAAATCGCCAGCGAAATCGCCGGCAGCGATGTTCAAATACTTTTTCAGCCACACGCCGGGCCTTTTGATCGCGGAATCCTCTCGTCGATATATTGCCAGCCAAAGCGGAAGATTAGCAACGAGCAGCTTTCCGCCCTTTATAGAAAGTTCTACGCAAAGGAACCTTTTGTGCAGATTTGCAGTGACGCCCCCAACGTAAAGGATGTTGCCTGGACGAACTACTGCCACATTTTTGTGACCTGCGTCAAGGGCAGAATCGTGGTTTTCTCAGCGATTGACAACCTGGTAAAGGGCGCATCCGGCCAGGCAATTCAGAATATGAATATTATCTTCGGCCTTGAAGAGAACTTGGGATTGTTGTAGGAACGACGATGCGTGCCGGCGTACTTAAGGTTGCCATCTGTCAGTTTGCGGTGGGAAAAGACATCAGGCGAAACGCCCGGCAAATCTGTGAATTCTTACGCCGAGCGAAAAAGGCCAAGGCGGACATCGCGCATTTCCCCGAGTGTGCTCTGAGCGGCTATGTGGGCACCGATTTTCCATCGTTCGCCGGGTTCGATTGGGAACTTCTTAGAAAAGAAACCGAAAAGATTATCACTCTGGCAGGCCGGCTCGACCTTTGGGTCGCTCTGGGTAGTACCCACCAACTGACGCCGCCGAATAAGCCACATAATAGCCTGTATCTAATAAGCTCCCACGGCAAGATTGTCGATCGCTACGACAAAAGGTTCTGCACCAAAGCTGACCTGCGCCGGCTCACGCCCGGCAACCGATTTGTCTATTTCACGGTCAACAAAGTAAAGTGCTCGCTGCTTATATGCTTTGATTTGCGGTTTCCAGAAATCTACCGCGAGCTGTACAAACAAAAAGTCAATTGCATCTTCCAATCGTTTTACAATGCCAGGCAAAAAGGCCCAAGTGTGCATACCTACATTATGCGGCAAACGATGCAGTGCCGGGCGGCAGAGAATCATTTCTGGGTGAGCATGGCAAATTCGAGCGGCTATTACTCGCCTTATCCTTCGTGCTTTATCCAGCCGGACGGCAGAATCGCTGCCCAGCTCAAAGCCAACAGCCCCGGCATGATGGTCAACGCGGTTGATTTGAGCAGAAAATTTTACGATCCGATGGCAGATTTTCGTGATATGGTGATCGCTGGCGCTCGCAGCAACGCACCAACACGTGTCAAGGACCCTCGCTCAAAAGACCGAACCGGTCTATAGCAGTACCGGAGTACCTCGAAAAAGCCTGGCTAAAACAAACACGTCCGACTATAATGACATCGGTCCGTGACCATCATTTTTGCTCTGTTTATGAGAGGGCTAAGAAAATGCCTGATAGGTCGAAAGACCAGCGGGCCTTGAGCTGGCGATGATACAAAACAGGGATATATTGGACGAGTTTTATCGGAAGTTAGACGCAGAAGAAGAACTTTCCTACAAAGAGGCTCTGGCCATATATGAGGCACTACACAGGGAGGCCGTTGCGTTGGGTGCAATCAGTCACGAGAATATCTGGGACGGTTTTGAAGTCGATTTGCGGATCGCTAAAGCAATAAACGTGGTAACTTCGTGCAAGAAGGGCTGTTGATAAGAAAGGGGATAGTTGAGAGGTTCAATTGGCTGCTGAAAACGGTTTAGAGCCGGCAAAGGCTAAAAGGTCATCCTGCGAAATTGGAGAGCGCTTGTGAGGACGAATCCATCAATCACCTACTTCTTGTCGAGAGTAATATGACTAGTAATGCTATCACCGCACCAAACGGCTTTCTCGCCGCAGGAGTACATTGCGGGATCAAGGAATCCGGCAAACTCGATTTGGCACTCCTTGTCTGCCCGGGCGGAGCGACCGCGGCGGGGGTATTCACGACAAATAGAATTGTCTCGGCGGCGGTAGACGTTAGCAAAAAGCACATAAAAAGCCGAGAAATATATGCCGTCGTCGTCAATTCAGGCAACGCAAATGCCTGCACGGGCAAAAGGGGGATAAACGACGCGATCGCAATGTGTGCCGGAACAACAAGTTCGTTGAACCAGGCTCGGGATATGAGATTGCCTCGCTTCGCTCGCAATGACAAGGCGGACGGACGACGCCCCACGCACTACGCACCGAGAAATGTTCTTGTTGCTTCGACCGGCATCATCGGGCATCAACTGCCGATGGGAAAAATAAAAGCCGGCATTGTTAAGGCCGCGGCGAAACTTTCAGATGCCGCACAAGCAGGCTTGGATTTTGCAAAGGCGATAATGACAACAGATACCAGGCCAAAGCAAGGTGTCAGGAGATTTACGATTGCCGATTGCCAATTGGAAACTGAAAATCGTAAATCGAAAATCGAAAATCCCATTATTACGATAGCAGGCACTACCAAGGGAGCAGGGATGATTGCGCCGAATATGGCTACGACACTTTGCTTTATCACGACCGATGCTGCGATCACCAAGCCTTTGCTGGCTAAGGCACTGAAATATGCTATCGCCAACTCGTTGAACAAGCTGACGGTTGACGGGCATCAGAGCACAAACGATACGGCGATAATTCTTGCCTCGGGATTAGCCGGCAATCGGCCAATAGTAAGCCAATGCCCGCGCTATAAGAAGTTTGCCGTGGCGCTGGCGGATTTGTGCGACGATTTAGCCCGGCAGATGGCGCTGGATGCCGAAGGGGCGACGCGGATGTTCAAGGTGGTTGTCAAAGGGGCTGCGACAAAGGCCGACGCCGCGAAGGCTGCAAGGGCGATAGCCAACTTTCCGCTGGTAAAATGCGCGGTGCACGGCGGCGACCCTAATTGGGGCAGAATTATCTGCGCCGCAGGTTCGGCGGGCGTGAAACTGAACGCCAATAAGTTATCCTGCAAGCTCGATGCCATTACCGTTTTTAGAAACGGTGCAGCGGCAAAGTTTGACAGAGAAAGTGCCAGCAAGGTTGTTCTGCAGACTGAGCACACGATAACGGTCGATTTGGGTGCAGGTTCCGCGAGCGATTTTTGTTATGGCTGCGATTTGAGTGCCGAATATGTTGACATCAACGCACATTATCATACCTAAGTAGAAGCGTCATGTAAATTTTTTATGCTCGCGTTTTTTGCTATGGTATCGGCGGGCGATTTTTGGTTTTTCATCAACAAAATACTTGAAAAACGATTTTGTTTAGTTACACTGCAAAATCTTTACTTGCGTAGTTTGCCTGTGAACATTCTTATCGCTGTTAGATTTTGAGGAGTTGCAGAAATGGAAGTTGTTAACAGTATGGTTTTAGCGTCATACCTGCCGGTCAGTTGGTGGATTGCGCCGCTGTCTTCCGTGGCGGCTCTGATTTTCGCCTACATCTTTTACAGGCAGATGATGGCCTCGCCAAAAGGCAACCAGACGATGGAGGATATAGCCTCCTATGTACGCGAGGGTGCCTACGCATACCTTTTCAGGCAGTACAGCGTGGTAGCGATTATGTTTGTGGGGCTGAGTCTGATTTTCGCTGTCTTGGCGTACTACGGCATCCAGAATCCATTTGTGCCGGTCGCCTTTTTGACGGGCGGGTTCTTTAGCGGTCTGTGCGGCTTCCTGGGCATGAAAACCGCCACCAACGCCTCAAGCAGAACCGCTCAAGGTGCAACGGTAAGTCTGAACCGGGCCCTGCAGGTTGCCTTTAGGTCCGGCTCTGTTATGGGGCTGGTTGTAGTGGGCTTTGCCTTGCTGGACATATCTATATGGTACCTGATCCTCGACAAGCTTGTCTTTACCGCTGAGCACATGGCAAATGGTTTGAGACTTTTCGGCGTAACGCTGGTGCAGGCCGGAATGAATCCTGAAACCAAGCTGGCTGAAATCACCACTACTATGATTACATTCGGGATGGGAGCTTCAACTCAGGCGCTCTTTGCCCGTGTGGGCGGCGGCATCTTCACCAAGTCGGCGGATGTCGGAGCGGACCTGGTCGGCAAAGTAGAGGCCGGCATTCCAGAAGATGACCCGCGCAACCCGGCTACAATCGCTGACAACGTCGGCGATAACGTAGGCGACGTCGCGGGAATGGGCGCAGACCTTTATGAAAGCTATTGCGGCTCGATTCTGGCGACCGCTGCGCTGGGCGCGGCATTACCAATGAATATTCTGTCGCAATATGGGATGGATCCGCTCAAGGCGGTTCTTTCGCCGATGATCGTCGCGGGCATCGGTACATTGCTTTCGATACTGGGTATCTTCTTTGTTCGCTGTAAGGAGGACGCTTCTCAAAAAAATCTCTTGCGGGCCTTGCGGTTGGGGACGCTAAGCAGTCCCGCGATGATCCTGATTGCGGTTATGGTGCTGGTACAGATGGG
>Ga0315280_10011202_pt1 | contig 11062 bp, 8 predicted proteins | sample YL17G06_40_MG_FD_203697 | JGI IMG/M metagenome (GOLD analysis project Ga0315280, IMG submission 203697) | Sediment microbial communities from Yellowstone Lake, YNP, Wyoming, USA - YL17G06_40 | ecosystem: Environmental > Aquatic > Freshwater > Lake > Sediment | place: USA: Wyoming | collected... | reverse complement strand
AAGTTTAGTGTTAGTGCTTTCTGGTTTACTCAATCGAGAAGAGAAGAGAATTAGGTTCGCGAAAAAGTTAATTGTTGCAATTTTGCCTGCTTCAATAGTTTTTCTTGCTGGGATATACTTAAGAATGTTTCCGATTTCTTATGCATACCCACCAGCGGTTGGGCCGAATCTAGTCTGGGTTAACGACACAACGCCTCAGACTTATGGCCCACTCTTTTTCTTTGTCAACTACCTCGGGATGAACACAGGCTTAGACATTTACCCAAATTATCTATTTCTAGTCTTAAGCGTCTTAACCCTTTTTGCTCTTCTCTATCTACCATATTTTTACTTGGTTTGGAAAGGTTTCTTCAAAAACGAAATCATAGATGTATGGACCGGTTTGCTGATTGTGGGTTCGTTTGGTTGTTTGATAACCCCGTTCTTTGCTTTGGATCTTTGGCATCGCTGGATGTTTATGCTGGTTTATCCTTTCACGTTTTACGCTGTCAACGGGGCAGAAACCCTGCTCAGACGAATGTCACAACACGGAACCATGCTGGAAAAGTTCAGAAATTTCAGGAATAAAATATCTATAATGGTTTTGGCTACGACTTTGTTAGGAGCCATCTATCTGACTACACCATTTTTAATGGTTCATGTTGGATTTGGAATCTATTCGCTGTACCCAACTTCCAGATATTTCTCATCTGCGCCAGCAGTGCCCTACCAAGACATAAATGGGACAATTCACGCCATGCAATGGCTTAAGGATCATATGCACAGCAATTCATGTGCTGTTTTACAAAACGCCTTCGCCACATGGGCAAGACTTTATCTCAATAACTCACAAAATGTCATAGCCTATATAAATGATGTTAATTTAGCGGTGGATTTAGCTTTGCAAAACAACTACCAAAAAATTTATTTTGTCTGCTGGAACAACAATACAGTCTGGTATGGGACCTATGTACCTGAAAACTTCAAGGAACTGCAGAGTTTCGACAGAATATCAATCTTTGAATATGTTAGGCGATAAAGTTGGTTGAAGTTCAAAACAGCAAAGTATTTTTAAACAAGGTTGTAGTTTCTAGAGTTAAACGTGTCAATCTTATTATGTGCTTAGATTAGCAGGATGATAAGAGGGCAAATTGAGCGGTGGCAAGTAAAAAATTGGCTAGTAGAGGCAAAAAAGTTTTGGTAACTGGCGGTTTGGGCTTCATAGGGTCACATCTGGTGCGCGAACTCGAAAACCGTATGCATGAAGTGTGCATTTGTGATTTAATGCATTCAGGGAAGCCGAACTACATTCGCTGTGATGTAAGCAAATATCGCCAAGTTGAACGTCTGTTTCAAGAGCACGATTTTGATTTTGTTTATCATGCTGCGGCTGAATATGGCAGATGGAACGGTGAAGACTACTATGAAAACTTATGGCTGACAAATGCTGTGGGCACTAAAAATATATTGCGAATTCAAGAAAAGAAGAAGTTTCGCATGATATTTTTTGGAAGTGCCGAGGTTTATGGAGATTACGATGGCGTTATGAGCGAGGATGTGATGGACAAAGTTCCTATTAAGCAGATGAACGACTATGCCATAACGAAATGGGTTAATGAGTTACAGATAACAAATTCTGCAGCAATGTTTGAAACTGAAACGGTAAGGGTGAGACTGTTAAACGTCTATGGTCCAGGAGAGCATTATACACCCTATCGGGGCTTCATACCCAAGTTTATTTATAAGGCGCTTCATGATGAACCTTACACGGTTTATCTTGGTCACAAAAGAACACTCGAGTATGTCGAGGATATCTGTAGAACACTTGCTAATATAATTGACAACTTTAAGCCCTGCGAGGTTTACAACCTGGGGGGAGATAAGCAATATGAAATCAAGTACATTTCAGACTTGATCTTAAAGTATCTTGAGAAAGATTATTTTAAGGTGACCTACAAAGAAGCAGAGCCTTTCACAACGAAGATTAAGACTCCTGACTCTTCAAAGGCCAAAAGAGATTTAGACTTCAAGCTGACGATTCAAGTAGAGGAAGGGTTACGAAAAACTGTGGATTGGTTTAAAAAGTTATATAAAACTGAAGATGTTTAGAATGCACATGTTTGGGAGTTGGGAGATCAAAATATGAAGATTGAAGATGTTTTAGGATGCTATGCTAGTAAGAGGATTTTGATAACGGGTGGAACGGGTTGTATAGGAAGCAACCTGGTTAAGGCTCTTCTTAAGGCAGAGCCTGAGCGCATCGTTCTCATAGATGATCTCTCAGCATCCTATGAGTGGAACATTCCAAATGATTCCAAAATAATCTTTGTACGTGGAAGTGTGTTAGACGAGGAGAAAATGAAGAGGGCTTTCAGTTTCAAGCCTCATTATGTTTTTCATTTGGCAGCTCATTTTGCTAATCAAAACAGCGTGGACCATCCAGAAACTGATTTGTTAGTTAATAGTCTTGGAACATTGAAGACTTTGGAATATGCAAACTTAGTCGGCGTTGAACGGTTGATTTTCGCTTCTTCAGGTTGCTCTGTTTATGGCAACAAAATGCCATTGCCACTAAAGGAGGATTATGTATCATTGCATTTGGATACACCTTATCAGATTAACAAGCTGGCAGGAGAACTCCACTGCAATTATTTCCATGATTACTACATGCTACCAGTGACCATAGCGAGATATTTCAATGTGTATGGTCCCGGGGAACTGCCAGGCAAATACAGGAACGTTATTCCAAATTTTATCTGGTGTGCCATACACAAAAAGGTTTTACCGATTACTGGAACTGGAGAGGAAACAAGAGATTTCACTTTTGTTGATGATATTGTCAACGGGACACTGGCAATGGGGGTTGTTAAGGAGAGCATAGGTGAAGCGATTAATTTGGCTTCTGAAGCTGAAACGAGGATTATTGATTTGGCTAACTGGATTAATGAACTTACTGGAAATGAGGTTGGAGTAGTTTTAAACTCGAGAAGGGACTGGGACAAGGTAGTTCACAGAAGAGGCTCCATAGAGAAGGCTAGGAAAATCTTGGGTTATGAACCGAAGACAGAGATAAAAGCTGGTTTAAAGAAGACTTATGAGTGGATTGTCGAGAACAAAGACAAAATAGAAAAAAGGGCTAGGTTTTAAAATTGTCCGAGTTGGCTGTTGAACGTGAAGCTCCCCACATGCTGCGGGGTGAGGTTAATAAAGACATTGAGAAAAAGCTCTTAGTAGTTGCTTGTATACCAGCTTTTAATGAAGAAAAGACGATAGCTAAGGTGGTTTTACAGACAAAGAAATATGTCGATAAAATTGTGGTATGCGATGATGGTTCCTCGGATATGACAGGAGAAATAGCTAGGAAGTTGGGAGCTGCTGTCATCAGGCATGAAAGAAATCTTGGTAAAGGTGCCGCCCTTAAATCCTTATTTGAGGCTGCGAGGAAGATGGATGCAGACGTTTTTGTGACTTTGGATGCTGATGGTCAGCATGGTCCAGACGAGATTTCGAAACTTGTGGAGCCGATTGCTAGAAGGGATGCAGACATGGTAATTGGGAACAGATTTCATTCTAGCGAGGCCATCCCTGCAGTTCGTAGATGGGGCAATCGTGTTTTAAATTTCTTTACGAATCTGTCTGCTGGTGAGGCTAATGACACTCAGAGCGGTTTCCGTGCTTATTCGAAAAAAGCTGTGAATGTTATCAATGTAGATGAGGATGGCTTAGGTGTTGATTCGCAAATTTTTATCGACGCCAAGCAGAAGAGCTTAAAAGTTGTAGAAGTTCCTGTTACGGCAAAATATCCAAGGGATGTCAAAACTTCGAAGAAAAATCTCCTCTGGCATGGAACTGAGGTCATTATGTCTCTTATCGAGTTGGTTACTGAAAGAAGACCTTTGCTTTTCCTCGGTGCTCCAGGACTGGGGCTATTGGCTGTGGGCGGAGCTTTTCTCATTACGGTTCTCAAGATATTTAATGAGACGAGGCAGTTTGCCATAGGTACTGCCATTTTTGGAATTTTGTTTACTCTGCTGGGAGCACTTCTTATATTCTGTGCTTTAATCCTGTGGGTTATCGGCAACCGTTTACGCCGCTTTGAAAATCACATTTCAAATCGACAAACATAGAGCTTTTAGGTCTGGTCTATGCGCATATTTGTGGTTCAAGAGTCCGATTGGATAGATAAAGGTCCTCATCAGCAACATCATTTAATGGAAAGACTATCATTAAAGGGCCATGAAGTTCGAGTAATTGATTTTGAGATAGAATGGAGAAGAAAGCCGAAAAGTGAGTTGTATTCAAAGAGGAAAGATTTCAATAGTGTCTCCAAGGCTTGTAAAAGCTTGGGTGTTACGGTTGTTAGGCCTGGAGTGTTGAAATTGCCGCTTTTGGACTATGCTTCAATACTGTTAACGCATAGTATGGAAATACGTAGACAACTGGTGGAGTTTAAACCAGATGTTATCGTCGGGTTAGGAATATTAAACACGTTCATAGCGATGCAGATTGGTAAGCTGTATAGGGTTCCATTTGTTTATTATCTTATTGACACATTACACACGCTAATTCCGTATCAACCATTAAAGTTTTTGGGAAAACATTTGGAAAGTCACACACTGAAACATTGCGATGTTGTCTGTGTAATCAATGAGGAGCTTAAACGCTATGCAGTCGAAATGGGCGCTCGACCAGAGAAGGTTCATGTAGTCAGAGCAGGTGTAGACATGGAGCGTTTCAACCCGAATGTTGATAGCTATGCGATGAGGGCGAAGCTGGGTATAGACAAAGATGATGTAGTGCTGTTTTTCATGGGCTGGCTTTATCCTTTTTCAGGGTTAAGAGAAGTCGCGATAGAACTGGCTAAAGTTAAGGATTCGTATCCAAAAACAAAGCTCCTAATCGTGGGCGAAGGAAGCCTTTATCATGAACTTCAGCAAATCAAGGGGAATTATAGTCTACGGCAACTTATTTTGGCTGGTTGGCAACCATATGAAAACATTCCCGAGTATATTGCGGCTTCAGACATATGTTTGCTTCCTGCGTATAATAACGAAGTTATGAGGAATATAGTTCCAATAAAAATGTATGAGTATATGGCTTGTGGCAAACCTGTAATTTCAACGATGCTACCTGGCATAATGAAGGAATTTGGTCACAACAATGGAGTGATATACGTAGAACAGCCAACAGAGGTCTTGAAGAAAGCGATCGAGTTGTGCAACGATGATGGAAGTATCATAGAACAGGGAAAAAAGGCTAGAAACTTGGTTGAAAAATATTCGTGGGACAAGATAACGGAGAGCTTTGAAGACATTTTAAATAGTTTGGTCAAAAATGCAAATCAAACCAAATCTTAAGGCGGCTATGAATTACTTTCCGAATTACTTTCCCTCCAGCCTTATGTAGGTTGCTAGAGTAAAACAGCAATATGAAGATCCTTCAAGTCATACCTTATTTCCCCCCTGCATATGCATTTGGTGGACCGGTAAAGGCAGCTTATCAGATTTCGAAGGAGTTAGTGAAGAGGGGACATGAGGTTGTTGTGTATACGACTGATGCGAAAAATTTAGATTCTAGATTAAACGTCGAACCAGTGAAATTTGTTGATGGTATAAAGGTGCATTACGTGAGGAATCTTTCTTTGATGCTTATTAAGGGGTCAAAATTATTCATAACTACGGAGATTGGTTTAAGAGCGAAAGAAATCAGAGAATTTGATATAGTTCATCTTCACGAATACCGAACTTACCAAAACATCATCATTCATCGTTATGCGAAAAAGTATGGTGTTCCTTATGTCTTGCAGGCTCACGGCTCTCTCCCTAGGATTATGGCAAAACAGTGGTTGAAACGGATTTATGATGCATTGTTCGGTTACACGTTATTGAGGGACGCTTCTAAAGTTATTGCTCTTAGCGGAGTGGAGGCTGAACAATACAAAGGTATGAACGTGCCTGAAGAGAAGATTGCTACAATACCTAATGGGATAGACCTATCTGAGTATACTAATTTGCCGCCCAAAGGTTGTTTCAGAGAGAAGTTTGGAATAAAAGGAAAAGAGAAAATAGTGTTATACTTGGGCAGAATACACAAAATAAAGGGGCTTGACATTCTGGTTAAGGCTTTTGCAAAAGTCATTGAGGATTTAGGAGATGTTAGGCTGGTTGTTGTTGGTCCCGACGACGGATATCTGAACGAGCTCAAAGCCCTAATCAATGCTTTAAGGATAGAGGATAATGCGCTGATTTTGGGTCCTTTGTATGGTGAGGATAAGCTTGAGGCATATGTAGATGCAGATGTATATGTTCTCCCTTCAAGATATGAAACATTTCCAATGAGTCTTTTGGAGGCTGTTGCGTGCGGAACTCCAGTAATATTAACAAAGAACTGTGGAGTCGCAGAGTATTTTAGAGATAAGGTTGGTCTAGTTGTTAATCCCAATTCGAGCCGTGTGCGTGAAGCTTTAATTGAAATGTTGCTAGATCAGAAGAGACAAGATATCTTTAGAGAAAACTGCAAAACCGTGATAGAGCAATTTAACATTTCGAAGACGGTTTCAGAGCTTGAGGAAGTTTATGAAGAGATAGTCGAATAACTTCGGTTGAAAGCTTGTTTAAACGAAAAGTTGAGGTCAAACATTTACATTACTTTGAGGTTTGATGAAAGGATTGGGTAAGAAAATAATTGTTACAACGAGTTGGGACGACAACTCCTATGAGAATTTAAAAATGATCAGACTTTTGGACAAGTTTGGGATATGCGGAACATTTTATATTAATTCAAAGACGGATAACATGGGGAGAAGTCTAAACCAAAACAGAATCAAAGAAGTGGTTTTTGAAGTAGCACGTAGTAGCAGACATGAGGTTGGATCCCACACCGTAAATCATGCAATCCTTACTAAATGCAAAAATCCTCAAGAAGAAATAGAGAGGTCGAAATATGAGTTAGAAAAATTGACAGGAAGAGACGTAATTTCTTTTTGTTATCCGAATGGAGCTTATGATGATAATATTAAAGATATCGTTAAAGACGCAGGATACCAATCTGCTAGGACGTGCGATTATGGAGGTATTGGCTTACCTAAAGATCCGTATGAATGGGGGATAACTCTTCATGCCTCGAACGGGTCACCACGTACAACCTTTAAGATTTGGTGGCAATCTGGAATATCTTTTAGGTCACTTTTAGATTGGGAGATTCGTGCAAAACTCCTGTTTGACTTAGTTCTGGAAAAAGGAGGAATTTGGCATCTATGGGGGCATTCTTGGGAAATCGAGTTGCATAAAGATTGGGATAAACTCGCAAGAGTTTTACAATATGTGTCAGATAGAAAAGGGGTTTTGCATGTTACAAACGGGGAAATTTTCAAGAATGTTTGCTATTAAAGCAAAGAAAATCTACAATTTTAGAAAAGTTAACTAATCAGTGATTTAGATGGAGCAAAGTTGGTACGTACGGAAATACGAAGACGGAGATGAGGCACAGATCATAGATTTGTATAGCCTCGTATTCAAAATGTCAGAGAATATGAACTACTGGACGTGGAAATATAAAGAAAACCCTGTAGGTTTTAAGATATACGTTGCAGAAGATAAAAAGGGAAGAATAGTCGGTCATTACGGTCTTATTCTTGCAAAGATAAAGATCAGAAATAAATTAATTACCGGATCTCAAGCGGTCGAAGCAATGACACATCCCCACTACCAACATCAGGGAATGTTCGTAAAACTGGGGAAAGAAATATTGCGCGAGGCAGGAGCTGAGGGGATACCTCTCACTTACGGTTTTCCAAATGAACTCGCGATGCCGGGACATAGAAAAGTGGGGTGGATTGAGGTTTGTAATATTCCAATACTTATAAAACCATTAAACATCAGGAACATATTGAGAAAATACATCCACCATAGTTTCTTACTTAACGTAAGTTCATATTTAGCTGGCATTTTTCTGAAAATTTTCATTAAAGATAGAAAAATGCAGGTGAAAGGGTTGTCAGCGAATCATGTTTCTTCTTTTGATGAGCGAGCCGATGATTTTTGGTACAAGGTCGCTGACGATTATAATCTAATTCAAGTGAGAAATAGAGAATTTTTGAATTGGAGATACGTTAAGAATCCTGATAAGCAATATAATATTTTTGTAGCCGAAAAAAGTGGGAATCTTTTGGGATATATTGTTTTAGGAGAGATGGTCGATGATGATAGAAAAGGGGGAGTTGTCGTTGATATACTAACATATTTAGATCGTGGGGAAATCAGTGATTGTTTAATATCCAAGGCGATGGAGTATTTTGAAGCAAAGGATGTGGATTATGTTGTTTGTTTGATGCGAAAAGGTAATATTTATTATAAAAGTCTCAAAAGACATGGTTTCATTACAATCCCAAAAAGAACAAGGTTTATCGTCCACATCAACTCAGATAATTTTTCTAAGTCACTCTCTGGCTCTTTAGACCAATGGTTTTTTACTTGGGGCGATTCAGATTACATGTAGAGCTAGCGTGAGCAAATGGCGGAGAAGAGAAAGAAGTGAGTCCTTCCGACTTTAATATTCTTAGTGCGTTAGCAACTTCTTTGGCCACTCTTGGAGCGAGTTATCTTGCTGGGCAAGCTGTATGGTCTTTTAGACCCAAGCCACGAACAACATCCGTACCATTCTTTGTTGTTTTTCCTATAATTTGCTCGTTAGGATTGATTGAACTTTCGTTAGTGTTTTTTGCGGTGGGCTTCTGGAAGGTAACGTCGCTCACCATCTTCACAGTAGTGGTTATCTCTCTTCTTTTGATAGTTAAGCGGCAGAAAAAACCAAATGTTAGAATCGAGAAACTTGGGAGTTCTGAGAACCTAGTTCCTCTAGTTCTCTTTATTGTTACTATTTGCTATTTTGCGAGCGTGGCCTCTTATTGGACGATGCCTCCTGTTGGCGACATCGTTGTCGGTCATGGCCCTCTAGTCTCTGCCATTGAGGCAGAGGGGTTTATCACCATAAGATCGATTTGGTTTTCAAGCGTTTACCCTAGAGGTTTTCACGCAACAGTTGCCACGTTCAACCAGATTTTCAGACTTTACCCAGGTCAAGCAATACTAGTTTTAGGGATAGTAATATCCGCGTTACTACCCTTGATTATGTACGCCATTGTTTTTATATCCACTCACTCAATATTGCTCTCTTTAGTCGGATACCTTAGCACTTTCTATGTTCATGCCTCTGGCCATATGGAAAAATTTATACTTGGGCCCTTTTTCAATGGACCCTACCCGAACTTAATGGGTTACCTAATATTATTTACTTATATTGCGTTGTTGTGCTCCGTCCCGGACTTGTCAAGCAAACCAAATCGAAAGTGGTTCTGGCTCATGGGTTTGCTAGTTTTTGGTGCTTTACTTATTACATATCCCTCTTTCTCTTTATTATTTATCGTTATTTATACGATATTTTGGATTCAAAATAGACGTAGCCAACCTCCGAAGAAACTTTTGCCGAAGACCCTTGTTTTTTTTGGAATCATATTTTCTCTTGTAGCTTTGTGCTTAGCCTTTCTTTATGCGCATTCGTTTCTACAGTCAATCATGCAAGATGCCCAAACTCTTTTGTCACAGTTACAAGAGAATAAGATCTATTACTCTATCTCTCCGTTCTCCTTCTTTGATGATCTAAGTGGGATCATAGCAATATTAGCTATCCCGTTTGCATTATACTTGTATCGGCGGCATCAAAAGAGAATCGCCTTAATTTACATTATCATATTAGCGTTAGTGGCCTTATCTTTAATACCGGTTCTTTTTGATTATTTTTTGTTTTTCATTCTTCCATCACGTACTCTCGTAATATCTTTTGCTCTTGCATGGCCCATTATTTTAATCGGCCTTAATTCTTTCATAGATGAGCCTATGTCACAGGGTTCATCGAACATGCTCAACCGTGCTTACGTTCGGGTGAAACTCTTCTTTTCAAAGAAAATAGAACTCCTCCACGTTGCATCGCCACGCTACGACCATATCTTCGCCGTATTAATAGGCATAATAATCCTAGGCCCTTGCTTCTACGGTCACTTATCGTTCAGATATGCAAATACTCTTCCGTGGAGTGTGACAACATCGCCAAGTTTTCAGGATGACTTTGCTGCTCTTAAATGGCTAAATGTGAATGTGAATTCTTCAGCATTGATTCTAAATGATGGCTCATGGACAAGTATGTATATACTTTCAATGTCAATGAAAAACATCACGTTTTTTCCGTACAATGAATGGGTTTATCCCGAAAGAGCAAAAGAGTTGTGGCAGGTTTGGCAAGATCCTACAGACGTCGTTAATGCTTATGAACTCTTAAGAAAATACAATGTGAAGTATGTTTTTTTCACGTCAGAAAAAGGATATTTCGACAGTCATGAGAAGGTCTATAAAAATAAACCATACTCATGCATTGAGTACGCAATAATTTTTAACAGATATTTTTTCTTGAAGACTGTATTTTCGTCTGGAGTGACACGAATCTACGAAGTGCGCATTCGCCCGCCAACCCCATAACGTCTCTACGAATAAGCAAAAAAATTCAAATGCTGGCTCGTCTAGTGGATAACCCAAGTTCATAATAAAGATTCACCAATTCGCTTCCTTGATTCATTATTGACTTGATTTCGCTGTTTTTACATTCCTCCGGTAGTAGGCTAATGGATGGCGGATTGTTTGGCATATTTCGTTCATGTTTGTGCAAACCCCGTGAGTTTGTAGCGTATCGCACCTTGGCGGAGTGTAGCGTGTTCTTGAACCTCTTTCGCCTGCGATGTGCTCGACCTGGTAGCGGGTCATTCTCTCACTGTAATCTGAAAAGTTTTTGAAGAGTTCAATCACGCTTTCTGATGGCATTCCAATGTTTACGAGAAAAGATGTTAGCGTGAAACGACCAACATGTGAGAGGTGACGCCCAATTGAGATTGCCTCGTAAAGGGCTTTAATGCATGGTGGGAAGGCTGTTTGGACAATGGTTTGGGGGAAGCCTTCCATTTCAGCCTTGCCTATCTTTTCCATTGATAATTTCTTTATTTTCTCTGCTATTTCCAAGATTTTGGGTGGAAATGTCG
>Ga0315280_10011201_pt1 | contig 11063 bp, 10 predicted proteins | sample YL17G06_40_MG_FD_203697 | JGI IMG/M metagenome (GOLD analysis project Ga0315280, IMG submission 203697) | Sediment microbial communities from Yellowstone Lake, YNP, Wyoming, USA - YL17G06_40 | ecosystem: Environmental > Aquatic > Freshwater > Lake > Sediment | place: USA: Wyoming | collected... | reverse complement strand
CCACGGTCTTGCTGGCAGGACGTGGCGTCGCGGGACGCGAAGGCCACGGCGGTTGTGGCGCTGCACAGAGGCAGCGCCCGGCCGGAGGTCAGAACAAGGGAGGCACTCGCGATGCCCGACAACCCCAATGCAATCACGCGGCTGCGGCTGGAGAACTTCACGGCCTTCCGCGAGCTTCACATGCGGTTCTCGCCCGGGCTGAACGTCTTGATCGGGGAGAACGGGACAGGGAAGACGCACGTGCTGAAGGTGTTGTACGCCGCGGCGGCGGCGTGGGTCCAGCGCGACATGTTGTTTGAGACCAAGCTGGTGCGCGTATTCGCGCCAGAGCCGGCGCGCGCAAGCCGCCTGGCAAGGGACGGGGACGGTGAGCCCCTTCTGGCAGAGGTGAGCGCCCGGGGTAGATCCGCCCACTTCAGCCTGGTTGCCGGGCACGGGCCCCGTGGTGTGGAGGAGATGCCCATCGATACGGCTCCGGCGCCCGCGGTATACATCCCACCAAGGGACATGCTGGCGCAGGCGCAGGGGGTGCGGCGGCTCTACGACACGCGCGAGGTGGACATGGAGGAGGTCTATGTCGATGTCGTCGACGCGGCGACTGCGGAGCTACTCCGGCCAGGGCTGGTGGCAGAGGCTACGCGCAGCCTAATGACCGACGTCGAGGTGGTGATCGGCGGACGTGTCCGCGCGGTGAACCAGAGGTTCTATCTGGAACGGACCGGCGATCTGCTTCTCGAGTTCCCTCTGGTCAGCGAGGGCTGGCGCAGGCTCGCCCTTGTCTGGCGACTGCTCGCGAACGGCCAACTGGCGCCCGGGGCCCTCCTCTTCTGGGACGAGCCCGAAACCAACCTCAACCCCAAGCTGATCGGCGTGGTCGTCGAGGTACTGCTCGAGTTGGCTCGCATGGGCGTCCAGGTCTTCATCGCGACGCACAGCTATGTCGTGCTCGAGGAGATCGGCCTTCGGCTGGGGCCCGAGGATAGGGTGCTGTTCCACGCCTTATACCGTGACGAGCCATCCGGGGACGTCAGATGCTCCACGACGGACAACCCGGCCGAGATCGATCCGAACGCTATCCTGGACACGTTTGGCGACCTGTACAACCGCACGGTCGAGCGCGCGCTAGGGGAACGCAGATGATCTTCCGGGAGGGTGAGCTGGAGTTCGACTTCACGGGCGCTGCTGCAGCGGAGCGGTTGGATGAGCAGGGAGTACCGGTGCCGCATGGGATGCGATTCGTGGACTTCGTCGTGGAGGAGCCAAGCGGGCTCCTTCTCGTAGAGGTCAAGGATCCATCGGAGTCGGGCGCCACACCCCGGAGTCGGGCGGAGTGGTTACGCCGGCTCCGGTGCGACAGTCTGGTGAACGAGACACTGGTGCCCAAGTGCCGTGACAGCTACACGTACCTCCATCTCATGGAGCGTGACGACAAGCCCATAACGTACTTAGTAGTGCTCGGACTGTGTGGGCTGCCGACAGTCACAGCCGCGCACCTCCAACAGCTCAACACACGCCTGCGCGCCCGCCTTGCGAAGGAAGCCGCACAGCCCTGGAAGCGGGCGTACGCGCCCAACTGCGCCATCGTCAACGTCGCGGATTGGGGCACGGCAGTGGGCCGGTACTCGGTGGTTCGGACACCGCCATGACCCGCGCCGACAACGACACCCTCCCCCACGAAACCGACCTTGGCCCTGCGCCGGCGGACAGGCCGCCACCGCGGCTCGGGCTGCCGTGGGTTGTGTGGCACCCGACCGGCGCGCGCCCCACGCGCGAGGGCGGGAGCTGGACCGCCACGCTGGACACACTCAGGTCGCTCCGCCCGGTCTGGATCATCGCGGTGCCCGTGTGGGTCGTGCTGGGTCTCATGGCGGCGACCGCGCCGGACAAGCAGGGGGCGCTGTCGCACGCGGCCTGGGCCTTCGTAGCCGCTCTCGCCGGCGCGCTGACGCTGGCCGCCGATGTGTTAGCACTGCCGATCGCGCGCATGGAGCGCCGTTGGGCCGAGGAGAGCCTGCGCGCACGAGCTGAAGAGGTAGCCGGGCGCAGCCTGGGCCACTGCAAGCTGGTGGGACTCACCCATGACGCACGCCCCGAATGGCCCCCGGGCAGCTTCGCCGACTGGTTTGCGCTGCTTGAGGTGCTCCCGGAGGGACTCGTCCTCCACAGCACCCACGGCCGGCTGACCTTCAAGCGCGAGCAGGTGATCGGCCTCGTGCCGGCTCACTACAAGTGCTCGGCCGGGCACGCTGTCGCACGCGGCGAAGACAGAGTGCCGTGCGTCAAGTACACTATCGGCGGCTCGGGCGCAGTCGGCACGCTCGTCATCGAGGCGCTGTCCGGTCCGTCTCCGCGCGAGATCGCCGCCGCCTCGGGCGAGCTGTACGAGGAGCTGCAGGCGCTGCTCCGGCGCGAGAGCTGACAGGCAGAGGATGGTGGCTGGGCCGATGCAACTCGACCAGGGCGAGCCGGACGCCGTCCTTCCGCACGAGCTCACGGACGAGATGGAGCGCGGCGCGCTTGGAGACGACCGACCCCGTCCGCGATCGACGCCAGGCAGACTCCCCGCCGGCGGCGTGGGCGGCGAGTCCACGAGCGGCCGCTACGAGAGCTCCTTGCTCGCGTTCCCGCTTCTCACCACGATCGCGCTGGTGGTCGTCGGCGGGTTGGTAGTGGGGGTGACGCTCCTGTCATCGGCCATCAAGTCGTCCGCGGGCGGAGGCACAGGTCCCTCCGGTGGGATCAGCGGGGGCATCGCCATATCCGTCTTGGTCGGCATTCTGGTCCCGGCAGCGATTCTGGTGACCTGGGCCACCCGTGGTACCGTGGCCGAGTGGTTCGCGCTGCGCGATCACACGAAGCGCCGGCGAATCCGGCGGGAGATGCTCCTGTACGCCTTCAACTGCCACGTCGAGCACCTCACGCAGGTGGGCGTCAGGTACGGCCTCGTACGGTCGGTGCCCCCTGGCACGTTCAGCGACTTCATCGGCTACCTCGACCTTAGACCGGATGCGGTGGAGGTGTGGTGGGTCAGCGGGCGCGAGGCGGGGGGCTTCCTGGTGCCCAAGGCCTGGATCGCGCGCGTGTGGCCGGTGGAGCTCTGGCTGCGAGGCAACGTCCCTGTCCCGGAGGGCCCACCCGCGCTGGTGGCGCCGTACATCGAGTACATCGACCCACGCACTCAGACAACCCGCATCCTGAGCTTCGAGTCGGCCGAGTCGGTCGTGCCCGACAAGATCGCTGAGGAGTCGAAGTGGCTGGCTGACCGGCTCTGCAAGTGGTTCTATGGCAAGAGCCTAGCCGAGGTGTACGTCCCGCCCAGACTCCGGTCACCCGGCGGCCGCTGGGCGGAAGGAACCTAGCTTCGCGGTCTCCCGCCGCCCCGCGCTCAGATGCCGCCCGTGACCATCTGCCTGGCTAGTGCGTCGCATGCGGCCAGGGCAAGCGGCCCGGCGGCCGCCTGCATGCACACTACCGCCGTGGACCACCCGGTCGCGGACAGACGGTGTGGCCAGCCCACCGACAGGGCGTCTTCCTCACGCCCGGCCGGGATCGTGCTGAGCGCCAGGCTGTGATGCGACAGCACCGCGGCTACTTCGGCGATCCAGGGCAGGAGCAGCAGGCTCCACCAGCCTCCCAGGGCCTCCGACAGTGCGTGCAGCAGCAGAAAGCGGGCGACGAATCCGACGAAGGGCGGCGTGCCGAGGATGCACGCCCAGCTCGCGGCCCCAAGCGCGACCCTGGCCGGGCCCTGCCGCACGCGGTCGGCCAGCGAGAGTCCCCCGAGTCCCAACGTCGAGGTTGCGAGCCACGCTCCGAATGCCCAGAACCCACGGGCGGTGCCGCCGACCGCCAGGGTCAGCGACAGAGTCGCGTACGCGGCCTGGAGCCCCAGGCTGGCCGCGCGCATGCCGTCGTCGTCACGCGCGGCCAGCATCGCGCACGCATGGTAGAGCGCCCCGCCGGCGGCGAGCGCCAGGAGCAGGTTGCGCACCCACTGCGGGGCCAGGTCCGCGGCCAGCGGCTGACGGCCATGGGCCGCGATCCGCAGCCATACGGCAAAAGCGACGGCGGCCGGGCCCGCCGCGAGCGCGCCGCTTGCGACCCGCGCCCCGGCGGAGCGCCACTCCGCCGTGAGCTTGGCGGCGAAGGGAAGCGCGCCGCAGAGCGCAGCCAGCCCGCCGAACAGAGCGAGATTCACGCGCGCCACCGACGCGAGCCGTGTTGACGGGAACTGCGTCAGGTCGAACAGGGCCAGCGAGTCATGGCTGCTCGCCAGGATCGCCGCCGCCAGGCCGAGCGCGGCCGCTGCGGCCGCTGCGAGCGCTAGGATTCCGGCCGCGACCGTGAGCGAAGCCACCGGAGGAGGGCTCGCGAAGATCACCAGCGCAGCCGACAGCCCCGATATGGCGAGGATGGGCCACAGGCTGACGGGGTTGCCCACGACTGCGGCAGCAGAGGTGAGGGCAAGGTTGAAGAGCACAAGTGAATCCCCGCCGCCCCGCCAGTCGCTCAGCGCGAACGCCAGGACGGTCGCCGTCAGAGCCGCGGCGACAATGATGACGGTTCCCCAGTCCCACAGCAGCAGGACGCGGGGGGTGTTCGGAAGTAGGATAGCGATGAAGGTCTGCTCATAGACCATCGCCCTGATGCCCACGTACACGACGTACGCGGAAGTGAAAACCGGGATCCAGCGTGTCACACGGGCGATGCCCCAGCCCGTCAGGGGAACCACAGCCGCGATCAGAGGCAGGAGCACCAGCACGGCTAGGTGCCAGGAATGCAGCGACTGACCGGGGCTCAAACAAGGCTCCTCTCCGGCGGGCCGCTGTTACGGTTCCGCCGGGCCGTCCCCGCTCCTGCACGCGGACCCGGAGGTTGCCCTAGCGGGCAGGCGAAGAGGTGCGCCATGAGCGCCCCCGCGCCCCCGACCGGCGAGCGCGTCTGCCTGGCGGCCCTGACTACCGCCTGCCTGGCGGTGTTCGCGGTAGTGGCCGTCGCAGACCGGTGCAAGCCGTTCATCGGGACCCCGGACGAGGCCGCCTACGCTCACCAGGCGGACAGGGTGCTCGCCGGCAAGGGATTCACCGTCAACTACGTGCAGCATTTCTTCCGCCCGAGCACCGGCATCGAGCACCCGGAGGACCACTACGGGGCGGGCAACGGGCTGCTCATCGCCGCCGCGTTCCGTCTGCTCGGACGCTCTGAGTGGGCGGCGACCGTCCCCGCTCTCGTCCTGGGATTGCTCGCGCTTCCGCTCCTAACCTACGCCGCCGCAAGGCGTTGCGGGGCGGACCCGTGGGCGGCCGTGGCGGCTGGGGTCTTCGTCTTGCTGTGCCGGCCTCTGCTGGGCCTCGCGCACTATGCTCTCGTTGACCCGCAGTTCACAGCCTGTGCCGTGGCGGCGTGGGTCGCCGCCGCCGGATTCGAGCCATCAGGCTATCGGAAGCTCCTCGCACCAGCGGCGGCGGGCGTCGTGCTCGGCCTCGCCTACTGGTTGAAGCCCGCGGCAGTCCTGCTGGCTCCCGGGCTCGCGGCAACCGTGATGATCGTCGGCGACCCCGGGGGTGCGCGGACGAGGCTCGCGGGCGTCGGCGCCATGGTAGCCGCGTTCGGTCTCGTCATCAGCCCGTGGCTTGTCAGGAACTCGGTCGCCTTCGGCGACCCGCTCTACACCGCGAACCAGTACATCGGCCCAGGCGAGGACTACCGGACTGACTGGGTGCGCTCGGACTTCAGGCGAGTCTGGTGGGCTCACAACGGAGAGCCGCTCGTCACCACGCCGCGCGTCGTCAGCACCTACGGCTGGCGGCGGGTGGCCGACGTCGCGCTCGGTCGACTCGGTCGCGGCCTCCGCGGGGAGGCGCGGTACCCCTTCATAGTTCTCGGCGCGAGCATGGTGCTCCTGTGGCGCCGCCGGCCCGTCGCGGCGCTCGGCACGATGGTGGGATCCTACATGCTGCTTCTGGCGCTGCTCTTCCCGATGCACGATCGCTACCTGATCGTCGCCTGGGCGGCGGCCACGGCCGCCGGCGCGGCGGTGGTGACCACGGCGTGCTCCCCCCTCTCCCCCTGGGAGAGGGGCGGGGTGAGGGCCTATACACCGCTTGCCCTGTCACTGTTCCTGTGGGTCTGGCGCAGGATCGGCGTTCAGGGGACCCCTCACCCTGACCCTCTCCCCGCAGTGCGGGGCGAGGCGACAGACCGACGGGCTGGTGGCGCTGTGGCCGCCTTGCGCGCTGCCGTCCCCATCGCCCTTGCTCTCGCTCTCTCCCTGCCCGGCCTCCGGCTGCTGAGAACAGAGGTGAGGTACCACCTCCCCGATGGCGCCGCGATGAGCGCTTCGCCCGATGAGCTAGTCACCCGGGGCGCGGCGGAGTGGTTGAGGGCGGCCTTGCCCGAAGGCGGCCGAGTGATGGTTCAGGACTGCTGGCGCGTGGCCTACTACGCTCGGCTGCCGGTGGTGAACATCCCGACCGATGGGCTCGAAGAGGTGGCCGCGGTCATCGACCGCTACCGGTTGGACTACATCATGCTCGTGCCGAACGGCACCTACTCCCGGATGATCCCGTACGCACGCGCATACCTGAGCGCGAATCCCGCGGAGTGGCTGCGTACATCGGGCACGCCGCCAGGTGTGGAGCTGTGGGAGCGAGTCCGGCGGCTATCCGCCGAGGACGGCCACGAAGGGTAGGGTACGGAAGCGCTCGCCATAGTCGAGGCCGTACCCGACCACGAAGTCGTCGGCGATCTCGAACCCGGTGGCGGCAAGCTCAAACCGCACTCGGCGGCGGGCGGGCTTGTCTAGCAGCGTCACGACGTGCACTTCGTCCGCGCCTCGAGCCAGCAGATGGCTCCGCAGGAATGAGCTGGTCAGCCCCGTGTCGGTGATGTCGTCCAGCAGCACCACGGTCCGCCCGTCAACCGACAGCTCCGTGTCGCGGACGAGCTGGACCTGGCCCGAGGAGGCCGTCCCGGACCCGTAGGAGCGCGCCTGGATGTAGTCGAGCGAGTCGACCGGCGGGAGCCGGCGCAGAAGATCGGCCGCGAAGACCACAGCGCCCTTGAGAGCGATCACGGCGAACGCATCACGCCATTCGAGCACGGGCTCAAGCTCCGCGGCCATCGCGTCGAGGCGTTGTTCAATGTCGTGCCCGCTGATGAGGACACGCAGATCGGGGCCATGCACCGCGATGATGTCGCCGGCCTGGGCGCGCTTCATGAGACCGGCGGTTTCGGCCTCAGGGCCCTACTCCCCTTCGCCGGCTGGGGCGGCGGTCTCCGCTTCGTCCGGCGACGGGGCGGCCTCTGACTCGGGTGGCACCCAGCTCTGGGCCTCGGACTCGAGGGTCCCGCCGGCCACCGGCTTTCTGACGACCGCCTCCGGCTCCTCGCCGGGCTCCCGGGGACGCACAAGGATGCTGATACGCCTGTTCGCCGGGTCGTTCGGGTCCTCAGGGATCCTGAGCCGTTTGTCGGCGTAGCAGACGACCTGGTAGATCTGGTCGTCGTTGAGGTAAGGCTCCATGACGCGCCTCGCCGCGTTGGCGCGTTCGGCCGAGAGCTCCCAGTTTGTACGGTTGGGGTCCTCGCTACCGAATGGCCTGGCGTCCGTGTGCCCCTCGATCGCGATCGTGTTCTTGAACCGGGCAAGCTGCGCCGCGATCAGCGCGAGGAGGTCCTTCGCCGGCTCTGTGAGGTCGGGGCTTCCCACCTGGAAGAACAGCGAATCGTGCTGCTCCAGGAGCTCGATTCTAAGGCCGTCCGGCGCAACACTCAGCGTCACGTACTTCTGTAACTCCTCAAAGCCCGGGGCGCTACGGATCTTCTCCTCGATGTCCTTCTGTAGCTGCTTGAAGACCTCTTCGTTGGTGGGGAGTGCGATGATCTCCAAGGGGCCGGGCGTGCCCGCCGGTTCGGTCGACTCAGTACCGAGGGGGTGCTGGAAGTAGTTGGCGATCGCGGCGCGCACCTCGGGCTTCTGCCCCATCACCCACAAGACAATGAAAAGGGCCATGAGCGCGGTGACGAAGTCGGCGTAGGCTACCTTCCAGGCCCCGCCGTGGCCTTCCTCATGCGCCTTCTTGCCGCGAGTGACGTGGATAATGGTTTTGCCCGTGGCCATTGTTACTCACTTCCGCCGGCGGCGCCGCTGCCCGCGCCGCCTTTGACGGCGGTCTCCATCTCCACGAACGTAACGCGGACGGCGGGCTCGAGGCTGCGACGGGCGAAGTCGGTCGCGCTCATGGGGTCATCGCCCCGCGCCATCGCGAACATGGCGGCCCTTATGCAGCCCATGTACTGTGCCTCGCCCTTGAACCGCGCGTCCGATGCCTGTGCGAGCGGCCCGAAGAGGCCGTAGGCCATCAGAACGCCCAGGAAGGTGCCGACCAGCGCGGCGGCCACGTGCTTACCGACTTGCGCGGTGTCGCCGCCGGCCTCCGCCATCGTGATGATGACGCCGAGAACCGCGGCGACGATCCCGAAGCCGGGCATCGCATCGCCGACCTTGGTCAGTGACGAGACCACGCGTCCCGTCTCCGCGTGGCGCCCGTCGAGGTCGGCCTGCATGATCTCATCGAGCGTGAACGGCTCGACAGCGAACAGGATGACCCGCAGGCTGTCAGCGAGGAAGTCTCTGGCGTGATGGTTCGAGTGGAACCGTGGGTACCGCTTGAAGATGTCGCTCTGCTCGGGATCCTCGGCGTGGGCCTCCATCGAGAGGAGCCCTTCGCGCCTGGCGCGGCTCATCAGCTCATAGAGCATCTGGAGCAGCTCCTGGAAGGCCGGCTTGTCATACGGGTTCTTCTTCACCAAGCTAAGGACGGTCCTCATGATGTCCTTGAGCACACTCGGTGGATTGCCTATGATCATGGACCCGATACCCGCGCCCAGGATGATCATGAACTCGGCGGGCTGAATCAGGGTGGCGATCTGGCCCTTCGCGACAATGTAGCCGCAGAGGACGCTTCCGAAGACCACCACGAAGCCGATGATCACATTCAAGGCGCGTCACCTCGCCACCGGCTCAGCCACTGTGGGCAAAACCGCGGCCGATACTTGTCCGGTTCATCCGTCCGCTCATATACGGCCGGCGCGCGCGTGCGCCCTTCTCGGCGAATGCCTACCGGGCCAGCCGCGGCAGCCCGAAGAAGTCCCGATGGGCGTTCACCAACGCCACGTAGTTCGCGAGCGGCACGCTGGCGGTGATGGCGTTGCTGGCGCAGAGGATGTGCCCTCCTCCGCCCATCCCGGCTTCCAGGCATTCGAGGACATGCGCGCGGACGCCGTCGGGATCGGAGAAGCTGAGGATGTTGCCGCAGTCGAGGTTGCCGTAGAAGGTGATCCTGCTGCCGAACTCTCGCTTCAGGCGATCCAGCGTCATCCCCGCGTGCAGATCGATCTCCAGGTACCCGTCGACTTCGCAGCCCAGGAGGAAGTCGTCGATCACCGACCACAGGTTCCCGTCGCTGGCGTTGACCGCCCACCGCCCGGCCTCGTGTACCCGGCGCGACAGGCGGCGCACCTCGGGGACGATGAACTCGCGGTACGCGGACGGGCTGATGAGCGGCCGGTTGCCGGCGAAGTCGCCGCCAACGCCGATCTGCTCGATCCCCAGCTCGACATACCGGTCGACGAGACGCAACGTGCGCTCCGTCGCGAGCTGGAAATGCCTGTGCGCCACCTCGGGGGCAAGGACCATCGTCTGCATCAGGTCGGTGTCGGTCCACACGCCGTGCGCGTACGCGGGCGCCAGGAGGGGGAGGTCGACATCCCGCGCGCGCATCTCCTCACGGACCAACTCGTAGACGGCGAACAGCTCATCGGGCGGCGGAGCCGTCGAGGCCGCCTCCGACCTGTTCCTCGCGTCGACACGCTCGACAGGGTCGTCAGGCGGGAGTGGCGTCGGCTTGTCGGGCGATGCCGGGGCCCCGGGCGCCGGCAATGGGCCGGGAACCGCGTAGATCATGTCATGGCCCAGCACGCAGGCAAGCTCCACCTGGTCCCGGGCGACGCGCCTCACCGTCTCGAGCCAGCCGACCTCCCCCAGCACCGCCGGCTGGTTCGCGGGGTCACCGGCGTGCGGCCGGCCGAGGAACGTGTCGGCAAGCGGCGACAGGAGCACGTACTCGAAGATCGGCGTCCGATCGGGCTCTCTGTGCTCGAGGGCGGCGCGGACGCGCTCACGCGATGTCATGAACGGCACTCCCAGCGACTCCGTCTCCCGCGGATGACCAGTTCCCGTGCGTCCGGGTCCCGGCCTGCACAGTGCGGAGGCGCACGGAACATAGAGCGGAGGTCGGTCGTCGCATTGGCGGGAAACACGCGACCGGTGGACCGGCACTACCACGGCACGACACGTCGCGACCGGCCCAAGGCCGGCGGACTTGGACTGGTACACGTCAGACGCATGGAGGTGATCGGCTGATGTTGAGGTTCTCGCTTGCGTTCGTTCTTGTGGCGGTTCTGCTTACCTGCGGAGCCGTGCCTGCGGGGGCGGCGCTGCCCGGAACGGTGGATGAGTTCAAGAGCCTCGTGAGCGCCCAGTCCGGCGACCCGGTGGGTGCGACCAAGCTCTTCTTCACCGCCGTCTTCGTTGCCACGCATAAGGACGAGGCCCTGGGCGGCAAGATGCTCGACGAGATCATGTGCACCGACAAGTGGGAGGACACGCATCCTGTCCTGGCCGCGGCCCTCAAGGAGTCCAAGTGGGTGTTCGACAGCTACGACACAGCGTCCGATCCCGAGAACTTCGAACTCGACACCTCGGGTCCCGACATGCTTCCGGTCTCCCTGTTTGACCTCGGGGAGGTCGCTAAGGTCCGCCTGGCGACGAGCGCGTCCGATACGGCGCGCCCGATATACCTGAAGAAGACCGACGGTGGCTGGCGCGTCGCCAGCGAATCCCCGCTCTGCACCGGCCTCAAAGCGGCCGACGGCAACCCGGGCGAGGACGTGGCGGGCACCACGACGCCCGCCGGCATCGTCCACCTCTGGCTCGAGTCGATGTACCTGTACGTCTTCGGCGACAAGGAGGAAGGCGAGAAGATGTGGCGCTCGTGCCT
>Ga0315280_10011199_pt1 | contig 11065 bp, 16 predicted proteins | sample YL17G06_40_MG_FD_203697 | JGI IMG/M metagenome (GOLD analysis project Ga0315280, IMG submission 203697) | Sediment microbial communities from Yellowstone Lake, YNP, Wyoming, USA - YL17G06_40 | ecosystem: Environmental > Aquatic > Freshwater > Lake > Sediment | place: USA: Wyoming | collected... | reverse complement strand
AACGCTTCTTAAACTCCCTGAAAACCTCAGCTAAAGGCCCAGAATCCTCATACCTACCCAAAACACAATCAACAAACTACACAGGCGAGCCGACTAAAAACTCTTATCTTGACAACATCCCACCAGTGAAAGCAATCTTTAGAAGGAGGGAGTATCTTGCAGACGAAACCGGAGCCCTGCTAAAAGGAACCTCCAAACCATTAATTTCAACTCTCCTGAAGATCAGCGAGTATATGAAAAGCTTCTCAGAATCGATGGATTCGTATCCTTCATCCATCTCATTCTCGTTTACATCCCCTGCTAAGAGGGGCTTGCGAAAGCTTCTTTCAAGTAGCCCGACCATAGAAGACCCTTCACTTCAACCAGTATTCCCCTGGTTTCAATACAACACCCTTGAGGCGATCCGGATGATGCGCCCTAATCGCAGACGAGATCGGAAAACTACGTAGGAATCAGCCATTTGTTGCGAAGTACAGGAACGCATATATGAAAACCCGTTACACACTCCTTTAGAGCGGTTTCGCTTGATAGAAGTTGAGTTAGGCGACATCGAGAAGGTCGGTAAGGAGATCTCCAATCACTTGAAGAACAAGTTGGGAGCCGAGGTCGTTTTGAAGGGGAGCAGGTTGATTGTGTCTGACAAGACGGATGGCCCAAGGTTTGGGGTCAAGGATGTGAAGATTCAGCTGAAGCGCGTTCTCCATCACCTCGGCCTTTCCGATAAGTACAGGGTATTAGCGGAGCACCATAAAATCCGAATCGTTAGAGAGAAAGAAAAACCTAGACAGGCGCCAGAGAGAAGAGGCGTGGCTCCTCCACCATCACAATCTCTGCCCTACCTTTTCCCCTAGACAATTCTTTGGATAGTCGCTTCAAACTAGGTATGGAGAACAATGATCGAGTCATATGATTTCGGCAGAATCGTAGTTGACGGGAGGAAGTTCGGAAGGGATGTCATCATCTTTGCGGATCGAATAGACGGGAACTGGTGGAGAAGGTAAGGGCTTGAAAAGGTTAGATCAACTCTAACGTTGTTCGTCAAAGTCCGAAAATTGATAGCGCAATCCTTCCTGAAACTATCCTTATGATCCACTCTATGAAGGACCGGGAAAGTCTATCCTATGATGTGCCGAACCATATGAGTTGAAATCTCGGATCAATATACAACATATCATTGTGATAAGGAACTCGCAGTATTCATTCGAGTGTCAAGGGAGAAGCAAATTTGATCGTAACGATAAAGCGAACACTAGTAGACGGAATCTTGGCCTATTCAAGAGATACGCACCCAAAAGAGATTATACTTCTCCTAAGAGGAGAGCAAGACAATGGCTTTCAGATAAATGAGTTTGTTATACCTCCTTCAGCAATACATGGCCTAGGGTTTTCCACGTTTCAGCCTCATATGATTCCATTCGATCTCTCCATTCTCGGTGTAGTTCATTCACATCCTTCAGGGGCGCTAAGACCCTCCGTGCATGATCTTAACCACTTCTATGGAAAGATAATGATGATTGCTGCTTACCCATATAGTTCAGTGGAAGACATCGCAATCTATGATGGAAGAGGGAGGACGATTCCATTCAAGATAATATCATGAATTTGCTGTGGAGTACCAAAACGGTGGAAGAAGGGAGCTCAAACCTGACTATGCGTTCGTCGTCAAATCAAAGAAAAATAGAGAGAAGTTAAAGCCAAAAGCGGCTAATCATAGTTAAGCGGGTTTCGCGGCTTTCTTCTTCGCCTTCTTCTTCGCCATCCTTCCTCTTTTTTCCCTAGAGCTCAAGGCTCCACATCAATATCTGCGCAAATGTTTCTAAAGAGATTTTTCTTCGAGGTTGATGGTCGCTTTCAAGGGTTTGAGACTTCGAATATCGCTGTATATATCAGGAGCTTCTATCAAATACGAGTTAATCAAATCTAATGATGGTGTGGTATGAGTTTTGAGTGAGATTACGAAGGCATTCTCCGAATTGAGCCGGCTTGAGGTAGGGATGGGCGAGGTAGCATTCATATTCTATAAGATCTCAGCCTTGGCCGTGAAGACCTGCCGCTACAGATTCCTCATAGACCCCGCAGACTATTTCAGCCTTGAAGACATTAAATCGTTAGGTGAGCTTGACGCTATCTTGGTCACTCATGAGCACTCCGACCATTTCGATGCTTCCAGCACCGTAAAGATGCAGGAGGCAACAGGCGCCATCATAGTATGCAATCCAGGGGCTTACGCCCAGCTGAAGGGTAGAGTTGCAGCGGAGAAGCTTGTGTTCTTCGAGCCTGATAAAACTGCTGAGGTGAAAGGCGCTAAAATAACAGCTATCAAGTCAGTCCATCCTGGCAAGAAGCCCATCATGTTCATTGTAGATGTGGATGAACTTTCAGTCTTCCATGGATCGGACTCTGGCTACACAGGCGCCATAAAGAAGTATGGAGGTAGAGCGAAGGTTGCGTTCGTCCCTGTCGGAAAGCCCTCCCCAACAGCCTCCGTTGGAGACGCCGTTAGGATAGTTAAGGCTCTAGGATGTAGCACCGCTGTGCCGATACACGGCTCTGAAGAGGAAGTATCAGGCTTCCGAGAGAGGCTTCAGAATGAATCGCCTAATGTCCAAGTGATAGTTCCTAAGCCTCTGAAAACATACAAGGTATGATAACACTATTTGAAATGGACAAACTCGATAAATCGTTTGGCGATCCTCTACGTACGCCTAGCCTAGAGGCTTTTCAAAAAGATTTCCGTTGTCTCAATACGTTATCTCTCTGCCAGCTCGTTGAGAGAAGTTTCATCCTATTTCTCCTCCGCAGCTTCTTAAATCGAGGGCGCAACTTCTTGAATGGTAACCGATCAGTGTAATAGGATTCTGGTGTCTTCTAAAAGACTATTTGATCATCAAAGCCTCGGTTCTTAGATCCCTAAAATGCTCGTCGCCAGTGATAATTCTGCATTCATTCAGTCTAGCTGTGGCTAGGATGATCGAGTCAACCATGCCCCATCGCTCTATTTTCCTTTTCCTCTCGACGCTGAGTCGGCCAGCGTATTCTGCAATCCGTTCGTCGAGAGGGATCAAAGTAGATCGGAAACCTATGAACTTCAGTTTTTCCCTGTAGTCAACGCCAGCCATTATATACTTCTCTGAAAGCTCGGCAATAACAATTGTAGGTGTCAAAGTCCTACCTTCCTCAATGTGATCTATAGTTCTTTTCCCCGCCTCACTTCCTGAGAAGTATTCGAACCATGCAAAAGAATCGATGACAAATCGATCTCGACTCGTCATTTTGGCTCACTAGCTATGTGTGTCCTCACCAATCTTCTCATGTTCTTCTTGTGTGAACCTTATCTTGAGTTTGGCATCCACGCCGAACATAGATTTCGGAATCTCCTTTGATCTCTCAATAAGTATGGTTATCAATTGATCAAAGTCTTCGGCGCCTTCCTCTTTCATCAATCCCCTTAACTTTTGCCAAGTGGATTCATCCACTGCTATCGTCTTCGCCAAATCCCCTTCCTCGCCTGATTACATAATACAGAATGGATAATATAAAGCCGCCCTTCGAATACGCTCTTCTCAATCAAGATTAGATAATAGGCAATCCAAACTAGACGTTTCAGCTAGCGCCGGGAGTGGGATTTGAACCCACGAGACCCAAAGGGTCATCGGCTCTTAGCGCTCAATCGATAGCAAGCCGACGCCATACCTGGCTTGGCTATCCCGGCATCCTCGTCCAGCTAACACTTGACGGAACGCTTTCAAAAAGGTTTCTTCAAAGAGGGCTAGCGCCTTCTGTACTCGTAGCCTACGACTTGCATGGCAAGAATATTCTGGAGTTCTTTCTTTCTTGAATACTATGTGAAGGCGCTAGGATTTATCCTCCGCCGAGAGTGTCTATTCTCTTCTTGACCTCCTGCTTCAGATCGTCGATGGACAAGGATTGTTCTCAAGACTTTGATGTTCGAATAGTCAGCTAACCTTTTCGACGTGATGTAGGTGGAGAATCGACGAAATGCTATAGTCAAGCTGATTGGAGTCTTCTGATCGCAAATATATGATTCTTCCAGAGTTCGCATGTTAAGCCTTTGCGAGTGCGTCGTCGAGATCCGTGATCAAGTCTCCGATTCCTTCTAGACCAACAGACAGCCGGACCATTCTATTGTTCAAGCCGACCTCAGCCAACTCATCTGGTGATAGATGGTAGTGGGAAGAGTACACCGGCATCGAGATGAGCGATTCCACGCCTCCGAGGCTGAGGCCGTGAATGATTATCTTCAGATTCTCGATGGTCCTGATAGCTGCTTCCTCGCTTTCAACTTCGAAGCAGATCATTCCTCCGTAACCTTGCATCTGCCTCTTTGCTAGATCGTGTTGCGGGTGGCTTTCTAAGCCGGGATAGTAGACTTTCTTAACCTTTTTATGTGCTTCAAGAAATCTTGCCAGTTCCATTGCATTTGAGTTATGTCTGTCCATTCGGATCGCAAGAGTTTTGAGTCCTCTCAACGTCAGGTATGCGGCGAAAGGGTCTAAAGTACTTCCGTAGCATTTAAGCGTCTTCCTAGCTTCAGCTATGAAGTCAGCATCTCCTACAATAGCGCCTCCGATGAGATCGTTGTGGCCTCCATAGTATTTTGTTGTACTTATGACAACGATGTCCGCTCCGATTCGCATAGGCACTTGATTTATAGGGGTTGCAAAGGTATTGTCTACGATCAGCTTGACATCACGTTTCTTAGCTATCTCTACCGCTTGCTTTAGGTCTGTCAGCCTGAGATCCGGGTTACTGGGTGTCTCGACGTAGAGAGCCTTCGTCTTCTTAGAGATGAATTGTTCAGCTTTCTCGATGTTGCGTGTGTCGACGAATGTTGTCTCGATGCCTAAGGATGGCAATCTATGCCTGAGAAATATGTAGGTTCCCCCGTAGATCATGTCAGTCGAAACTATTTCATCCCCTTGAGAGACGAGTGTCAGAATCGCTGTTGTTATCGCGGCCATTCCAGAAGACAAAGCCAAAGCATCTTCACCTTCCTCTAGTGACGCGATCTTCTTCTCCAATGCGCGTTGAGTTGGAGCAACAGGTCTACTGTACATGTAGCCTTCCGTGCCATCCTCCCTTCCCTTCTGGTACGCGATGACATCCTTCATAGAGTCGAATGCGTAGACAGCTGATTGGTAAATCGGGGTCGGGATAGATTTGGTCGTGGGGTCAGGTTGTTCTCCTGCATGAATGCATCGCGTGTAGATATCTTCATTTTTCTTCAATCTCCATCATCTGACGGTATCTATTGGTGTGAAAACGTTTTTAAGGATAAACAGTTGGCTCTCAAACTTCAAGATGATAAATATCCTGATCGAATTCAGCGTCTAAGACAGCTATTCAAGTGATGGCGGGTTGGCTATTGGTTTCTTCAGATGCTTAAGGAAGCCCAATTTGCTATGAGTTAGATTCAAGCTTGCCAGGCTTTAAGCGATCTTCAAGGCCGCCAAGGCGGGATCCACAACTGGAAGGGCGACTCTCTTGAAGTTTGCGTTAAAACCGATTATAACTTCCATCACTATTCTGGAGTCTGGAGAAGCGGGAGAATTGGTTGCGGCTTACCTTCTTGGCTTCTCCTTCTTGCCGCTTAGCAGAGCTTGAAGTGATACGCCATTGACTTTGAAGACTGAGAACCTTATGCCTGGAATATCGCCCATACTTTTTCCTTCAGCTCCACCTATCCCTTGAATGTGGACTTCATCATGTTCATCTATGAAGTTCAGAGCACCGTCTCCCGGCAGGAAGGCGGTGACAACTTTCCCATTTCTTATGAGTTGGACGCGTACAGCTTTTCTAACAGCGCTGTTCGGCTGCCTGCACTCTACTCCAACCTTCTCTAGAACTATGCCGCGTCCTTGAGGTGCGCCTTGCAGAGGGTCTGCTTTATAGTCTAGCCCTAGCATTCGCCTCTTGAATGGGGCATACTTCCATCTGAGCTTCTTACGTCTCCTCCTCAGCTTCCTCGCCGCGAAGAGCCCTGTCGAGGTCTTCCCCATTTTTCTCTCACGTTTTTGAATGCAGCCTTCTTGTTTGAAAGAAGCTCCCGCTTATTTATCTTTTGCCAGAAGGAGAGAAGTTTTTCCGCATAAATGATTTATCGAGCTTGAGCCCGTAGGTATGAGTTCGAATGTTGGAGAGGGGCTTTGAATGAGGCTTGAGCAACTGGTTAGAGGGATCGCTGAGACTGAGATGCTCTATTGGGGCGACGCTTATCTCAAAGTCTTCGAAGCGAATCTTGTGCGCTTGGAACCCGATGAAAAGAAGCATTTCTACATGATTTTCGACCGAACAATCTTCCACCCGAAGAGCGGCGGGCAGCCCTCAGATAGAGGCGTCGTACAAGGAGAAAGCTTCAAGATTGAGGTTAAGAAAGCGATGCAGGTTGGAAGCATCATCGTGCATTGGGGTAAGCTCCTAGAAGGTTCACCTAACGCTGGGAAAGTGAATGGCGAGATCGATTGGGCTTGGCGTTATCTTCTGATGCGAAGGCATACCGCAGGGCATCTTCTCGACCATTGCCTAGCAACAGTCACGGGCAAGAGGGTTGAGACGACGGATTCATGGCTTGGGGATGAATGCTACGTGGGCTACAAAGGTGAGCCACCGTCTATTGAAGACTTGAAGAAGGCTGAGGAGCTTGAGAACAGTTTGATTGAGCGAGGTGCTGCCGTCAAGATCGAGAGAGTCTCATATGAAGAGTTGAAAGAGAGAGCTCCTGAAGCTCCGAACATCTATCGTCTATCTAGGTTAGAGTCTTTCAGGATAGTTACGATAGAAGGATGCGAATCCATACCCTGCGGAGGAACACACTTAAAGAACATATCTGAGATAAGGCGTTTCACTTTGAAGAATGCAGTAAAGACGGATCTTGGATTCAGCGTCTACTATGATGTTCAATAGTATCAATGGTGCTGATCGTCTTGGATTATGTGGCAGGCATCGATGGAGGCGCGACAAAGACCGTCTGCATAATAGCGGACGATGAGGGGAAGGTTCTTGGAAGAGGCGTAAGTGGCCCATCAAACTATCATAACGTCAGCATCTCCGCAGTGAAGAAGGCTCTGTTTCAATCGATCAAGAGGGCAGCCTCTAACGCTAGGCTGGGAAGGTTGAGGTTCAAGGTTGCATGCTTCGGTATGGCTGGTCTAGATTCCCCATACGACAGGAAGATTATTTCGAAGTTCATTAGAGAGGAGATCAAGTTCTCTGAGAAGATCACTGTTGTTCACGACTCGGTGATAGCGCTATACGGGGCAACAGGTGGAGCACCCGGCTTGATCATTTTGGCAGGAACAGGATCAGTTGCAGCAGGCTTGAATAAGCGAGGTGAGATCAAGCGTGTCGGCGGATGGGGCAACATAGTAGGAGATGAAGGGAGCGCCTATGAGGTAGGGCGACAAGCATTGAAAGCTTTCCTACGATCGTATGACGGACGAGAACTGAAGACTCTTCTCACAGAGAAGATAATGAAGATGCTGAAGCTTCGCATGGAGGAGGATCTAGTGCAGAGAGTCTACGCGGAAAGGATGAACGTATCTGAGATAGCTGCCGTAGCTCCTCTAGTAGCTGAGGCCGCCGATGAAGGGGATGCGGTTGCAAAGAGGATACTTGCTGAAGCTGGAAGAGAACTTGCATCTCACGCGATAGCTATAGCCAAAGCCTTAGGGATGGAGAATGAGGATGTGGAAGTCTATACAACTGGAGGCGTCTTCAAGGCTGGCAGTCACGTTCTCAAGCCTTTTGAAGAAGAGGTCAAGAAGATCATGCCCAGAGCAAGATTCGCTCCGCCTAAATTTGAGCCTGCTATGGGCGCGATATTCTTGGCGTCCAGAGAACTGAGAGAGAAGAAGTAGTGTTTCTTCAAGGTTTCGAAAGCATTAATAGTGTTCGGCTTCCAAACCTTACCGATTGGAGGAGTGTTCAAGTTTGGAGTATACGTTCGATAGTACGTACATCATAAAGAAAGAGAAGTACAATGAGTTTGTGAAGGCTGCGAGTAAGCTTGCGGCGGCAGTGTACACGATACCCGCGTTCATATGGCCTGAATTCTACAGGATGATCGATATCTCTAAGGACATTGCGATGCGTGTAGTATGGAAGCCTGAGACGACGGTCTCACAGATCAAAGAGTTCGATAAGGTCTGGTTCCTAGAGAAATACTAGCTTAGGCCGAGAAGCATAAGAAACCTAGTCGCTACTCAGTTCGGAATCTAGATATTCCTTCTGAAACGTGTCATACCGATGATAAGAATGGCCCAAAGCACAGTGAAAACGGTCAAAGCGTTCACTCTCTATCTTTTAAGCCATATACTCCAAGGATAGATCTTCTTCAGGATGAAGTGGACTCCTCCGAGAAGAAGCAGCAATAGAATAGTAAGATAGATGGCGTTTGCGTATTCAGGGGCGACAAATTCTCGAAGGAAGAGGCTTCGAGGATATATGGGCCATAGGAATCTTCCTCCATACTTGGCGAATGAACTTACGTTGAAGATGTCGAGGAAGATGTGGCTCGCTACGCCCAAGACCGCATACTCACTGCTTCTCCAGAACTCTATTCTGAAGATCAATTTTGACAGAAAAGCTAAAGCTAGAGCCAGTGGGAGCGCGATGAATACAGAATGAGTCAACGTTCCGTGAAACTCTCTTGCATACTCGATGCCAAACACGATCGAGAGAGTATCAATGTCAGGAAGCAATCCGCCCAAGACGAGGACCCTATAGTAGACGCGTTCGATCTGTAGCCTCCTTCCAACAAACCAAGCAAACAAGTAATGCGAGAGTGGGTCCATGCTTGATGTCACGCGATATTCGGAATAAATTCTCCCGCATTCATGACGTTACAATTCCTTGCCGTGAATATAGAAAGCTAAACAATAGGCTACATAAGCCCACAAGTACAACAGCTCTGAAGGATGTCCTTCATAGTAGACATCGAGCAAAGTTAAGTTGCTGAAGAGGAGATCCGCAACAGCATCGAGCATTGCACCTACAGTCAAAAAGAGCCAAGCTTTCCATAAACCTCCCCCCACAAGAGACTGATAGCCTAATGTCAGGAGGAACGCTTCAGCTGAGAAGATCAAGATAATCAAATCTAACGTGATGTAAAGTAGGTCTAGGAAGATCGTCTCCAGGGATTCTGATGAAGTGATTATCGGCGCGTAAAGGAAAACAATCGTCAACATGATCACGACAGCCGCTATAAGCAAGCCTGACTTTGCAGTCTTCAAACTCAATGTTGGCCTGAACTCCATGAAGTACATGATCAAGCCGTAGATGAACACAGGGTATCCGAGCAGATAGAAGACGTCAGCTACCGAAGGATAAGGAACGTCGATTTTGAATCCTAGAACATAGATCGCCCAGACGAACTCGCCGAGAAACCAGAGGAATAGACCTATGAGAAACATCGACCATATGCGGCCAAGTTTACTCTTGAACTCCCATCCGTACCTTCTTGATGTTTCAAGTGCGACAACAACTGGCGCAAATGCTACAGGTGCAAAAGCGATGTTTGAGAAGATCCTCATGAACTCCAAGTCACTTTGGCCGATGATGTAGAGTATCGTTAGCGAGATTGAGACGATCAGTGACAGTGCGTAGGCCAGACTATATCTACTGGGCTTGGTCTCCGACACGGCTGACACCAATGGGCGGTTTCAAGCGAGATGCAATTTACTTCTTAGGTTATCTTCATATGCTTATGATTCTTACGTTTACTCGACTTGGCCAACTCCATAACTGACTACTCGAGGTGGAAAGAACGGTAAGAGAAGAATCTGTCAAGGCGTTTGCCGTCGCTTTGATTCTGGAAGGGAGGCCTGAAGAAGCCTTGAAGATCCTGAGCGACTACTTCAAGGTCGAAACGCCGAGACTTGAGGTTGGTATGCCGAAGAGGCATACCGGAAGGGCTGGATGCTACATAGCTTCGAAGGTGACTATATATGTGGCAGGTCGAGAGCACCTGTTCGATCCTCGAATAATTCTTCACGAGTTCTATCATCATCTGAGGACTAGAGGGGGAAAGCATAGGGGCACCGAGAAGCACGCCAATAAATTCGTTAGAGAATTCATCGTTGCATATGATGATCGTGAGGGAACATCTTGTAAGCGCGATAGTTCCTTAATCGAGGCCAACCGGTCTTAGCGAATCTCCAGCGTGAAGGGTCTTTCTTAACCCAATTCATCATATGAAAGAAGCTTTTCGCTCTCCGCGTCTCTCGCTTCGCTATCGCGTTATACCCCAAGTTTCGCAGCTCATCTAGATATGCTGTCTCTACGTACTCTTGCGGTTTACCAACTACCTTGCTCAATTCAACAGCTTCTGCACCGTACTTCTCTTTCAGCTTTTTGTAGGCTTGTTCAAATACGTAGCCTCTGCAAATCCGAATGGTCTCCTTGTCTTTGCGTTTTAGCTTCTCAAGCAGGTCGAAGACTATCCTAGAGACCTCTGGTAGATACTGCTTCGAGGAGAATCTAGGGCGCTGGAAGAATTTGACGTCAACTAGGTCGTAAGTGAACTCACCTGTCTCTATGCGGTAAGCTCCGATGACGATGCCTCCGAGGAGATCGCCGACGCCAGCGTCATCTATCACTATTGTCAAAGGCTCCACGCACGGCAGTCAGTTTGCTTACCTCCAGTCTTAATAGAATTGGCTTTATATCTTAGCGCATGCATACTCTCGGTTTTCACTTCATGCGTTCGAAAGCCATCGTCCCAACCGTGAACATTACTGCTGCGAATCCCGCGAGAACTGCTAGGTCTACGTAGAGCGGAAACTGTGAGACTCCTATGGTCACGGTCCTCAGACCGTCGACGCCGTAGGTTACAGGGTCGATGTAGGTCATGGCTCTGAGCCAGAGGGGAAGGTTGTCCAATGGAAATAGTGCGCCGCTGAGGAGGAAGAGGGGGAAGATGAGGAAGCTGACGATCATGTTGAATCCCTCTGGGCTCTCCATGAGTGAGCCTATTATCAAGCCTGCACTCACTAGACTCAGAGCCAAGAGAAAGAGAAGAAGAATGGCCATTAGGAGGGCTGAGGGA
>Ga0315280_10011198_pt1 | contig 11066 bp, 17 predicted proteins | sample YL17G06_40_MG_FD_203697 | JGI IMG/M metagenome (GOLD analysis project Ga0315280, IMG submission 203697) | Sediment microbial communities from Yellowstone Lake, YNP, Wyoming, USA - YL17G06_40 | ecosystem: Environmental > Aquatic > Freshwater > Lake > Sediment | place: USA: Wyoming | collected... | reverse complement strand
GGCGTGGCACCAACGGAAGCCAAGAAGTTCTTCGCCTAGAAGCTTTTCTGCGGAATTAATTCCGCACCCATGGACACGAACACCCTTTCTTACACCTTTTAGGCTAAGTTTCTAGATTAGGCTTCTTCTGCGGTTTAAAGCCCAAAAAACAGAGCGTCACATCTCACACTTTTCAAGCAATTAGTAGGGGTTATTTGACTACAGAAGCCTTCAACGTCCACATGGTTAGCTTCATAGTCCACAACGACAAAGTTTTATAGGAAGATAGCCCCACGCATATCTGAGGAATAACCTTGGCGTCAGTTGAGAAAAATGTGTATTTTCCGTGTCAGCTCGCCACGAAGGTTGATTGGGAAACCATCAGGGAACTTGAGGACATCGCTTTGTACGAGAAGAAGAGAAGGGCTACGTTGGTGCGTGACATCATCCTAGAAAAGGTTCGAGTGTATAGTCGGAATCCCGCGTATAAGCGATTCAAGAAGCAACTTGAAGAGGCAAAGAGTCGCCAGACGGAATAAGGGTAGATTGAAAGGAAGAAGATATCTCTAGAAGCTGATGGAAACTTAGTAATGGCATTGCTAAATTCATGGGAACTTATTAATGGCATTAATAAATTCATGTATGGAAACTTAGTGATGACATCACTAAATTCATGGAAACTTAGTTACGACGTAACTAAATTCTGTTTCTGAAGCTGATAAGGAGTCTGCTCTAATATTAGAGCAGAAAACTGTTTCTCTAGCTGAAAGGCAAGGGGGAACTTTGTTCTATAAGACTCTTCCATCACAGTTTAAAAACCGCGCCTAAACAATACTTCATTGAGGAAAACGGAATGTTCGAGTACGTTCTAACATTGATTCCCTTCGCATTGGTGACAACCGTCACGCTTCTAAAGCGCCGGCGATACCTGAAAATAGTGTCGGTGAGCAGCCTAATCTGCCTAGTTTTCGGCGTGTTATGGGACTATTCCATTCTAGTCTTGTGGAACATTTGGAGTTTCAACCCCGATAGAACCCTTCCCCTGTGGATCTGGGGCTTGCCAGTTGAAGAGTGGCTGTTCGCTGTCGTAGTGGGATCAGCAATCACATGTGTCACTCTTTTGCTTGCCGAACACATGAAAGTCTTAAAATATGGCTAGCGTCCAAAGGTTTCAGTGTGAAAAGAAAATGTTGCTTCGAGAATTGTTAGCGTTGACGGAAGGATGGAAATACGACATTGAAGACATCAGCGCAACAAAAAGCATAGGACCAGGCAGATTCAATATTTTTTCGGAGAGCAAGCCAGGTTGGATGTTGGGCAGCACATTGGCGATAAGCGACCCTGATGTTCCATACAGAATCCGCTACGATGAGGCACTATACGATTTCACGGCAAACGACCTTTTGGTATTGGGGCTTACCGAGCCGAACCCCAGTGGCTTCTGGCTCAGCAGATACGATGTGGGGCCACCAGCCATTTATGCGATGGTGTATGCGCCTGACGGGGCGTTGAGTTTCAAGGCGAAGGTTGAAGTGTACTTGGAGCCTGTGAAAGAGGTTAGCCTTTACCTGTATGCTCATTTGATCGCGTATGTGGATGACTTGCCAAAGTTTCAAGAAAGCCTTAGAAGGCTGAACATAAGCGAGGCTGTGGAGAAAGCGTTGCTACAAAAGGTGAGTGTATCATGAGCGACGAAAGAATGGCTAGGAAGCTAAGGCAAGCCAACAAGGTAGTGCGCCAAGACGTCGATTTAGGCACGGCGAGACTTGCCGTTGGCGCAACAAGCCTCATAGACACTCTCGGACAGAGAGTCACCATACTGGTTAACGCTGGCGTCTACTCGCTTGTTTTCGTGTTCGCAGACGCTTCCACGCTGACTTTAGCCAGCACGGAACTAGCCCAAGGCGACATCTTAGACTTCGAATTCGCAGCTTTATATGTGTTGAACGCTGCTCAGACGGGAGTAACCCTTAGCCTTCTAGTCGACAAGAGGACCTGATAGCTATGCCAATCCAGAAAGTAGCAGAGTTTCCAAGCATAACTCCACGAAGCGGAACGTATGCTCATCCAAGCGGAACAGACGAGCAAGACGCCATAACGCTAACCATAGCTTCACGCACTAAAATCAACAACATCTGCCTAGACTTGACGACTCTCACGCAGAACTGCACGATAAGAGTGAAAGCTAAAGTTGACGGGACAAACTACCGTGAAATAGACTCGCTTGACTGGACTACGGCGGACAGAGACGGCGTAATCATAAGCGAGTTTGTTTCAGACGTGGATGTAAAAATTTCAATCCAGTCAGCAATTTCAGAGGGCGCTTCAAGAAACATTCCTTACAGGGTTGACTAATGAAGCAGATACTGCGTGGAAGAATTGAAAAGGGAAGCCAAGAAGTGGCTTTAGCAGCCATAATGTTAGCGCTATTCTTCGTCTTTAGAACTTGCAGAGTTGTAGTAATTCCTGGTGTTCTCATGGTTGACCTTTCAGCTATTCCCATTTATACGGCAGCCACTTTTCTTTCATGGTATTACACGCCCCTTTTTGCAGTTTCAACCCTTTATGGCGGAAGCAACCCTTTACCTGTCTTCACATGGTTCTTTGGGATGCAAGTAGTCTTCTTCACATCTAAAATTGTGCCAGAAAAGTGGGTTCCATACCTTCCTGCTCTTGGCAACATTTCAAGCGCACCAGTTTACGCTGTGCTTCTTCACGTTTCAGGCTTGATGCCTCTCTCAATATATCTAGTGACTGGCTTCCCAGTGGCTTTGACATTTTATAGTGCAACGGCTTTTCTAGGAGGGTTAGCCATTTGGAAGACTTTGAGGAGGCTTGGAGTTCTTGAGTGAATGGCGACTCCTCAGCTTGGGGGCAACAGACCCTTACGTCAGCCAATCCCTTAAAGAGATGTTTTTACAGGCGTTTAAGAGAGAGTTGATTCCCAACACGTTATGCTTCTACGTTCCTAAGCGGCATGTATGGGTTGGACGAAGAGCTAGCGTGGAGAAACAAGTGGACTTAGAATACTGTCGCAAAGAGAAGATACCGATTGTTAGAGGTCTTCTGGGCGGAACAGGCGCAGTCATATTCGACGAAGATATACTTGACTGGACGACCTTAGTTTTAAAAGAACAACCGTCTATCCAAGACCTTAGACATTGTGTAGCTGAAGGGCTCCGTTTTATGGGTTTAGAAGCTGAACTGAAACCACGTTCTAACGATGTGTTAGTGGGGGATAAGAAGATTTCAGGAACAGCAATAGGTGTCTTTCATGGTGGTTTTTTCATCTTCGGTGGCGATGTAATTGTGGATTTCAACTATGACCTTTGCGAGAACGCTCTCTTATCCACGAAGAATCATAGAGAATGGGTGACAACCCTAAAGGCGCAACTTGGAAGAGAAGTTTCATTCAGCGAGGTGATTTCTGCTCTTACCCAAGGATTTGAAACTACTCTAAACATCAAGTTTGATGAAGAATCCACGTCTTTAACTGAGGCTGAAAAGCAGATACTCGAAAGTCTACAAGAGAAGTATCGTTCTGAAGAATGGACTAAGCGTGGAAGGTGGAGTCCCGTAAAAGATTATTGGAGACCACTTTAAATTGCCACTCCAAATCGTTCAGACAAAGCCGAACAACTACCATTTCAAAACGAAGGACAATCAGAGAGTAGACATAGAGCATAGAAACAGGCAACTTGTCGTGACATTGCATAAGTGGGGAGAGGAAGCCTCGCTTGAGATATCGCTTGACATGGTTTTAAGCGATAAGCACCAGTTCTTAGAAAACAAGATAGAGCTTGAAAATGAAGCTTTCAAACTCAGAGCCTACCCCATTGAAGCCCGCTCGACTTCAGACTTGTATGGCGACAGCGAAGACATGGTTCAATGCCACGAGGGTGGGGTAAGGTTTGAACTCGTCTTAAAGAGCAAGCCCAGCGTAAACTTCTTCACAATTCCGATAAAAGCGAAGAACCTCAGATTCTCTTACCAGCCGTTCTTAACTGACGAAGAAATAGAAGCCGGACATATCAGACCTTTAAACGTGGAAGGCTCATACGCAGTCTATCACACTACAAAAAAGAACAATCAATACATGACGGGAAAAGCGTTTCACATCTGCCGTCCCATAGCTGAAGACGCATTGGGCAATAAAGCATGGTGCAAAATAGAAATAGACAAGAAAGCCACATGCTTAACCATCACGATTCCGCAGCAGTTCTTAGATGAAGCCACATACCCAGTAACCATAGACCCAGATTTTGGATACACTTCTACCGGTGGAAGCACCAGAGCTATAGGAGTCAGTGATGCCGTCTATAGAGCTGGTTCAGCTTGGACTATGCCAGCGTCAGGGGAAACTAACTATCTTAGAGCTTACATTGGTGGTCCTAATGTTGCCAACTGCAAAGCTTTCATAAACCAAAAAGACAGCGAGGGAGCAAACAGTCATGGACAAATAGCCACGAAAGAAAACTTAAACTGTGCAGCAGCAGCACATTGGGAGGAATTCACTCTAACTGGAGCTTCATTAATTGCCGAGTCGGCTTACCTTCTCAACATCATGGCTTTCTATCTTGGGGGCATTAAAGAAACTTACGCTGTTTATTATGACGCTAATGGAGCTGTTGCCTCATACTGGGAATCCCAGGCTTCTTATGCTTCTCCTGAGAGCCCTTGGAACGTGTCTCCAGAAGCCACAACGTTAGATTACAGCATCTACGTCAACTACACAAAGCTTGCTGTGAAGCGTGGCTTGTTTAAAGGCTTGTTCCCAAGAGTCATAGGAAAGAAGTAGGGGGAAAACCTTTAAACTTCAAGCCCACAATTTTATGGCAGAGATGAAAAACATGGCTCAAGAAGTAGTGTCTCCCCCAGTCGAAATAGTGATTTCAGGCTACACGGTCAGCATGGCGGTCACGCCAACAACGGGAATGATAGGCGACGTATTCAGTTTCGTGGGGAAAATTGGTCCAAGTGGCGTGAGCCTCGAAAAAATTTATGGGGCCCTCTACCAAAACGAGACGGTGGTAGCCACACTGAACCCAAGCATCCCAGACGGATATCTTAGGTTCAACTGGACAGCCCATGAAGTGGGCCGATTCGTGTTTCAATGGCGACTCTTCAGAAGAGCGTAGTGGAGAACGCCGGAAATGGACGTTGAAGTGGCCAGAAGCCCAGCGATAGGCGTAGGAGTTGGAGTGCCAGCGCCAGAGGTTGCGCCAACACCGTCAGAAGCAAAACCTGTTTGGCAGCAGTGGCTGGACATGATAAATGAGGCTCTTGAGAACCTGCGCAAGTTCTTGGAAGGCTTGATTCCACATTAAGGCTTGCAGCGATGGGCTACGAAGTTCCTAAACGGAGAGAGTATCACGAAGAAGAAGATGTCTACGCAAAGGCTTCACCTAGAAAGATTGTGCCAGGACATGTCTTAGAAGTTCCAGCTAACAGCGGAGGAGCAGTTTTAAGCAACGGAGCAATCTTATCGGTATCCATTAAAGCGTTAGCTAGGAACAGCGGTGACATATACGTTGGAAGTGACGACGCTCCGCCATACAGCGGATTCGGCTTCTGCTTAGAACCAGGGGAAGCTTGGAGCGTAGATGTTGCCCTTCTTCAAAACGTTCGACTCGTGGCTGTTATCAGCGGAGACAAAGTCACATGGGCAGGCCTACAATAGACGTGCATGCATGCTTAAAAGAACAGCCTAAAACAAGCGCCTAAACCCGCACGCTTAAGCGTGCAACCTCAACCTTTTTCTGCGGAAATTGATTCCGCACTGCACATACATGCAAAAATTATTTCCTAGGCTTAAGGTTAACATCTTGCGGAATTCTTGCAGTGTTGGCTGCCCTGTTCCAATTTTGGAAGTGGTTCCAAACATGTCTGAAATCGTGCCGTACTGTTCTCGCCACAGGATTATGACCGGTCATAATGGACTGTTTTAAGGAAATTGTCGAGCCGAACATATGTTCGCCTCTGGAAACTTCGTGATGACATCACGAAATTCTTCATCACTTAACTCAGAGTACCTCGAGTTGGAAGTCAGAAAAGTTGGCTGCCCTTGGGCGCTGGTGAACTTGTTTTGGTGGTAGACTGTCCGATTGAGGCGCCCAGAGGCAGCCATTGTTGGCCGCTGAAGAGAACGACGCTGTGACTGAATGGACGATTGGGAAGGCGCCATCCTCTCAGGCGGCTTTCAACTGTTATGTTGGCTGATCCTGTGAGTTCCGAAGTGAGCAATTCTGGATGAAAGTCACCTAATCCAGTCGGACCCTCAAGGATCAGCTCTCAACATTTCCTCTGTTTTAAGAGTAGCTTGTGTGTCCCGTCCTGGTTGTGGATTAGCAGCAGTGATGCCTTGCACGTTTGGCACACGACTGTTTGAATCGTCTCAGCAGGTGAAGGCTCTGTGGTTGCGGGTTCAGATCCCAGCGAGCCCGCTACTGGAGCTGGCTTGACTATGCCTAACTCTTGGTCTACGGCTTTCTTAAGCTTCTGAACAGTCCATCCCTCACGGATCGTGTAGCTCAAGAGTTCTGCTTGCTTGTCGTCGCTGTCTAACCGTGAAACTTGCTCTAAATGGCTTATTTTCAAGAAAGAAGCCGTTTTCCCCTCTCTACATAAGTTGACGGTTCGGGCGTGTTTTCCGATTCTGGCGTCGATTTCGAGGTATTTCCGAACTGTCTGAGCTGCCGGCTTGGTTCCAGTCAACTGTTCGATGCTCATGGCTATGCCTTCAACCACGCTTTCCTCTGGAAAACATTTCTTCCGCAACTCTGCAAGCCGAGCATAGCTTTCGGCACGCTCCAAAGCCGACAAGTCTCTTCGGTGAAGGTTCTCCGCAAGCGCCCACTCCAACATTTCATCTTCGCCGCTGAACCTGTGCACACGCGCCAGAATATCCTTGAGTCCAGCGTGTTTGGCGCCTAGAAACCGCAGCTTGCCACAAACCCCCAGATACTTGCCTTCCCCATCTGGATGGCACACAATCGGCTCAATCAAACCGTGAACCCTAAGCGAAGCGCCCATGTCAACTATTTCTTGCCCTGCGAATTCTCTGAGCGAAATCTTCCACTCAATCGACTCTAAAGGCACAAGTCGAAACTCGTCTGTTGTCTTCTGCGTGCGACTCATAAAAAGTCGCCCTCCCCGTCTTCTCTCCACCTGACTGACTGTCTCCGCTTCACTGAGGCTCTGTCGGGTTCGCACTGTAGAGGCGTTGCTGTTGCCAACTTTTCTAAGTGTTTGAGGGCTTCGTCTTCTTCTCGGGGTGGAAGCGGTTTAAAACGTGCTTCCATCTGGGTGACTGTGCCTGTTCGGCTTTGAATTTTGAGGGGAAGACCTAGAGTGGCGCACATTCGCTGAACAATCAAGATTTGGTCTTTTCTGCTGAGTTGATTTAGCGGTTTAAACGCCTGTCGCATCATGTTCATTAAGCCAATCTCATGGAGGACGCTTCTGAGCTTGCCTTTGACCCAAGCAAGAACATGTGAGAAGCTTTTCAAAGAAACTGCTATAACATAAGAGTAACGTTCTATTATACTACGTACGCTCTTATAATAGAACTCTTCTTTCTTGATATAGTCATATTCCCAAGGTTGAAAGCCCAGCTTCTCCAGAAGTTTGTCAATTCTTTTTTCGAGGAAGTTGGCGACTAGGGTTAGGATGCGTTTGAAGGCGATCTCAGGAATCTTGGACACGATGACTGCGGTTAGGTAGCCGGGATGTTTGATGTGGCGCCAGCCTCTTATGAACCCGCGTCTCTTCAGGTGTGGAGCGACTAGGACGATGAGTTCGCTGTCGACGATGCCCATGGGCGTCTGCTGTGGCGCCTGCTGGACCACGCTTTCCACATGCGCGCTTTCCGCGTCGATGTTGGGTAGGACTTTTATGACGATGCGGTAGTAGCGTAGGTTCATTGCGGGGTCGTCGCGGGTTGGAATGTACACTTCATAGATGCCTTTCGGCCAGTCTGTGTGAGCATAGTTTCTGCTCATTTTAGCCATGAAACTTCCATCGTGCCAATACTTCTTCAACACGTTTTTGTAGAGGGTACTGAACGTTTCGTTTGAAAGTTGCAAGATTCGGTCTGTAAAAACACCAAAACTGTTCATTTAATCAGCTCCTTTCCGCTTGCTTCAGAAGTTTTGAGTGGATGGGGGGTTCACCATTCATGGAAATGGTTCTGTTGTAAATGGCGCGCGCTCTTGTGCTGAAAACGTGTACGTACCATCTTTCTGAGGGGTCGAATCTTCGTTTGGGGTGAAGCTTTTTCAGGACTTGAAGGAAGTCCTCTCTTGAGTTGCAGCCCTCTTCTTTCCAGTGTTCGATGATGTCTTGCAGGATTAGTCTTTCAACCTTTAGGATCTCGAATTCGCAGCCGAACGCTTCGAAAGTGTCTCCGGGAGCGCCGTAACGTTTGGTTCTGCTGGTCCACGTTTTAGTTCCGTTGAGCATGGGCTGTTTGAACCTTTCTTGGAATGGAATCTTAACCTTCACCATCTGACCTTCACCCATTTGCCGTCTACGAGTTCGTGGAGTTCGCCTGAGGGGAAGACATGGTGGCGGGTTCGATGGAATTTGTCTATGAAAACTAGGGCTTCAATGATTTCCTTCTGTTTTTGTGGGGGAAGCTCTGAAACAAGTTTGAATTCTAGCCTCTCATCTTGAGGTTTCTTGACAGAACACATCTTACCCAAACCTCACGGCTCTATTTGTATGTTAGAATTTAAAAGCTTTACTTCGCCGAAAGCCACGGGGGTTTGAGGTTTGGGTTTTCCCCGGCGGCAATCGGCTTAGAGCGTTTCTGAAGTGCCATGGCGGAAGCGTGGCCCGCCATGGCTTAGGGTGCACTTTAGGCGCTAACTGACTCCAGTGGTTTACGCTCACAGAACTCTTTCTCACGTTTGGATAAAAAGCTTTTCTGTTTCAGTCGCCAAAGTATCTTGAGGCTCCAGAGGCGGACATATGTTCGGCTATAAGTAATCTTGAGGGGATTGTTGGCTTGCCTACTCAGCTTGTCTGCAAAAAGTGCGGTTCTATAGTGGAGATTCGCTGTGTTGGAGAGTTGAACATGATGAGGCTTTATTGGTGTCCAAAATGTAGGGAATACCGTTCTAGGGAGCAGTTGCGGAAAAGCTTCATGTTCGGCAGCAGACATTTCCGCACTTAGAAAAGCGAATTCATTCTTAAGGCGATGTCGTCTCTGATGGCCTGCTCTTCCCTCTGTGGATTCCACCTGTTTTCTGCAATCATAACTTCACCCACATGGTCGGCTAACATTCCTTTGACATTCCCCGGCATTGGCGGCGTGTTTGGACACGTGTACTTCACGATTACGAATTGGCTGAACTGTCTTGAAACAACGGTGTAGCCACATGACTTAGCCACCTTAGCAGCCTCAGCCTCCATCCTTCTGCGCTTTTCAGCTTCGTCAAGCGACATGCGGTTCACGTCTTGGTTGCGTAGTCGCTCATAGTAGGATACAAGCTTCTGCGTGGCTGCGTCGGGGTCTCGTAATTCCTCTTGCGACAGCTCAACATGCCTCATCGCCTTCGCAAACAAGGTTTGGCCTAGCTTGTAGTTCACTCGAATGTTCCATGACCCCTGAGCGATTTCCTCTTCCAAAATTGGCTGCCGTACATCACGCATTTTCTTGCGGATCTCTTCCATGTGTTCCAGGTCTGCCGAGCGAACATGAACCATCAGTTCCTTCAACCTTTTGACAACGTCAGAAAATTCTGAGGGAACCGTCAGCTTCACAAGTCTGTCCTGAATCTTCTTTTGAACGATCCATGTCTTATTCACCGAGTCGAACGTGATTCCAAAACCGTCTTGCAGGGCGCCGCTGATCCGCTTTGGAAGCTTATCCATCAGGTCGAACAGCTCTTCAGAGCCTTCTAAACGCTCTTCTTCTGTCATAACAAGTCCTATGCTGATTTCTGCTGTTGTCCATAAAAACCTTTTTGATGTTGAAGATACTGGTTTTGAATGTTAAAAGATACTTTCGCCATTTTCTCGCAGTGTGGTATCTTGACGCTTTTCAACGTTGTTCAGAACTGAAACTGCGCCTTTCACAGCGTCACGCCTGAACCGTCCGCTTCAACATGCGCCATGCACTCCGCCACTCGCCTCTTCCATAGCCTCTCTGCATGTGCCTGCACGAGTTTCTATTCCGTCAAATAGCATTTAAGGGCACTCGGACACTATTTCAACCGTGTGAAGAGAAATGAACAATCCAGTCGACATTGATGCGCTTTACAAGAGTTGGGAGAGAGCCTATGGAAGAGCGAAAATCGTGTTGAAGTATCCTAGTTTGCAGGGTTTGTACGCTTGGTTTCTGAGGGAGTGCAAAGAGCGGAGTATTGACCCTGAAGAAGTGGATTTTGTCGCCTTTGTGGACCCGCTCATCAGCTATGAAAGCAACAAGGCTAACTTGGAAGAGCAGTTTTTGGCGCCGCCGTCAGAGAGGGAATATGAGTACATGGCTGAGCAGGTTAAGGGGCTGATGCAGAAGGAAGTCCGTGAAGCCTACCCTCAGATTTTAGAGCCCCTAGAAGAACGCATTGTCAAGCTTGAAGCTGAAGCTAGAGGAAAAGAACGGTACAAGCGTCTAGTCAAAGAGTTGAAGCTTCAGCTTGCCGAAACAAAACGTCAGCTTGAAGAGTTGAAGCTTAAACCGCCCATGCCCGCCGTGAAGGTGCGAATTCTAAAACCGTTTATCGAGGGAATCATGCACTACGAAGCAGGCCAAGAGTTTGAAATGACGGATTATGAATGGCTGAGGTCGCACGAAGCATTAGGCTATGTTGAGCAAGTGAGAGAGGTCATAGCGCCTATTCCCTTGGGTCCTGAAGAGCGTGCTTTGAGGCTACGCAGGGAAGCTGAGAAACTTAGCACGGAAATCAGAGAGGAAAGGGTTAGAGCGTTGCGACAGAGAGCTGAAAGCCTAGTCGAAGAGATTCGTGAGGAGAGGCGCAGGGCGAGGCAGACAGCAATCGCTTTAAAGGTTTAGCTCAAGAGAGTATCTTTTGATGAGAAAACATGACCAACGTAATATCGTTTCAGGTTGAACAGTTTCAGAA
>Ga0315280_10011196_pt1 | contig 11069 bp, 7 predicted proteins | sample YL17G06_40_MG_FD_203697 | JGI IMG/M metagenome (GOLD analysis project Ga0315280, IMG submission 203697) | Sediment microbial communities from Yellowstone Lake, YNP, Wyoming, USA - YL17G06_40 | ecosystem: Environmental > Aquatic > Freshwater > Lake > Sediment | place: USA: Wyoming | collected... | reverse complement strand
TCCTCGCGCGTGTGGGCGAACGCTGGCTCCGTGCCGCAGGTCGAGTTGACGTCGCCGCCGATTTCCACTTTCAGCTGCTGCAGGCTGGCGCCATACTTCGGCTTGAATAGCAGGTCAAGAATCTGGCCGCGTTGCGGCTCGGGATAATCGATCAACAGCTTAGACGAGGCACCCGCACTGAGCGCGCCGAAGCCTTCGAACGTCCGTCCCATCTTTTGGGCATCAAGGAAGACTTCCTGCTCCGCCGGGAGCGCGGGAGAAGATGCCAGTAACAACAAAAAAGTGGCCAGAGAAACAGCAAAAAGCCGCATTGGCGAACCCTCCTCTCAGGAAGCCCCGTCCACGACGGGAGCACTCCCCTGCACTGTATCCGGAAACAGCACACCACACCGTACCGCAGGCATCAAATATCACGAACAGGTATTCTGGAAATCTTCGTTTACAGCTTTGTTGACACAATCTCCGGCAGGATCTGCCGATCCAGGGACAAATCTGCTCCCAGCCGCTTCAGCCGCCCGTTCTCTTCCCGCAGCTGCCGCAGCTCACGCAACTCGCTCACCCCCAGCCCGGCGTGCTGCTTGTTCCACGCATACTGCGCGGCCTGGCTGATCCCTACCCTCCGGCAGAGCTCGGCTACCTTCTCACCGCTTTCGGCCTGCTGCAAGGCAGCCACGATCTGCTCTTCCGTAGGTCCCTTTCTGGGCATTCTCCATCCTCCTCTTTTTCGTGATCTGAGAATAATCAGCCCAAGATCACTCCGGTTCTCCTTGGCTCAGTGTTCCGGTTCTGGGCCAGGTACTTGCCATATCGCCTAACCGTTTCATACATCCGAAGCGCGTTCTCAACCGGGACCAAGTCATGCACCTCGCTGGAGGATCCGATGAGAATTCCGCCCTGGGGTCCGAGCTTCTCAATGAGCTCCAGAGTCTCCTTCTCCACCTCATCCGGTGTGCCATAGGGCAGGGTGGTTTCACAGCATATATTACCGAAAAGGAGGGTCCTGGGGTAGTTGCGTCGGATCTCAAAGATGTCATTGCAACCGTTCCGCTCGATGGGGTTAAAGCCATCTGCCCCGAGCTCGTTCACAACGATCGGCAAGACTTCCGCAGCTCGGCCATCCGTGTGGTAGAGGAACTTAAAGCCTTTGTCTTTGATCGGCTTCGCGATCCGCTTCCAGATGGGGAGGGCCTTCTGGCGAACAAAGTCGAGGCTAAAGATGGGCCCGTTCTTGCCCGCAATGTCCTCACCCATGAACATCAGCGGCGCCGATGGGTTCTCCGCAAACACCTCGGCAACATACTGAGAGAAGGTTCCACAAACCTCGAGCAGCCGGTCGACCAACTCAGGAGCATCGTATATGGCTTCGCAGAAGAGAGTCATGTCCGCGTACGTGAAGGCATCGCTGATCGGCCCTTCAACGGCTCCGATAAAGACCACGTCGTAAGCATCGTAGACCTCCTTGATAGCCCTGATCGTGGGCTTGTACCATTCTTCCACTTCGCTCTTCTTGGGCATGTTGGGCATGTTCTTTTCGAGCCCCTTGAGATCATGGAAGGGTCGTTTGGAGATCCAGGCTGTTCCTCCTGTTTGCGTGATTCCCCAACTTCCCGGGTCAACGCCGAAAAAGCGAATCCAGTTTTGAATCTTGGCCCCCATCCAGTGGTTATCAGGGTCGTAAACATAGCGGGTAACATCCAGACCAATGTTCTTGGCCATGCGCGCGTTGCGCTCAACCAGATCCCCCTCGCCTCCAAACCGCTCGAGAAGCTCGCGATTGTCCACGAAGTCGTAGGTCATGATGCGGTCCGGAATCCCCCAGTTGATGGTTCGGATAAACCTTTCGAGGTTGGTCATGCGATTCCCCCTACAACCCACTGGCTGCCCGACGTTGTTGACCTGACGGTCCCAGCAGGTAAGTGCATCTGGCGCTGCACCCTTGGAACATGCTTGGAACTGCCCCAGCAGCGGGGAACGAACTGACTGGCTTCATACCCTTGGGCTTTCGGGGCGAACGAAGGCCCTCCTCACAGAGCGACGGGCTAGCCCTTCAGGCTGCCGTACGACGTTCCTGTGATAGTCTGCACCATGGCCAAGAAGTTCTCCATGGACGTATCCAACTGAACATGGTGTGTGGGAGCCAGGATTAGACCTCCGTTCTTGCCTACCGTCTTGAGCCGGGTTATCACTTCTTGTCTCACCTCGGCGGGCTTTCCAAAGGGCAGGGTGTGTTGTTCGTCAATCGAACCCCAGAAACAGAGCTTGTCTCCAAACTCACGTTTTATCCGTGCAGGATCCATACAGGCAGGCTGAATCGGGTTCAGGACATCCACGCCGATCTCGATCAACTCAGGGATGATAGGGTAAATCATCCCGTCCGAGTGGTAGGCAACCTTGACCTCGGGATTGATTGCCTTGAGGGCAGAAACAAAGGTGGCCATGCGGGGCTTCAAGAACTTTCGCCAACATGCTGGAGAGATCATCATTGCCTGCTGTGTGCCGACGTCGTCTCCAACCCAGATCATATCCACGCCCATTTCCACCAGTTTCTTGGCTGCGGTTAGATGATAGTGGCAGGGGATGTCAAGAATCCTTTCTGCTAGGTCCGGGTTGAGGACGAAATCCATCAGCAGCTTTTGCAGACCTCTGAGAGCCCAGGCACACTCAAAGATCGTGGTCACGGTCACGCCCACAATCCAGTACTCGTCCTTGTACGCTTTGATGACCCGGGCAGCTTCCTCATAGAGTTCCGGCCGGTGGGGATCTGGGGGTTCATATGTCTCGATAGCTCCATCGTCTGCCAGCGGATGTGAACAAATCTCGGTGTAGGTCCCCTTGCCAAATCTTGTTGTGTACTCGATCCGCTTCCACCCGACCCCCCATTCGTCCGTGTAAGTCTCACCTTCCTGGTAGTAGGAATTGGCCCAGCCCACGGAGCTCAGCAGCATGTCCTCGCTCAGCGCGCGTTCCAGCTCGTACGTGTTTCCCCCGCCGTGGGGATTGTGCAGCGAGGTGTCATCCAGCTGCAGATGTTCTCGAAGCCGGGTTGCGAATTCCGGAGTAAAACTCACTTGCAGCGGACACCGGTCCGGCTCATCGTGGCGCAGGGCCATCATGACTCTGTCCCTGTGCTTCATGGCAGTTACCTTTCGTATTCCAAAAGATGTACGACTTGGTGAGATCGCCAAGAAAAAGGGCGAGCACAGCTTGAACTGCCCCCTCTAGCGAGTTCCCCTGCCCTAACTATTCCGTCTTGCCCACTCCACGCGCGTTATCCGCCAGAACCAACATCAGGCACAACCTCCACTGCTGACCGCCAAGAGGTGGATTGGCGATGTGAAACCCTGCTACGGGTCAGCAGAGAGTCCGTTGACCCCTGCGCGCACGACTGCTATTCCACCCAAAGTACTTCGTAGCCGATCATTTGTGCCTTGCCGCTCAATTTTCTTCCCGAAACGCGATCCGATACAGCTTTGCTGAGCTGGATTGGAACTGGGCTCCCGGTGGTGTTGACAATAAACATGCTGCCATCGGTCCGCGGCACGGCTTGCACTCCGGGCGGTGCCGCGGCGGCCAGGGGATTGCCCGGATCAGGAATGATCTCCCGGATCAGGTGCGCCACACTGTCGTCTTGGGGCCAGAAGGCGAGTTTGATGACGCTGCCTTTGCCCAGCTTTCTTTTCGTCGCCGCGGCTTTCCCATTCAGAAGCGGTTCGTCGCTTTTGAACTTGGCAATGACTTCCGCCTCAGGTCCGACCTCCATGATCTCACAATAACCGGTTACGCCCACGGGCGAGAGGCCCTTCATACTGCTCCCGGTCCACTCGACCTGTTGGTCCTTCCTCCCCTGGTCAGCGGCCGTGCCCATCTTGCGTGCCGTGCGAACCAGCGTGCCGGTCAGTTCCTTCAAGTTGGCGCCGAATCCGTCGCGACGAAAAACCCCGTCCCAGGCTTGGTAGGCAGTGAACGGCGTGACAAGGACGTTGCCGCCCGCTTCCACGTACCGCTGGAGAGCTGCCGGGACGGCATCGCCGTCCAGCGCGGTCGCCGCAGGTATGACCACCAGCGAGTACTTCTTAAGATTGGAAGGGTTCTCCGCCACCGCGAGGTTCATGCTATCGACACCGATGCCCAGTCGGTGCAGTGCGTCGAAGCTCTCCGGCAGTACGGAGAGACTCCCCTGTGTATGCTGGTAAACCTCCAAGGCCGCGCGTTGGTCGAAATCAGTTAAGACCACCGCTTGAGCCTTGACGGGATTCTCTAAAAGGCGAGATCCCCATTTCTGGTAAAACTCTCCCGTCTCGATAACCCAGGGGAAGTCCAGTTCCGGCTGTCCCGTCCAATCCAGTAAGCCGCCCCAGTGCGGCCAATGGCCGCCGTGCCAGCGATTGCCCGTCCAGTAGAGGAGCGCGCTGGCGCCAAAGGCCGCGGGCTGCAGCATCCACATGCGGAACTGGTCGTGCGTCGGAAAGGGATCGCCCATCACCGTGGAGCCCGTTGTTCCGATGGTGGTCTCCGTGACCCAGAATTGCCCGAGCCTGTGTGCCGACCGATGCATGTCAAGATGCCACGCCAGATTCGTCCAGAACTGGCTTATTCCGAGACCGCTCCAGGGTTCCCTCTCGCCGGTCGGATGATAGAAATTCAGACCCGCAATATCCAAAGACTTCGGGGTGAGCGGATCATCCGCCACCGCATTCCACACTGTGTTCCAATCGGTGGTGATCCACTGCTTCACGCCCGCTTCGCGCAAAGCCTGGGTCTGCATGATGAAGAAATTGAGGAGCACATCGCGACGGAAGTGCCGGTGTGCCAGGGTAAGAGCGGCGAGGTCTTTGCCGCTCTCCTCAACACCTTCACCAGGCTGCGGGACTTCGTCAAGGGAGCGAACCTTCATCCCCCAACTGACCAAGTCCAGCCGGCGGTTGAACTCTTCCGGGGTGTGGTAGGTTTGCTTTAGCCACTCTCGCCAGGCTTTTTCACAGGCGGGGTTGTAACACAGCAAGGTCGTGTTGCCTTCCATTTCGTTTCCAAGCTGCCAGCCAATTACCGTGGGATGGTCTTTGAACTCTCTTCCCATGGCCAGGATGTATTCACGGAGGATCTCGCGATAAAGAGGGTGATTCAAGCATGGCGCGTGGCGGGCCATGGGATGTGCGGGGACGCCCGGATGAAGTTGAATCACAATCTCAGGATTTCCGGCGGCAAGCCACTGGGGCGGGACGTAAGAGGATGTCCCCAGGATGGCTTTCATGTTGTGTCGGGCGAGATCATCGAGAAAATCCCGCAACCAGCCGAAGTTGTATTCGCCCCGGGCGGTCTCGAGATTCCCCCATGACGACTCGCTAACACGCACCACGGTCATGTGGGCTTTCTGGAACTCATCGAGCATGCGGTTCCATTCCTCGCGCGTTTGCAGTTCGGGATAAACGCTGGCACCGAACAGGAACTGGGAGGGCTGGGGATTCTGCGCTGAAAGGTTGGGAGCGATCAGGACAAATGCCGCAATAACGCCGAGGATTCGAGACATGCTAGTGCTCCTTGATGAGAAGTTTCGATGCAGTAGCCATGGGTCGGAGGCCCGTGCCACGAGGGACGTACTGCTGCTCCTTGAGGAAAGGTTCAGATGCCCGGGCAGGAGCGGGCGGCTGGCGCCACCCGCCCTGCAAGATTTCTCTAAAACAGGAATTTCAAGCCGAGTTGGATCTCCCTCGCAGTGTTAGCCGAAGTGATGGCTCCAAAGGACGGATCGCTGGTCCACATGTGGGGGTTACCCAGGTTAACGTGGTTGAAGGCATTAAAGAACTCGGCGCGGAACTGGATCGTCTTATTCTCAGTCACATTGATGTTCTTGAAGATGGAGAGGTCCCAATTATTGAAACCAGGCCCGCGGATAGCGCCCGTCGCGGTGTTGCCGTAGCGTCCGACGGGCGGATCGACAAACGCCGTGACGTCAAACCAATGGGCGGCAGATCGCTGCCCGGAGGGAAGATTCCCGTTGGCGATGCGGTTAGGTGTGTTGCCGGCACGGTTCCCCAGGAGGGTATCCACGGGGGACTCCACGTCCAGCGCGGCTCCGGAACGGAAGCTCGTAATCCCGTTCACGTCCCACCCGCCCACGAGGCCGCCGAGAACCCCATGCGTCCCACCCAGAAACCTTTTGCCGGGGCCAATCGGGAGTCGGTAAATGTAGCTGATCGTTGCAATGTGGGTGTAGTCGGACACGGGGCCGTAGTTCCTGCGAATGTCGTTGATATCCATCACCGTCCAGTTGTCATGTGCCCGAATGCCCAAAGACTTCGAATAGGTGTAAACGCCCAGGAGCTCGAAGCCATTTGAAAACCGGCGTTCCAACCGGACGTTCAAGGCGTTGTAGCTCGACCAAGCGCGGGAGGTGTTGGCGCTGACGAAACCCACATTCTGATAGGGACGCCGGGACTGGATGGGAGTCGGGTTAGCCAGATCCACTATAGGACTGGCCCCATTGGCGTCATAGCGGTTGGGCTGGTGGATGCCGTGGTTCCCGGCATACCCCACTTCCAGGAGGAGGTTCGGGAGCAATTCGCGCTGGATGCCAAAATTCCACTGGTACTGGACGGGGACCACCTTGTCCGGATTCTGGTAGTTGACCGTTACTTGGGTAAAGTCGATCGTCGACAAGTCGATGTTGACGGGAGGCCACAGGGTGTCGGTGGTGAAATTCGGCACGGGGACGTCATTCCACTTGAAGTTGTCCATAACATACGGGGGGTTGAAATGCAGCAAGGCGACCTCCCACTGGCGGAAGTTGCCATACATGATGCTCGCGCCGCCGCGGAAAACCGTCTTTTTGAGAAAAGACGGCGTGTAGGCCAGACCGAGTCGAGGCCCGAAATTGCCGAACTGCGTTGGCACCATCCTCTCAGGGAGGTCCTTCCCGGCAAAGTCTAGCGCTCCTCTCTGAAAGTTCCAGGAAGCGAACTCATTGTTATCCTCCTTAGGGTACTGCACGATTTCCCAGCGAAGGCCCGCATTCAGGGTGAGGGAACGGGTGAGGCGGATGGAATCCTGCGCGTAGAAGGAAAACTCGCCGTTCGTCGTGGGCAACTCGAAACTCTTCCCTCCTTTCTGGTCGGCGAAAGCGTCTTGCGGCAACCCCAACAGGAAGTCGGCGAAGGGATTCCCTGTATAGATGCCGATGAAATCGTAGTAGCCATTCTGCGTGGCATAGCCGAGGTCATTGTACCGGAGGAAGCGCAAATTAGCGCCAAACTTGAACGTATGCCGACCGGTAATCCAAGTGAGTTGCTCGTCGAACTGGCGGTTGGCGTCCAACGCACCAAAGGGTATCCATGCGCCCCCGCCGATACTTCCGTAACCCGAAATATTCACTTGGGGAGGCGCATAGGAATTGGGTTCGGGGGCCAGGTTCTTCAGGCCGAATGCCTGGGTGAGGTCGCTCGATGCGATCTTGTCATAACCCAGATAGGTCCTGGTGTGGCTGTAGCCAAAGCGGAAGGAGTTCAGCAAGTTGGGCGAGAAGCTGTGGGTCCACTCGGCTTGGACGTTGGGCATCACGTAGGAATGTCCGCTGTTACCGGCGTAGGGAAGGGTTCCCGGCGTAATCCACTGATAGCGGAAGAAAACGAGATGGCCGCTGAGGCGATCCTTGGAGGTCACGTTGGCGTCGATGCGCGTGATCCACTGGTTCATGGTGGTGGGATTGCTAATGACCGCGTGGTAGTTGAGACCCGGGAGGAGACTGCTGTTCGGGGCAGGATAGTACGGCATAGCGGCCTTGGCGAAGGTAGTGAACCGGTCTTGTGGTATCTGATTGCCAAAGAACGGTTGGCCGGTCAATGGATCGATGGCCGTGGCCGTACCGGAAAGATCTCCGCTCAGCATGGCAGGAGTGGGCACGTTGCTGTAAGAGGTCGTGCCCCTACGCACCCTCTGCCCTTCGTAATCGAAGAAGAAGAAGGCTTTGTCGCGTTTGATGGGACCTCCAATGCTCCCACCGAATTGGTTGAGACGCAAAGGCGGGATCACCCCCGTCAGGTCAAAGGCATTTCGGGCGTCGAGCTTGTTGTTTCTCACGAACTCAAAGGCCGAGCCGTGAAAGCTATTGCCTCCGGCTTTCACCACGGCGTTGACGATCGAGGTGGCCCTGCCGTGCTCGGCGTCAAAGGAGTTCTGCAACACCTTGAACTCTTGGATGGCGTCGACGGAAAGGTTCAAGCCGTAGCCACCCTCTCGTTGGGTGCGAGTTTCTATGCCATCCACGAGAAAGCTATCCTGGGTTGGGCGTCCCCCCTCACTTAGAAACGTGTACCCTCCGCTTTCCACTGACCATGAAGATTGATAAACGATCACCCCATTGGTCAGACTGGCTAACTGCACGAAGTTCCTGCCATTCAGCGGCAGTTTCTCCACCTGGGTGTTGCTGACCACGTTTCCAACGTCACCGCTGTCGGTGGCGAGTACGGGCGCGGACGCCTGAACCTCAATGGTTTGTGTCACCGCGCCAACTTCCAGGGCTAGGTCGTAACGCGCGGTCTGGTTCACCTGCAACGTGATGCCCCGGATGTCAATCTCTTTGAATCCGGAATGTGCGGCGTGGATGCTGTAAACGCCTGGGAGCAAGGTAGTAAAGGCATACGCCCCTACCTCATTGGTCTGCTTGAGGCTTTTCTCCCCTGTGCTTTCATTGGACACCGTGACGTTGACACCGGGCACCATCGCCCCGCTGGCGTCACGCACGTTGCCAACGATGGAGCCGTATGTAACCTGTGCATTTGCATGAGACGCAAACCCGGCGATGAGTATTAGAGCCGTGATTGCGAGCCCTGCTCGACTTCGCTTCGTAGTTTTCATCCCTTGTTACCTCCTTAACAAATTAAGTATGAGTTGGGTTGACCCAAGACGCGACGCCGACAATAAAACTCACGAAAGGATGCGTAATCGATTACGCATACGAGGCAACTGTAACACCCTGCATAGATTGTTGTCAAGTATTATTTCAACCCGAATTCGGAAGTTGGAGTTGCGGGGACACCGGGACACCCTTGTCACCGTGAGTCCCGATGCATTGGGACGAAGGGTCTGCTTGGGTTCGAAAAACAGCAGATTCTTCGCCCCCGGCACGCCGGGGACTCAGAATGACAAAGGGCCGCTTTTGTATACCCTTAGGGCTGACATTGGGCTGCACAGCATTGTTCATCTCCTATTGGCCCCTTAACCGCCTTCAATGCACCAGAGTAGGGAGGACCAGGGTTTTCGACTTCTGAATTCAGGTTCAAGCAGCCTATGGTATGGCAGGGGCATTGCCAAGAATGAAACTTGACTAAAATATGTATAAGCTTTATAAATCTCTGTTCGTGATTTGACTGAGTCGAGATCCAATGAGTGTTACTGTCGCTTCGACTCGGTAACGTGGTTTTCTCTTGCAGGGGCGGCCGGCGAAATTGACACGCTGCGTAATCGATTACGCATCTTGCAAATCCCTCCCTACTCGATGCTTTCGGCAGATGTACGTTTGGGGAATCGCGAATGTGCCAGCGATGGGCTGCCCTCAATCCAGTGAACGTCCTTCACCAGAGCCGCCCATGGAGCGAGTTGCGCAGGGGGGAACGCGCACGCGGCATGGATTACAGCGAGGAAGTTGGGATTTCATACTGACGAACATGGAAAGAAACCGTCACGCGGGATGCGGGCTGGAAGCGCCGCGCAAGGGTTGTTACTATGCCGCTCCGGCAATTCTAGCGCCCTTGCACAGGCCGTCCAACGCCGACAATCTGGATATCAGACGGTTAGTAGTCCCCCTGCCGGAAACCGTTGCCCTGGAGAAGACGCTGGCAAATGAATTCCAGACTACCTCTTGTAACCAGGTGAGGAATGAGTGTTAGCCGGGAGTGCGGACATTTGCCGTAGCAAAGGAATTCATAAAGAACCTTGAACGCCAGGCGCCCCTGACTTTTGGGTCGCTGAAAAATCGTGGCATTTACTGCCCCTGCTCTGATCTCGTTTATCAACTCTGGAAACAGGTCGGTGGCGACAATCGTCATCTTGTTTACAAGACCAAGGTCACGTGCCGCACGAACGACCGGAATCGAAGCATCAGTAGTGACATAGAGGCCACCCAGATCAGGGTGTTCAGAGAACAGTCTGCAGCATTTTTCATATGCAAGCGCCTCGATGTTGCGATCTTCGATGGGCGGCAGTATCTGCACTCCGGGATACAAAGATTGCAACGAATTCTTGAACGACCTCAGCTTCTCGGCATGTTCCATCGTCGAGGCTTCGGCCATCGTTATTGCCACCTTACCAATCCCATGGAGAGTAAGGCCCATCAAGTCGGCTGCAATGGCGCCGCTGGCGAAAGTATCAACAGAAACCAGTGCCAACCTACCTGACTTCGGAGCATCGGTACTCACGCATACCACCGGAATATTGTTCCTTGACGCACGTCGTATGAAAGTCCTGATCTTCTCGGGCTCCCCGCTCCATATAATGATCCCATCTACATTCGCGTCGAGTGCCGCCGCAAATGCCTCTTGTTCACCCTCTCCGATTCGCGAATAGGTCCGGTGCTGCACATCCACGTTTTCTCCACCCATCGACTTAGCTTCCTCTTCAATTCCCGCCGCGACCTCATGGAAAAACGGTGATATGCCCTGCAACAAGTTTACAGAGATACGAAGTCGCCGCCCCGACGACAGGTAGCGGGCAGCGAGGTTCGGTCGGTATTCCAGTTCCTTGGCCATCTGCAGCACACGGGCTTTCGTGACCGCGCTTACCCGACTTTGATCATGCAAAGCACGATGCACGGTGCCGGTGGAGATCCCGAGTACCTTGGCAATGTCCGAGATGGTGGTCCTTCTTCCCATTCAACCTCTTTCTTGGCCTACAGGCCCAACGAGTCCAGACCTCACTATGATTAAACCCAGCGAGACCGGCTGTCAAGGGCTTGTACTCGTCCAGTAGATTAGTGACACTCCTTGAGTTGGGATGGGGAGGCCGCTTGGGTGAGGAACTCCTGGGGAGTTCGGTAGCCGAGGGCCTGGTGGGGGCGGACGGTGTTGTAGGTCCGCTCC
>Ga0315280_10011195_pt1 | contig 11069 bp, 11 predicted proteins | sample YL17G06_40_MG_FD_203697 | JGI IMG/M metagenome (GOLD analysis project Ga0315280, IMG submission 203697) | Sediment microbial communities from Yellowstone Lake, YNP, Wyoming, USA - YL17G06_40 | ecosystem: Environmental > Aquatic > Freshwater > Lake > Sediment | place: USA: Wyoming | collected... | reverse complement strand
GGCAGGAACAAGGACATGATCGCGAGGAAGAGGCGCTGAAGCTTTCTCAAGAATAGTGATATTAGGCCGTAAGCCTCTCCTGTCTAGCTGAACATGAAATACTTCTCAGCAAATGCACTTTCACAGAACATATCTTAATCGAGATTCTTCATGCGGGCGCTCTCTCCAAGGAAAGGAGTGAGAGGGATTGAGCGGCCTTCTCCTCAATTAGCGTTGCTTCCTTATCGGTGAGTCGGTAAATTGCTCTGACAGGCTTGGGAAACTGAAACCCGTGCTGAGCAACCTGTTTGATTATTGATTCGGTTCCATCAGCGAAGTTCCCGTCGCTCGTAATGAGAACAGTCACCCCGCTGAGCGTGGCCACGGCGAGGTGCAGTGAGTCCCTAGCTTCCAGTTGATACATCAATACGAAAGCAAAAGCGAGCGGGTAGGTCAGAGCCCTTGTTTCAAGAATCCGGAAACCCTCCTGCATTATGACTGCTCGAAACAGGGTCTCAGCTTTACTCAGGTCGGCAAGGCGGGAAGCCACACTAACAGTTTCGAGTACTGCGATCTCTGATGTCGAATAACCTCCTCGCTCAAGTTTAAGCAGCAAACTTATCGCATAGTCTAACGATTTGTTACCGCAACTGCCGGTTTCTTGGTATTGTCTTATTTTCTGGGGCGATGCTGCGAACATCCGAAAGAGTACGTTCGAGTCAATGAATGTCAGCTGCAACGTCTCACGCGGATTGTTCAACTTCTTTCCATTGTGACCTTATTTTGAGTTCGAGTTCGCCTCTGCTCAGTTTTGCATACTCTTCTTCCAAGAGACCGGCGCTCTGAAGGATGGAGTCCTTTCTCTTGGCGAGCATTCCGAAGACAGATCTTTGGGCCTTCAATGTCTGGATACCTTGCCTCAAAGCTTCGCGGACGCACTCGGTTTCAGTCTTGAAACCAAGATCTGTCGTGAGCGATTTCAGCTCCCTTTTGAGGCCTCGGTCTATCGTAGTCCAAATCTTCACCGTGGGCAATTTCCCTACCAACAAAAGTTGACAGCTGGCAACCAATAAACTTTCATGACTTTGGGCATGCTGTTGACGTCAAGGTTGCCCACTATGAACCCTCTACGTGCAACTCAGCCCGTGGGTAGTGAATAATTTTAACGAGAAAAAACATAAGGGTTCCGTTTTTACAACGGAACTATTTCGTTGAGTCCCCATTATCGGTAGGCTAGGGTAGCGTGATGCTCCAGAACTATTAAGGACTGTCGAGGTTTTGAACCCAAATGGTGGCGGGCCCGCCGGGATTTGAACCCGGGACCCTTCCCCAAGAACGCAATCGAGCTGACTTCTTTTCGGGTGGCTTCCCTGGGTTACGTTTCCCGAAAGGGTAAAAGCATCACCGACCAGCACTTCACGCGCCGACCTCCGATGCTCTACCTTATCAGGATCCAAACTTGTCGGATCTGACTGAGCTACGGGCCCTACCACACGAGCAAGGGGCGAGACTACCTAAACTTTTCCAAGACCGGAGAATCAGCGATCCTGACTAGATTGCCCATGGACCCAAAGTGGTCACCGGCTGAGCCGTTACATGTTCCGGCAATCATTTCGACCAGAGCCTCTCTAGGTACGCGGCCGGACTTGATCACTAGACGGGTGGCCTCTATCAAACGGACTTGAACGGAGTCGATCTCACGTATCCTTTTTACTTCGATTTCCGACAGCCCGCACGTTACGAGCGTCTCGATCCAGAGCTCCCTGGGTGTTGTAGCGAGTAAACGTTGCCAGTGAATTCGCTTTCCATCCACCTGCCGACATCTTCTCAGAGCCTCGGCTTCTGTCACAATTCGAAATGATACCAGCTCACCTTGTAATCGTTTCAGCATCGATAACAAGCCAGGCATGTTTTCAAGGGTAGTGAAATGGACAGAGTCATTGAATCTCTCAGCTACAGCCATTGCGTATTTCTCATTGTGTTTCGGATAGGCAACGATTACGAGATCAACGAGATTATGAGACAAATAGATTCGAAGCTTCTCGCAAAGTCGTTTCCAGACTTGTTTGGAGCGAAATCCGCAGATCTCAATCAAAGCATTACCGAAGCCACCGCGCACGTAGAAATCCGGGAAGAGGATGTAGTCTCCACAACGCATCATCGGTTCATACTGATGAGAGACTCGATTCACGATTAGATTCTCGGCCAAGAATAATTCACACAAGGAGCGAACCTCGTATCCTGCCGACATCATGTACTTGTAGTTACGGGAGGAACAAAACCGAGAACTTTGTATTTCTCGGTATTTACGAGGATTCTGCTTCATTCTCATGTGCCATGCCTTCAACGAAATGCTGCCGCCTTTCACCTGCCCCCAATGTTCCTCACGAAAGTCTCTTACCCATGATTTCCATTCATCGCCCCTAAGGAATTGAGCTCTGTTAACTTGTCGGCTCATTGCTTTCACCGACCTCTCATGCCTAAGAAGTACCGGAAGGTAGAGGCTAAGTTATGCGGACGGTCAAAGCAGTTCAGCAAAACTACACGCCCGGGCCCCAGATTCTCCGGATGCTTGAGCAGTTCCGCCAAATGATGAACGATTGCGTACGAATCGGATTGGCGGAGAACGCGACCAGCCTCAAGTCACTCTCCACGAAAGCCTACAATCAACTCGCAACCTACGACGCCATGAGCTACTACAAACTCTGCGCAATCAGCAAAGCCACCGGTATCTTGCGGAATTATCGTAAAGCTAGAAGGAAGAATCCGAAAACAAGGGAACCCTACGCACGCCGGTTGCAGTTGACAACCTGCTATGGCTTCAAAATCAAAACGATAGAAAAAGTGCTCCTGCTACCATTCAAGCCCAAGCAACCGCTAAGCATCCCGTTGAACGCGCACGTGCTACGAGTTCTCTCTGAACCAAACATCCAAATCCGCTCAGTCACATTAACGAATGAAAAGTTGAGCGTCTCCTACTCGAAAGAGGTTGAACTAATCCAACCGCGCGGCCTAATCGCAATTGACAGAAATCTCGACAATCTGACGGCTGCGGACTCAGATGGACAGATGACGAGGCGGAATTTGTCCAAAGCAACGGAGGTTAAAGCGATGTACAGTGAGATTCGCTCACATATGCGACGCAACGATATGCGCATACGAGAACGAGTCACTGAAAAGTACGGCCGTAAACAACGCGAGAAGGTGAAGCAGATCCTCCACCACGCCTCAAAGGAAATCGTCCTAGATGCGAAACGCAGAGAGTTCGGCGTAGTCATGGAGAAGCTTACAGGAATCAGAAAGCTTTACCGTAAAGGCAACTGGCAGGGCAGAAGCTTTCGCGGTCGAATGAACGCATGGTCCTTCGCAGAACTCCAACGCCAAATCGAGTACAAAGCCCGTTGGGAAGGCATACCTGTCATCTACGTTAACCCGTATGGCACTTCGGTGAAGTGTTCGATATGTGGGTCAAGAATGAAACCCGAAGAGAACCGACAACTGAAATGCCCAAGGTGCGGATTCGCGGTAGACCGAGACGTAAACGCCGCCAGAAATATTCTGGCGGGAGGCGTGAGGTTCGCGCCATTCGCGTCTGCAAGTGAAGCAATGGTACAAGAACCCCAGCGTAGGGTAATCTTGAGAGTCGATGCAGACGAGTTAACGAAATCGGAAAGTTAACGTGAGCCGACAAGTTAACAGAACCAGGAATTGTACCGCTTGGTTCACAACTTGCAACGGCAGGCTGTTCCGCTCACTAAGGTAGATCGCTCTGAGAACATTGTAGCTTGAAACTCCAATCTTTGTGGAATACTCTTCCCAAGTTAACTGGGACAGAGCCTTAGATGACTGTAGCAGCTGCCTCTGTTTTCCTCTTCTGAAGAAGACCCTCTGGCCGGCCAAGTCACGTAGTTCTCAGGTAGGGGCGCAGCACTCGTGTAATAATAAATTTGGAGGTAAGTGAAACTGGCTGAGCTACGGGCCCTGTCAGACCTGCAAGCCGAAAGGCTACGCAAACTTTTCCAAGTTCTGAGTTTCCGGGAGACTTTAAAGAAATAGAAGAGCTCTTAGAGGCAAAGAACCAACCCACGTTATCGGAAATTCAAGAGCAGTTGAATATAACAGCGCCGATGTTGACCAGCCATCTCGAACAACTTGCAACCCAGAACAGACTCGAACGAAATGTGAAAGGACGAAACGTGGTCGATTGATTGAACTCTAAACCTCGGTAAAATGGCGTTTCATAATTGTGATTATCGTTTCGTTCTGTCTCGGATTGAGTGAGACTTGCAAGCCGTAACTAGTTGGCTTTGGAATTATCAACCCGGCGCGCACCAATTCTCTGGCCATTTTCTCAACTCTCTTGAGGCCTCCTTTTCCAAGCTCGCTGTCTTTGAATCCCTTCTTGAGATTCTCGAAAGCTGTGCGGCTTCCTCCCCAGTTTCCTCTTTTGTAAAGCTTGAAGAGGATAGTTGCCTTGATCTGGTCGTCGGAGAGCATGAGTTCACTTTTGATACTTTGAAGGTTCACGTTTATATACTTTGGAAACCAACGTCGTAATTATGTCATACAAGCCGAACGAGACACTGTTGCTAAGGTATCTGGGTGTGAGCCCTATACTGCGAATTGTCGACTTCTTCCTAGACAATCCTCTGTCGGACTATTCCAAGAACGAGATTGTCAGAAACTTAGCTATGAGTCGCGTTACGTTCTTCAAGTATTGGAAGGAGCTGGATAAATCCGGCGCGCTCACGGTCAGTCGAAAGATCGGAAGAGCAACCTTGTACGAATTAGATAGAAGCAACGAAGTCGTAAGACAACTCATCAAACTTGACATGGCTCTTGCGCGAAAATCCATGCAGCAGGCAGTTGAGGAATATCAGAAACCAATTACCGCAAAACCTCACCGCTAGATTCAGCGTCCAAATTGCATGGACCCGACTGAGCTAAGGGTCCTAGGGTTCAGAACAGGTAGCCGTTTGAAAGGCCTTTGTCAGATGACTATCGAGTCGCCTTGCCGCATCTTGCGTAGCGTTAGGGTCTTGGTCCAAAGGAGCGGGTTATTGGCAGGAAGGCTGGGCGGGGTGGTTTTCTGGTTCCCCAAGCTGCCAATGCCAGACTCCACAACTGATCGTCGTGCGATCTGGGTGGGTGAGAGAAGAGGAGTTCGCCGGTCTTCCGGATCTCGTATTGCTGCTCGTTGATCTGGGCGATTAAATTTCTTTCGAGGGGTATGGTCAGTCTCGTATGTTGCATGAGAAGTTGCAGGTTTGATAGGATATCTAGTTTCATCTTGCTCGTTAGTATGACGCCCTCGGCGTTGTGAAGGAAGTTTTTCACGTCTTCGACTGGTGCTTCTCCAACCCCAGTTTGATCTAACGTCGCGGTCTCAAACCTGAAAGCTTCGTTGAGGCGGCGAATCCAGCCGATTACCGTTGCGTAATTTGTTTGAAGCGGGAACTGTTTCAGATAGACTAAGCGTTGAACTCGGCCTGCGGATTCCTCAAGAACAGCTGCGACACTGTGGTCTGCCCGCTTTCCAAAATCCACGCCCAGGTGAAAGACGCCTTTGTGTTCGGTTTGGAGAACGTCCTGATCCTTCAGGAGTTCATAGCTTCCGTCTACGCACTGCGAGATAAGGTGGCTTGGGAAATAGGAATTGTTTTCTTCGACGAACTGGGCTTCGTACTCTCTTCTGAATGTGAGAACATCGAGGGCGTTGCGGTCGGCCTCAAGCTTCTCCGCGGAGACTAGTGGGCTGAGGCTTGTCGGCCATCTGTAGACATGAAATCCTCGACTCTTCTCAGAGATGGCTCGGTAGAATGGATGGTTTCGAGTCCAAGGTGTGGAGACCATGATGAGTCTTGAGTTGGGTTTGGCGATGAGCATGGGCCTTACGACGCCATCCACAATCTCTTCGGGCACGAAGTTCGCTTCATCTAGGATGATCATGTCCGCGGTGTGGCCTCGTAGGCTGTAACCGGTCGGTCCGCAGGGCAATGCCACGATTCGGCTGCCGTGATCGAATTCAATTGTTGTCCGGTTCGAGTTCTTCACTTTCATTCGGAGAATTGGATTCGACTCTGTCATTGAGCGGATCTTTGCGAACAGGATCATGCTTTGGCGGAGCGTGGAGCTGATGATCAGCACAGTCACGTCTGGATGGAAGAAGGCAAAATGCAAACCCTTGATTGCGGCTAGGGTGGTCTTTCCAACCTGGCGACCGCATGCCGCGGCTATCTCTTTTCCATCGTCCCTGAGAAAGTCGACTTGGTATGGAAACGGTCTCAGAGAGAGGAAGATTTGAGCAAAGTAGGCCGCATTCCACTTAGCCTTTCTTACCTCTTCTCGGAATTTTTCACGCGCTGTCATGGTCATTTTCCTGGTGAATGATCTTGTCCACGATTTCTTTGACCTGGGCGGCTTGTGCTGTTGCGGATTGGTAGCGCATCCTCTCCGCTCTCGTAGCTGCTAGCTCCTTCATGGCTTGGCGCATTCGAGATGCTTGTTTCGCCATCCCATCAGAAATGCTGGAGTAGGTTTCCGGAGAGCAGTTTGGCCTATTCAGGAAGGTTTCGCCGCGCTTGATGAAAGCCGCGCTGCGGGCCACCTCCTCAATGAGCGGTAGATCTAGGACTGGATCGTAGCCCTCCAATCGCTTCAGAGCTAGCACTAATTTGCAGATTACCTGCTGAATGTCAGCTTCTGGATCGTCGCTTCTATGCGACTTATTTGGCATCTCTCATAACCAGAACTAATTCATTCGTTAGAAACGCGAGTTGTAGAAATGGAAACTAACTAACTTTCCTGAGGGAGTTAAAGCGACGCTGGGAGTTCACGGCTTTCTTGAACAGCCACTGCTCAGCCTTTGTTCCGCGAATTCTTTGAGGGCGATCTTTATCAGTTCGGTTTTTGGGACTTGCAGCTTTCTGGCCATCTCGTCTAATCTCTGTTTGAGTGCTGAATCCAGTAGTATTTTGACTGGACGCTTCTGCCCAAGAAAAGGGAACTTTTCTGCGGATGAGTCGAGGAAGGTCTGAAGAGCAATGTTTGCGAGACGGCTTCGCGAGGGCAGTCCGAGGCTCTTCGCTAATTCATCCAACTGAAATAGGTCTCGGCTTCGAAACCTGATACAGAGAATCTTCTTCCTCAACATAACACGAACCATAATCAAGTGAGAAGGAGCGATAGCGTCCGCTCGTCCGCTTAGTCTACAGATCGCACACCAAAAACCTGAATTCACCCAGATTGCTCGCTTCTCAGAGCTTGGAGTGCAAGATCCAATCCCCGGAGGGCGGAAGAATCACCAATCCAACTTCGCGGCGAACCGTCTACGTCGTCATGGACGGCTGGCATAAAGGTTGTCCCGAAATACGATGATGGGATACAAAACTACCCTACAGCCCCCCACCCCACACCTAACAATAATAGAAAGAAAAATAGCGCTAATTTGTGACTAGCACGCGCGAGACCTCGTCGAGGACAACCTCGATTCGGCCTCGGTCTCTTTCGTGTCCTGTTGCTAACGAAAGTCTGCTACCTGACTGAGCTACGGGCCCCGCCGTTCCAAGCACGCTTCGCTGTCAAAAGCGTTTTGCAAAGCATTGCGTGGTGTGGCTCGGGAGTGCTAGGAGGTTGCTTCCTGAAGCACGACATTTATCTTGCCCTGGTCGCCGCTTCGACTGATGAACAACTCCAACTTGTCGCCGACCTTTTTGTCTTGGATGAAGTGCTGGAGATCCTCCCATCCCTTGAGCGGTTTGGTATCCGCTTCTAGTATTATGTCACCTGCTGCCATACCACTTTTGTTGGCTGGGCTTCCTCTACCAACCTTGACTACCAAGACTCCTTTTTCGTGAGGTAGGTTGTAGGATTCCGCTATCTCTCGATTCAGCGTGAGCCCCGAGATACCCAAGTACGGTCGAACAACCCGCCCGCTTTGAATGATTTCCTTCGCGATTCTTCTGGCCGTGTTGATGGGTATGGTGAATCCGATACCTTGGGCAAAAGGAATGTTCGCCGTGTTGACGCCAATGACGGATCCTGTGCTGTCGACTAATGGTCCGCCACTGTTGCCTGGGTTGATGGAGGCGTCTGTTTGAATCAGGTCCTCGTACATGCGGCCTTCAACGTGAATGTGACGTTTCAACGCGCTGATGACACCAACCGTAGCGGTAGGGCCGGGCAATAAGAATCCGTACGGATTCCCTATTGCAATCGCAATCTGCCCAACCACAAGCTTATCCGAGTCCCCAAGCTTAACTGCTGGCAATCCGTCTCCGTCCACTCGTACAACTGCTACGTCGGACATTGCGTCCGAACCCAGGACTTCGCCGTGAAACTTCTTGCCATCTGGTGTGACGACTTCGACGCGTTCCGCATCCTCCACAATGTGATGGTTGGTCAGGACGCCTCCGTTCGAGTCAAAGATAATTCCTGACCCTAGGCCTCGTACAGGTACGGCATCGAACAGGCTTTCTTGAATGACTCGAAGAGTGGCGACTGAGACGACTGCAGGTTTGACTCTGTCTATAGCTGCAATAACATCTTTCTCGGTGACTGGCATCAATTTTGATGAAACCTCGCAGCAGAACCGCTAAGACGATATTTAATGACTGACTATCACAGAGTAGGAAGCAGGTAGGAGTTGTTGGAAGAAGCCACGTACTACAAATGTGGTGCCTGCGGATACGAATTCCTCTCGAAGACTAAGGACCCACCTTGCCTACACTGCAAGAATCGGAAGCTAGAGATGAAAGACATCGGAGCCCTCGTCGGTCTGGATGAGTGATGGGAACGCGGGTTGGCGCCCTTCGCCAGGAGAAGACCAAGCTGCTCCTTTGGGCGGGATTCGAACCCGCGTCGACGACGTGACAGGCCGTCATCCTAGACCACTGAACGACCAGGGCTCGACATGCCAGAAATCCTCGCGATAGTTTAAAGCATTGCTGAACCTTGGGTCGAAATCCATTCATAGGCTTGCTTAATCAAAAGGTAACCCCAGCTCTCCTCGAAAGAAAATTCAATCTTGCAAATCGGACTTGTAGTCGATGAAGGTCACGGAACGATTGCTCATCGTCTTGGTGCTCCTCAACATCGTACTCTCACCTTCAATCATCGCTGGCGCAAGTCGAGGGAATGCTCTGTCGTTGAGGTCCGCGGGGAAGGGAATAGGCAACGGTTTCGTCACCGACTACTATCAGACCAAGCCCCAAACGGGTCTGCAACACACCTTGGTTATTCTAGTGGATTTTATTGATGTTAGGTATAGCCAGAACAAATCCGCTATTGATGCTTTGATTTTCGGAGAGCTGGCTCAGTATTTCGCTGATGTCTCTTACGGTCAGATTGAGATCGCCGGAAAGTCAGTGGGTTGGTATACACTGCCCAACACAATGGCCTACTATGGCGAGGACCATAGCTCAGACGCAGGCAGCGACTCACACAAGCTACAGCTCATCAAAGACACTTTTGATGCGATTGCTGAACCAGTTAACCTCAATGATTATTCGGAAATCATGATTATTCATGCGGGCATTGGTCAGGAGGACTCACCTCGATTGTCATATCTGATCTGGTCAGATGCCTACTACGAGGAAATCTCGATTTCAACTAGGCAGGGTGCAATCATACACTCGGTTGCCATTGCACCAGAAATGGAATCTGGCAACCATTCTGCTCTTGGGGTGTATGCCCACGAATACGGGCATTTACTTTCCCTACCAGACCTCTATGACTCATCGCTTGAATCAGGGGTCCCCGATGATTTTGTGGGCAGATGGTCACTGATGGGAACGGGGTTGTGGCTCGGCAATCCGAACGGCACATCGCCCGCAGAGTTAGAGGCATGGAGCCGAATCAAGCTCGCTTGGCTGGTTCCGGATACCCTCGAACTCGCACCCGGGAACCCATCTTTCTACCACGAATCGCTTCATCCGTTGGAGACATCCAACGGCATCAGAGCCATCAAAATCCCATTCTCACAGAACGAGTACTATTTGATTGAATTCCGCAGGAGGATCAACTTTGACAGGTACCTTCCAAGCGAAGGGGTCCTGATAACAAGAGTTGACGAAACGAAGAACACCGGAGTTGTACAGGTTATGAGTGCCAACGGTTCGTCTCCAACTCTGAACCATGCCGCCTACGGAGTAGGAGGTGTCTTCAACGACACAGAGCACGGTATCGTGATCGATATCATGGCCAGAAATTCAATCACCTATTCCATACTTGTTGGAAACCAATCTCCCTCCCCGTCAGATCTAACAATGACTAGCATAACAGGCCCGGAGACGATCAATGCGACGCAATCGCAACCTGCAATCTTCTCCGCCAAACTGACGGATTCATCGGGTATTCCTCTAGGAGCGTTGATTGTGCGAGTACAGTGCTATGAGAACGACACGTGGAACGATGTTGGCCTTGCGGTGACGAACGGAGGAGGAATTGCAAACTTCAACAAATCGCTGACACTGAAACCTGGAAAGTACGAAATGCGATACTTGTTCACCGGCAGCAGAATAGGCTCACGATATTACGTAGGCAGCGACCAACTCGCAGTACTTAACATAAGGAAAACTGGAACCAACCTAACTCATGAATTGTTCTACGGTGCGGTCGCGCTGATCATGGTCGCTTCGCTCGCTACAGGGTACCTCATATTCCAGATTCGAAGACGACCCAAGAACTCGAATTAGCCCAGAAGACATTTGAAAGTGGACGGACATCTGGAGTGAATACTAGAAGACATGCAATGATTGCCTCTGCAAATCCCCTCTTGTGTTGTGAAACAAAGTGGTTGACCTAGACGTCGCATATGTTCCAACACCAAAAGCCATCGTTCGTCGCATGCTTCAATTGGCTGACGTACGTCGAGGTGAAACCATCTACGATTTGGGAGCGGGCGATGGGCGGGTCATAATTCAAGCTGTCCGTGAGTTCGGCGCAAAGGCCGTGGGCATAGAAATCGACCCTGATCGCGTTTCACGGATCAAAGACCGACTTAATTCAACCGGCGTAAAAGCTGAGATTGTTCAGGGGAATTTCATGGAGGCTAATCTATCGCTCGCAAATGTCATAATCATGTATCTCTC
>Ga0315280_10011193_pt1 | contig 11070 bp, 10 predicted proteins | sample YL17G06_40_MG_FD_203697 | JGI IMG/M metagenome (GOLD analysis project Ga0315280, IMG submission 203697) | Sediment microbial communities from Yellowstone Lake, YNP, Wyoming, USA - YL17G06_40 | ecosystem: Environmental > Aquatic > Freshwater > Lake > Sediment | place: USA: Wyoming | collected... | reverse complement strand
TCATTAATTCCTATATCGAAGAGATTGCCGTGTTTTGTTGAAAGATTGTCCATCGCTCCTTTTTGCCTTATAAAAAGTCAGTCAACTTGAGTAATATAGTTTTCCGAGCTGCTGATATAATACATAGATAGTTTAGGAAACATAGAATGGCGGAGAAATTCAAATATGGCGTGTATTAAACGCCGAGGAATACTCTTAATACTATGACAATCAATTCATTACAAACCGAGACGGAATTCTCTCGAATGTTATGAATAGCATATTGCCATCAGCCTTGATATGAAAAAAATCCTATAGAGTTATGCGAAATAATCATCAGCGAAACGGATATCAAAGGTTCGCCCGTAGAGCCCATACAATTATGAAATATGATCCAGAGATTCATCATCGCCGGTCGATTCGATTACCGGGATATGATTATTCGCAGTGCGGGTATTATTTTATTACCGTTTGCACGCAAGGGCGGCGGTGTCTGTTCGGGGAAATCGAAAAAGGCCGTATGATTTTGAATGATGCGGGCAAAATGATTGGGCGCTGGTGGAATGAATTAAAAAACAAATACGCCAATATTGAAATCGATGAATATGTGGTAATGCCAAACCATTGTCACGGTATCATAAACATCATCGGGACGGTAGGGGCAGACCGATGTGTCTGCCCTGATGGAGAGGGCGAACACACAGGTTCGCCCCAACAGGCAGATTCGCCCCTACGGGGACGGCCAATATATAAAATGGTTCAATGGTTTAAAACCATGACAACCAATGAATATATACGCAATGTGAAACAAAACCATTGGGACCCGTTCGAAGGCAAATTATGGCAACGCAATTATTACGAACAGATTGTTCGTGATGAGATATCATTGGGGCGTATTCGTGAATATATGGTTAACAACCCCTATCAATGGCAACAGGATAAACTATTTGCAAGATAATCCATACCCAAACTGCCAAAGATAATTCAGCATCCCTTCGACTGCGCTTCCCTCTACTTTGATCGGGACAGGCAGGGCAAGAGTCCCTTCGGCAGAGTATACCCCTTCAACAGTGTTCAGGCCAAGCTCCGAGTGTAACCGAATGGGCTTCGCGCAATAGATTAGGTTGTCGCGGATATTTGTCCGGAATTCGCTTGACGGCAAACCGTCTAACGAGTATAATATATATCTAACAAATAAGCCAAAGACTTATGAGTAGATGAGAAGATGGGTAAATGAGAAGCCGCATAAACATAAACGAATTCACCAAATCCGCGTTCATCTGTGTAATCTGTGATTAATGCTGAGAAGACAGCGATCATTTTTACTAAATTATGCAAAACAAAGCCAATTTCAAAAAAGCCGAAATGAATGTAAGCTCAATATTGGCAAAGGATTATGAAAATAAATGCCTTCGTGGACGCAAGAAGAACAAAGCCAAACAAAGCCAATTTCAAAACAGAAGACGGAAGACAGAAGTTTACGTGCCAGAGGCGGGCTTGGCCTTCTGCCATAAAAGCTCGGTTAGTTCCTTGATTCCTGAGCCGGTAACTGCGGAAATTGGGAGAACTGGTTTATTCAATTTCTCTCGCAGAGATTTAACTGCTTTCCCATCGGGGTCGAGGTCAATCTTGTTGGCGACGATTACTTCATCCTTTTCTGCCAGGGCCTTGCTGTATAGCGCCAGTTCCTGGCGTATCCGGTGATAATTTTCAGCCGGGTCAGAGCCATCTAGGGGCATTATGTCCAGGATGTGTACTAAAATTGTCGTCCTTTCTATGTGTCTGAGGAATTCGTGCCCGAGACCTGCCCCGCGGTGCGCACCTTCGATCAGGCCTGGGATGTCGGCCATAACGAACCGGCGGTAGTCGCTCAGTTCGACGATGCCGAGCACCGGCTTGACGGTGGTGAACGGATAATCGGCGATTTTCGGCCTGGCGGCTGAACAGCGGGAAATGAGCGTGCTTTTGCCGGCATTGGGCATACCGACCAGGCCAACGTCGGCGATGAGCTTTAGTTCCAGCCGAATGTTTCGCTCCTGGCCCTGTTTGCCAGGCTCGGCATATCTGGGAGTTTGATTGATCGGACCGGCAAAGGCCTTATTACCTTTTCCGCCTTTTCCGCCCAGGCAGACACGAACCTCCATTCCGACTTTGTTCAGGTCTTTTAGCAGCAGGTTAAGGTCGGTGTCGTAGATGAGTGTGCCGGGCGGGACCTTGATTATCAGGTCGCTGCCGTCTGCCCCATGCCTGTTGTTTCCTGAGCCGGGCCATCCGTCTTTGGCACGCCAGTGGTGTCTGCCGGCAAAATCCAGCAGCGTATCAAGATTTTCGACTGTCTGGAAATAGACGTCGCCGCCTTTTCCGCCATCGCCGCCGTCAGGCCCACCTTTGGGGACGGATTTTTCACGCCGGAAACTGACGCAGCCGTTGCCGCCGTCTCCTGCTTTGACCCAGATTTTTGCCTCGTCTATGAACATGCCTGGTATCTCGTCGCTCGTGTCTCGTATCTCGATATAAAAAAAGGATGGTAAATTACCATCCTTTTTGTCGGTTGATTTATTCGTTCCGTTAGACTACATGGATTTTTCTGCCCTGGAACCGAACTGTGCCATCTGTGGTGGCGAACAAGGTAAAGTCTCTGCCCACACCGACATTCTGGCCGGCGAAAAACTTGCTTCCGCACTGGCGGACAATGATTGAACCGGCTATCACTTGCTGGCCTCCAGACGCCTTTAGACCCCTATATTGGGCATTACTATCCCGCCCGTTGCGGCTGGAACCTTGTCCTTTTTTATGTGCCATGTTTTTAGTACCCCTTCTAAGTCAATTCCCAATCGTCAGCCACCTATTATGCACTGCCAATCGCTGGTTGTCAATTGTCAATTTTGAACTATGATGATTGTAGTACGGCCTTGATCTCGTCCGCTGACATCAGGCCGATCGTAGCCAGTTTTATTCTGCCTTGCGAATCTATGAAGAAATTGGTCGGAGTATATTCCACCGAATCAAATGGGCCTGGCATAGGCCCGGGCTGCGCTATGACGGTGTAGTTGATCTTCTGCTGCGCTGCAAACTTCTTCACCAGGTCAGGTGCTTCATTCGATATGGCAAGTATTGCCAGGCTGTCCTGCCCGATAGTATTTCGCAGCTCCATGAGGTGCGGTATCTCCAATCGACATGCGCCGCAATAGGTCGCCCAGAAGGTTATTATCACATACTTGCCGCGGTAGTTGCTTAGTTTATGCTCTTTTCCGGCAATATCGACGAGGGTGAACTCCGGCGCCAGCTTACCCTGCCACTGCTTGAAAGCGACAGTCCACGTCTTTGCATCCTGGATGATTTGACTTAAGCTCTTTTCGGCACCCGGCGCAGGTTTCACAGGCCCGGGCAGACCAGTGCCTTCGGGCTTGTTCGGTTCAGCCGGTTTTCTTTTGCATCCTGCGGAGATTACTATAACCGGCAGTACGATTGCCAAGAAAAACGCTCTTACGCTCAGGACCGTGTATTTTCTATATCCATACATTTTTATGATCCTCCCTGAAATTACTGGTTTCTTGAGTTAATATACTGCAGTGCGGTTCACACGTAAAGGCCAAATTGACAAAATTTTGTGCAACCGGGACTGAAAAAGAGGTAGCGGCTGCATTGATTTTGTCCGTCATACGTAGGTACAATAGCCAGCACGTTGTGCAATTGACACCAATTTCAGCGTAGTCCAGAGGAATCCAGGATGTGGCAAAGGATCACTACGCCTTTTCGCAAACGCGTGGAGCAGGATAACCTGCTGACGGAGTTCGAAGATAGTTTGATGCTCATAGTTGATCCTGAGCAGCTAACTAATAACTTGCTCGGCAAAATGAAGGAGCTGATAACTGTCGAAAAGGCCTTTGTGTACCTAATCGACCAGAACGAGTCACCACGGGTCTTCTCTCCGGTGGATAGAACCGGTCCAGCCCCCGCCGGTTTGCTTCGCGAACGCGAAGCAGCGGGGGTCTTGCCGGATATTGCCGCCGACGGCAGGCTCGTACAATGGTTCCGTACGAATCGCCAGATATTATTCTTTGGGCAAAGCAAGGACATAACCGACTATCTGAGCGCGGAGCTTCGGCCTTTTTGGGATCTATCTGTAAATCTGGCCTTTCCCCTTGTATCAATGGATAGACTCATTGGCATAGTTTTTCTACGTTTACCAGAGGAACCACTCAATAAGGTTCAGATTGCTAACTTACAGTTGCTGGCCAGACAAGCGGCTCTGGCATTTGAGAATGCCCTTCTGTTCAAGGAGCGTTTGCGCCAGAATGAACGGATGTTCCGCGCAGAACAACTGGCGATAATGGGACAATTTGCTGCCGGAATCGCGCACGAGCTTCGAAATCCGCTGACGGCGATTCGCTGTACGGTGCAATACCTTGCGGGCGACTTTGCTGATGGCACCGAGCAACAGAAACTGGCAGGCGACATACTACATGAGGTCGATAGACTCAATAGTATTGTGGGTAATCTGCTTTCACTTGCGCAGCCGGCTGAGAGTCACCCTGAAGAGATTGACGTTTCTGGGGAAATTGCCCGGTGCTTAGATTTTATTGAGGCCAACGCAAAGAGCCAGAATGTCAGGCTGCAGACGGATTTAGAGCCAAGCCTGCCGAAGCTTACGTTCGATCCTGCCCAGTTACGGCAGGTACTTCTGAATATTATAATGAACGGTTTGCAGGCCATGCCCGAAGGCGGAACACTGTCAATCAGAGCCAGCCGGCTGGCAGACGAAGGCCGTACCAGTAGTTCAACCACCGAGAAGATGTTGATAGAGATTGGCGATGAAGGGCCTGGCATACCTTCCAGCCTGCGCGGAAAAGTCTTCGAGCCGTTCTTTACGACTAAGCCTGGCGGCACAGGCCTGGGCCTAGCCATCTGCAACAGCATTGTCAAACGCTATGACGGGGAAATCTGGATCGATGAGGCTAAAGGCGGTGGTACGGCAGTCAAGATTGCACTGCCTGTAAGGTAGATGTCACGGTCTGGGCTAAATCTTATGAAGAAACCCAAAGTTCTGATTGTCGATGACGAAGCCAGCATATGTTCCATTCTATCTACTCTGCTAACGAAGAATGGCTACGATGTGCAGACCGCGGATTCGGGCGAGTCAGCGATTCACCTATACGCTCAATTCATGCCGGCCGTTATTCTGCTTGACCTAAAGATGCCGGGAATGGATGGTCTGAAGGTTATGGAAATACTTGCCAGCCGGTTCAATGCCGACTGCAAAACCATAATTATGACTGCGCATGGGCAGGTACGTTCTGCCGTCGAAGCGATGAAGAAGGGGGCGTTCGATTACCTGGAGAAACCATTTGATAACGATGAGCTTCTTGCCATAATCTGGCGAGCCGTCGAAATGGTGACGCTGAAACGTCGGGTCAAACAGTTGGAGGACCAGATAGAGCAGGCGTACGGTTTTGAGAACATTGTGGGTATCTCCGATAAGATGAAGTCAACTTTCGCTTTGATGCGGAAATTTGCCGCCACCGACGGCACAGTGTTGATTTATGGCGAAAGTGGTACGGGCAAAGAATTGATTGTGCGGGCAATTCATCAGGCCAGCAAACGTAAGTCCGGGCCATTTGTTGTGGTCAACTGCGGTGCCATACCGGCGAATCTAATCGAAAGCGAATTTTTTGGCCATGAAGCAGGAGCATTTACTGATGCTAAAGAGCTCAGGGTCGGCAAGTTCGAGATTGCGGACGGCGGTACATTGTTCCTGGACGAAATCGCAGAGCTTACTGCTGAAGCGCAGGTCAAGCTTTTAAGGGTAATCGAAGAAGGAACCTTTTCGCGCGTAGGCGGCAACAAACCTGTTACGGTCGATGTGCGGGTGATGGCAGCTACAAATCGCGACTTGGCGAGCATGGTTAAGGAAGGAAAATTCCGAGAGGACTTATATTGGCGCCTAAACGTCCTGAGTTTGAGCGTCTGCCCGCTGCGCGAGCGTAAGGAAGACATCCCGATGCTGGTAGACCATTTCCTCGAGAAATATGCCGTGCCACTGCGAGTTGGACAACCTTTAGTTTCTGATAAGGCAATGGAATTACTGATGGCCTATGACTGGCCGGGCAATGTCAGAGAGCTGCAGAACTGTATTTATAGCGCGATAACAATTTCGGATGGCCTGAGAGTTGAACCGTCTGATCTGCCGAAACGGATTTACCTTGACTCGAAGCCTTCAGACTCAGGCAAAGTGACATCTGGGAATGTGTCACTTGCTGAGATAGCCACCGAGGCCACGGCAAAAGCCGAGCGGGAAGCAATAAGCAGGGCCCTCTTGGAGGCTGGAGGCAACCGCGAAAAGGCTGCTGAGTCGCTTGGTATTGGCCGGCAGACCCTCTACCGCAAGCTCAAACTCTATGGGATGGAATAGCCTGCCAGTGTCTCATCGGTGAGACACAACGTGTCACCGGTGAGACACAACGTCACCCACCCAGTTCTCTGCCTTCCGCGACACTGTGGATACCTATCTTCTTTACATGCCGAAACTTATGAAGAATTCGTGTCCGTCTTTCTTCTTTGGCACGGCTTTTGCGAGGCGAACCTTTGAAAATTGCAAGTTTTCAATTTGATGAGAGCCTGATCTATGGTGAGCAAAATGCACACAGGAAATCTGCTGAAACCGTTCCTTATCCTCATCCTGACGCTGCCATGCTCCGCACAAGAACTATTGAAGGCACGCAACAGACTCGATACGCCGCTCGTCCAGGTCGAGCAGCGCCTCGAAGAGGAGTCTCATAGCGACCTTCTCGATTCGAATTCGCTGCCTTATTTGCGCGCCATCGGGGAGCGCCCGGCAAGAAGCGTTTCTCGCAAAGAAGAGAAAGCCCAGCGCGTATTGACGCTGCAGGAGTGTCTGCGTTTGGCCTTTGCCAACAGCAACGAGATCAAGCAGACCCGCGAGCAGATACTCGCCGTCGGAGGAAGCAAGATCATCGCGAACTCACGATTCCTGCCCACCGTGGAGCTAATCAGCCAATATGAGCACATCAGGGACCTAAGCGCCGCCGACACTAAGAACGAGGATGCGTATTCTCTCGGCGCAAACTTTAGGCAGCGGATTCTGGAATATGGCAAAGACAATCCAATCGACATCAACCTGCGGCAGGAGCAGCGGCAGGCGCTCTTTAGCTATGAGAATCGGGTGGCTTCCATATTCTCGCAGGTGCGAAGGGCATTTTTATTCATAAAGCTGAAAGAACAACAGATCGCCGCACGACGTTCTTTGTTGGAACAGTTTGAAAAACAGGCACAAATAAAGCAGCAGCGGATGGATGCGGGAAATCTCAGCGTAAAGATAGAGGTACTGACGGCCAAGCTGAACGTTCTCAATGAGAAGACGGTAATCAACACTCTCGAACGCCAGAGATTCAACCAAGAAATGGAACTGCTGCGCCTGATTGGACTGCCTGTTGGCGCAGATTTGGTGGAGTTTGAAGGCCAGATGGACAGCTTTGGCCTCGACAGGTTCAACATGGAGGGAATGATCGACCTGTCGCTCGCGCAGAGCAGCGAACTTGCCCTGGCAGAAGCCCTTGTAGCCGAAGGGCAGCGAACCCTCGATCAGTTGCGCTATGAGTACGCCCCTGACCTGCGATTCAAAGGCGGCTACCAGGATAAATACGGCAGAGTCGGCACAGAGGTGACGAACCAGAACGATACCTGGGGACTGGATCTCTTTGGACAACCTCAAACGCCAAGTGCGGAAACAGAGCATGGGCAGAGCTTGGGCTTATACGGCAGCGAGGTCGGCTTATCCGGGCCTGAGCCGGGCTGGTTCGCAGGACTTCAGATGCGAATCCCTTTACTTGAGGGAAGAGCACGCCAAGGAAGACGCATCGAGGCCAGAGCGGTTCTATCAAGCTTCAAGGCTGCCCTTGATGACCAGAGAGACCGTGTCGAATTGAACGTTCGTCAGAAGTATAAATTCCTCTCCGAGCAGCAATTCCAGGTCCAGTTGGCGCAGGAAGGCGTCAACATAGAAAAGGAAAGATTCTCGATCAAGGAGCAGCTCAGGGATGTCGGCAAGATCACAGACGACGAGCTGGAGACCTTCCGGCGGTCCTTCTTTGCGGCTCAGGACAACCTGTTTAGTGAGCAGGAAATCATGATCCAGCGTCAAGAAGATTTACGCTTGGCAATTCGTTACTTCAAGTAAGGAAACATAAACAATGGCTAAATTACGCAGGTTAAGATTTGCCTTTCTCGTGGGCTTCTTTTTGACTGTGACATTTACAGTGAGGGCACAGAGCGACGGCCAGATGTCGATTCAAAGTGAAACCGAACGGCCGAGAACACGGACCGAGTTACTGAACGAGCTGAGTCTAAGAGCAGCTCAAGTGGACCTTGAGTCCGCCCGCGAAGCGCACGAGCACTACAAAAGCGAGTACGAGAATTCCCAGAGGCTATTCGCCCAGAGCATCATTTCCAAGAAGGAGCTTGACCTGGCCCTGTCGGACTACGCCCAGGCCCAGCAGCGGCTGAAGCAGGCGGAAATCCAATTGGAGCGGACGAAATTGAGTTTCTTAGCTAATGCAACGCATATCACTATTATGGAGGCCAAGAAATACGTGTCGTACGTCTCCGAAAATGTGCAGTTGTACGGGATGTTCACAGCCAGGCATAATCTGGCCTTCTTCGCGGAACTGGCAGGCAAAAAAGGGCTCAAAAAAAAGGATTACGACAACGTCATGCGTACAGTGGGTCTGCCGGAGAGGGCGCTGAAGATGCGGCTGAAACATTTCTCCAAGGGAATGCGGCAAAAGCTGGGCATCGCAATTGCGCTATTGAAAGACCCGCCGGCTATTCTGATGGATGAGCCGACCAGCGGCCTTGACCCTACCAGCACCCAAGAGTTCCTGGACCAGCTTCGTAAATTGCGCGAACGCGGCAAGGCTATTTTGATTACTACCCACGATATATTCAGAGCCAAGATGATAGCGGATAGAGTCGGGATTATGAAGCAAGGGCGTTTGGTTGCCGTCCGAAAGCGGGAGGACTTCAAGCACGCCGACCTTGAAGCGATCTACATGCACGAGATGGAGGCCGCCGAGGCCGTTGCGTGAACGGCATCTTCTCCTCTCTGGTAGGTGTTGTGACCTTGGCCCTTGGCTCGTCTACGAGGATTTGATAAGGGCATCGGCCTGCGGAAAGCTGTCGCTGCCGGCAGCATAGATATAAGGCACGGAATCATCCTTTTGCCAGGCTTGCAGTACAGGCGTCAGCAGTCGCCAGGAGACCTCCACATCGTCATATCTGGTAAAGAGCGTCTGGTCACCGACCATACAATCTAAAAGCAGCCTCTGATACGCTTCCGGCATATCAGCCTGGAAGACACTTTTGTACTTAAAATCCATATTTAGCGTGCTCATACAGATTTTTGAGCCAGGACGCTTGGCCTGAAAACTGAGGGACATTCCTTCCTCCGGCTGAATCTGCAGGACGATAACGTTGGGCGGAATATCTCCCAACCCTGCCGAGTCGAATATGGAATGCGGCACGTTTTTGAAGAAAATAGCGATCTCCGTATCCTTCTTAGCAAGACACTTACCGGTTCGCAGGTAGAAAGGCACGCCGCTCCATCGCCAATTATCTATAAACAGTTTCGCCGCGACGAAAGTCTCGGTTTTGGACTGCGGGTCTACGCCGGTTTCGCTTCGATAGCCGGCAACTTCCTGCCCGTTTATTGCCCCCGGCCCATATTGGCCGCGCACGATAGAATCGTCCAATTGGTCGAGATTGAAGGAGCGAATCGAACGCAAAAGCTTGACTTTTTCATCGCGAATGCGGTCAGCCTCAAATGAGGCCGGCGGCTCCATCGCCACCAAGGCGAGCATTTGCAGTATATGGCTTTGGAACATATCGCGTAAGGCTCCTGCTTTATCGTAATAGCTCGCCCGGTGTTCGACTCCAACGGTCTCGGCTGCCGTAATCTGCACACTGTCGATGTAGTTGCGGTCCCAGACGGCCTCAAAAATCGCGTTGGCGAACCGAAACATCAAGATATTTTGAACGGTTTCTTTGCCAAGATAGTGGTCGATGCGATATATCTGCGATTCATCAAAACAGCGGCTGATATGCTCATTTAACTCGGCGGCGCTTGTTGAGTCCCTGCCGAAGGGCTTCTCCACCACCAACTTGACCCGCTGCTTCTCGCCGGATTTTTCGGGACAGGTTAAGCCAGCCTGGTTGAGGTGCTCCACTATCGTCGTATACAAAAATGGTGGAACCGCCAGATAATAAATCAGGCTGTCTATGACCTTGTGCTTTTTGCCCAACTCAAAGAGTCTACTTTTGATGCGCTGATAGAATGCAGCATCGTGATAATCGCCGGCGATATAGTAGAGCTTCCTGGCAAAGGAATTCAAATCTTTGGCCGACGCGTGGTCGACCTTTTCACGTATCGCTTGCTTGGCGACTTCCCGGAAACTGTCATCCGATAAGCTGGTTCGGCCGCAACCTAATAGGTAGAACCGCTCATCGAGCAAATCCCGTGCGAAAATCTCAAAGACACTCGGCAGCAATTTCCTGCGCGCCAGATCGCCGGAAGCTCCAAAGACCACCATGGCATTGGGCGGAGCCCGTACCTCCGCACACAGGATGTCCTGCGAAACCACAGATGGGCGAATCTCTGGCATGGCAGCTACCCGTGAAGGCTAATCTCCAAGAGGCTCAAACTGATCTTTGCCTGCCCCGCACTCTGGACAAACCCAGGTTTTCGGCAAGTCTTCAAATGCAGTGCCGGGCTGCACACCGTTGTCCAGATCACCTACATCCGGGTCGTAAATGTATCCACATATACGGCACTCATACTTCTTCATACTTCGCTCCTTCCCACGCAGCGGCGGCAGTCAATCCCGACTCATCGGGACTCTACTATATCGTAGGTACTCTTGCCAGACAACAATGTTCTATCGGCACGAGGGGGCTAATTACTCAAGTTGACTGACTTTTTATAAGGCAAAAAGGAGCGATGGACAATCTTTCAACAAAACACGGCAATCTCTTCGATATAGGAATTAATGAAGAACCTGATCGAAAGGAGATTGCCGA
>Ga0315280_10011192_pt1 | contig 11071 bp, 9 predicted proteins | sample YL17G06_40_MG_FD_203697 | JGI IMG/M metagenome (GOLD analysis project Ga0315280, IMG submission 203697) | Sediment microbial communities from Yellowstone Lake, YNP, Wyoming, USA - YL17G06_40 | ecosystem: Environmental > Aquatic > Freshwater > Lake > Sediment | place: USA: Wyoming | collected... | reverse complement strand
GTCATTGGAGTTTTTGGCTTTATCGTGAAGAAGGCATTCTTCACTAAGAGTAATACCGGGAAGGAGGTGAAAAAATGAAGAACCCGAAACTGTGCCCGAAATGCAACGGCAAAGGGGAAGTGCCCAGGAAAGACTTACCGCCTTTTCTGAAAGGCGCTATTGGAATTCGCCAGTCTGACGAGTGCCCCGTTTGCCACGGCGTTGGTTATGTCGAAGGCTGATAGTGCCAGGCGTCCCCTAACACCTGTGGGCGTTGACACCAGCGGCGGAAACTGAGGTTCCTGATTTCGGCGCGCCGAACGATCCGCTATTTTCATCGAGATTATAGCACCACAATAATGACTATGGAACTGGATATGGTAACTCGGGCTATTGAACAATTCGCTGAAAAGCTCAGGAGGCTAGAGGCGGCAACCAATTTTATATTCATCAAGCCTTGGAGAACAGTCAGCTTCTTGACAATGTTACCCAATGGCGATAACTTACTAAATGCTGAGTTTAATTGGCCTCACCTTACATTCACTTTAGTGTCTGCAAATTGGAGCAGTAAGCATGGCGAGTGATACTGAAGCAAGGGTATACGATATCCTGGGTAAGCTACAAAGCCTGGATAAAGTGCGGGAGCTATTTTCAGAGCTCAACTATGACCCGGCCCATGAGTTATTAAATCGCCAGAACTGGGGTAGAGCAGCTGCTGATGCTCTGGCTGAAGATCCCCAGGTCATAGCTTGTCATGACGATTTTAAGGTTATCTATGCTCGGCTCAATTCAGAACGCCTGTTGCTTGGTGATGAAAGACCTGTAGTTAATCGTTTACTTCAAGAGCATCCATATCTTCTGTGCCTCTTCTCGGACAGCGAGCAGCGCCAGTGGCATTTCGTCAATATCAAGTATGATGAGGATATCAAGAAGCGTCGTCTGTTTAGACGCATTACCGTTGGACCGGGTGAACGTCTGCGCACAGCTATTGAGCGTCTTTCAATACTCGACTTGGAGAAGATACGCCCCAACCTAGTTGGCATATATCCTCTTGATATCCAAGCACGCCATGACGAAGCCTTTGATGTTGAAGCGGTTACCAAGCAGTTCTTTGACGAATACAAGGCTATCTTCAGGATTTTGGAAGACGATTTTTACAGGCAAACAAGTGACCGGCCATGGGCGCATGATTATTCACTGCAGTTCCTCAATCGCTGCATGTTTATCTACTTCATTCAACGCAAAGGCTGGCTGGGAAACGACCATGAGTTTTTGCTTTCCTTCTGGGAAAGCTATCAGCGCTCCGCACAGAGCCAGAATTCATTCGTAGACAACTGGCTGAAGGTGCTTTTCTTTGAAGCCTTTAAGGACAAATTCCACGGCGGTCACAGTTATTTTCCGCCTGAAATCAGAGAAGCTCTTTCCCTGGCACCTTATCTCAACGGTGGTCTCTTCACCGAAAATAATCTCGACCAGGAACATAAAGCGGCTATTTCTGACCGGCGCTTCGAGCAGGTTTTGAAGTTCTTGGAACGCTATAACTTCACCATCGCGGAAGACAGCCCACTGGACAAGGAAGTAGCCGTTGCCCCGGAGATGATTGGTAAAGTATATGAAAGCCTGGTCAATATTCAGGATGATGAAGATGCCCGCGGCGAAGCGGGCATCTTCTATACCCCCAGAACCGAGATTGAACTGATGTGCCGCTTATCACTGGTAGACCATCTGGCTAACCATCTGGGGGAGGAAAGAAAGGCCTTACTCTACCAGCTAATCTTTGCCCTGGAACCTGACGAGAAAATCGAGGCTGACCGGGCTGTTGCCGGCGCCGCCCTCTGGCCCGCTCTCAGTGAACACCTCCATGATATTACAGTTTTAGACCCTGCGTGTGGTTCTGGTTCTTTTCTGGTTGGTATGCTCAATATTCTGGATGACCTCCTTGAGCGGGTTAACCGGCAACTTGGCATCACGGAAGCGCCTTACGAGCGCAAGAAAAGGATTATTGGCCAATCGCTTTATGGCGTGGATGTGATGGAGTGGGCTTGCCATGTTGCCGAGCTACGCCTCTGGCTGGCGCTGATTATTGATGCTGAATTTACAAGAGAAGAACTACATGTCCGGCGGGAGCCCCTGTTACCCTATTTCTCTTTCAAAGTCCGCTGTGGAGACAGCCTGGTGCAGGAAGTGGGCGGCATTAACCTGGGGCATATCGCCGCCTCACAGGAAATCCCACCGCCGTTAAAAGCCCGAATCACGAGCCTGAAAAACGAGAAGCTCAAGTTCTACAATAACGACACAACATGCAAGTTCCATTCAGTGGATGCTTTGAAGAATGAGGAAAAGCGGCTATTTTCAGATATTCTGGACGCCCGTCAGCACAGAATAGAGGAGCGTATCAATGATTTGCGGCGAAAGCTGGAAGGCCCTCAGGAGAGCCAGATACGGCTGGATGGCACAGTGACTTCGCGCTCCCACCAGATGGACTTGGAGGCGAACAAATACCGCCAGGAAATTGAAGTCCTCACCGCTGAACTGGCACAGACCGAAACATCGCGTAAAGCACTCAACACCGCCAAAGACGTGCCCTTTGTCTGGGATATTGCTTTCGTGGAAATCTTTCAGAGTGAAAAGGATGGCTTTGATATTGTCATCGGCAATCCACCTTACATCCGCCAGGAAGCGATTGCCGACCCGCACGTGCCGCGCGATAAGGTGACGCCAGAAAACAAGCGTATCTACAAAGATAAGCTGGCACGTTCGGTATACCAGGCGTTCCCTCGCTTTTTCGGCTATAGGGCAGGCAATAACACCGTGGCGCATAAGCTGGATGCCAAGAGTGACCTGTATATTTATTTCTACCTGCACGGGCTTTCTTTGTTGAATGGCAAGGGCTCATTCTGCTTCATTACCTCCAACTCCTGGCTGGATGTGGGCTATGGGGCTGACCTGCAAGAGTTCCTGCTCAAGCACTGCCATGTAAAGATGGTGCTGGATAATCAGGTAAAACGCACCTTTGCCAATGCCGATGTCAACTCGGTCATCGTTCTCTTTTCCCCGCCGGACGACCGCCGTGAATGGGCACTGGAAAAGACAGCGCGCTTCGTCATGTTCCGTGTGCCTTTTGAGCATATCCTCTCGCCGGTAATCTTTGACGAGATTGAGGAAGCAACTGAGCGTAAGGCAACCAAAGAATATCGCGTCTTCCCCATCTCGCAGGACAAGCTTTTAGAAGACGGCTGTGAGATACCGGAGGAACAAGAGGAGACCGGTAAAACGACCGGGCCTCTGATTAAGATTGCCCGCTACATTGGCAACAAATGGGGTGGCAAATATCTGAGAGCGCCGGATATCTACTGGACGATTCTGGAAAAGGGTAAAGGCAAGCTGGTGAGGCTGGACGATATTGCTGAGGTGAGGCGTGGTATCACCACTGGTGCTAACGAATTTTTTTACTTAGATGATAACAGAATTAGAGAACGGGAAATTGAGGAAGAGTTTTTTAAGCCGGTCATTAAAAGTCCACGCGAATGCAAGCGCATTTTAGTCAACCCTGATGAACTGAAATTCAAGCTATTCATGTGCAACAAGAACAAAAGAGAACTGAAAGGCACCGCCGCTTTGGAATATATCGAGTGGGGGGAATCACAAGGGTTTCATGAAAGACCTAGCTGTGCTGGCAGGGCAAGGTGGTGGGATTTAGGAATACGGAGGCTACCGCCGATAATAAGCCCGAGTAGTGTTTCAGAGCTACCCCGAACTTTTGCTAACCAGGGTGTTTTCATCGATAAGCGGCTTTATGAGATATACCCAAAGAACAAGGTCGAGCCTGTTCTATTAGCCACAAATGCAATTACATGTAGTCTATTCTTGGAACTTGGTTCTCGTACGGGGCTTGGCGAAGGTCTTTTAGACCTGACAGTGTATGAGCTTGCCGATTGTTTTGTTGTTGTACCCGCAGAATCAGACGAGCTGAGAGCAGTGCTCAAAGATGCTAGACAACGAGACTTTTTATCGCTACGGCAGGAAATACAGAATGCAAATCGTAAAGAACTTGACGGTATAGTGTTTGATGTTCTCGGTCTTACCCAGGGCGAGCGTGACGCTGTATATGAGGCGGTAATTAACCTGGTAGAAGCACGTTTGAAGAAGGCGGGCAGTCTTAGTTCACGGGAGCGAGGAAAACGGCTGGGCGCATTCTCGAAAACACAAGGCATCTGGTCAGGCTTACCTGAATCTAATCAAGAGGAAGCTGAGGAGTGAGCCGTGCCAGACCTCGCCACTTTACCATCTGGTACCAATGTATTCGTTGACACTATTATATTCGACCTTCATTTCCGAAACAGGTCTGCAACCTGCACAGCGTTTGTTGAGCGAATCGCCCGGGGAGAGATTTCAGCTTTCGTTAACACTCAGGTCTTGTCGGACCTCCTCCACAAGTTAATGCTCGCTGAAGCTCAACTAAAGGAGTTGATTCCACATCGGAGTGCTAGGGAACTCAGGGGCAAACTAACAACCGACAGAACTATTATGGGAAATCTCACCGACTATCAAGTGCAATTTGAGAACACTTTGGCCATTGGCATCAGAGTGCTCAGCGTGACGGGTAAGCTCTTGAGGGAATCAAAAAAGGAGCGTGTAACTCACGGTTTGATGGTCGGAGATTCCTTGCACCTCTGCAATATGAATCGTTGCCTTGCTCCAATCCAAAACATAGTGACCCATGATGGGGACTTTAACCATATCCCTGGCATTGTCGTCTGGGAACCGTTGGATGTGGTTTGACTTTAGGATATGATGCAGTATAAAATACTGCGGTAGCAGTAAATAACACTGCAATTAAATACGATGTTAGAAACGCTTCTAGGGTCAAAGCTCAGGGCAAAAGTGCTGGGATGGTTATTCAGCCATCCTGATGAGCGCTATTTTGTCCGCCAACTCACCAGCTTAGTGGAAGAAGATTCGACCAACGTGAGCCGTGAACTGGCTCGTCTGGAGAAGACTGGCGTTCTTGTTTCTACCAAGGAGGGGAAACAAAAATATTATCAGGCAAATAGGCAAAGCCCCCTTTTTAATGAGCTTCATGGACTGATTGTCAAGACTGCGGGTGTGGTAGACGTCCTGCGTTCAGCGCTGGCGCCGGCGATGGAGCGGATAAAGGTAGCTTTCGTATTCGGTTCAATTGCCAGCGGCGGTGAAAGGAGAACAAGCGATATAGACATGATGGTGGTCGGCAGAATCTCCTTTGAAGACGTGGTTTCGCTTCTCTCTCCGGCGGAGGAAAAACTGGGACGCGAAGTCAACCCTGTTGTTTACCCAATTACTGAGTTTAAGCAGAAAGTGAAAGAAGACCATCACTTCGTTAAGACCGTGCTCGAGGGCGAAAAGATATTTCTGATAGGTGATGAAGGTGAGCTTACAAAACTGGCTGGAAAAGGGACAGTTAAGAGCCCATAAAACGAGTAGTCGCGAAATTGCCGAGCTCCTGAAAGCAGCAGACCGTGACCTGGCGGATGCCCAATTACCTGGGTTGAGCGCGGACAGACGGTTTGCCACCGCTTACAGTGCTGCCCTGCTGGTGGCAACGGTAGCCCTGGCTGCCAGCAGCTACAGGGCACCGCAGGAAGGCCACCACTACTGGACTATCCAGTCACTGGCTCTTACCATGAAGCTTGATGCCAAGACTATTGACCAACTTGATGCCTTCCGCAGAAAACGCAATATCACTGACTATGAGATGGTTGGCATGGTTTCTGAACAAGAAATTAGGAAGATGCTTGCTGTGGCAAAGGAGCTTCGTGCTATGGTCGTAGAATGGCTGAAAAAGAATCATCCGGAGCTCATACAGGAGTGACCGATGCCGGTACATGACATCATAGACAATCGCAATGAGAAGCTGGTTGACCACATAAACCGCATCCTTCCCTCTGTGGAGCGGGCTAAGTTCGCTGTGGGCTATTTCTTCTTATCTGGCTTCGAGCCAATACAGAAGAATCTGCAGGGGATATCGGAGCTTAAGCTTCTGATAGGCAACACCACCAATCGTCAAACGCTGGAGCAAATAAGCGAAGGATACAAGCGACTGGAGCTAGTTGACCAAGCTCTGGAAGATATTAGGCTAAGCAAGAAGGCAGACCAAAGGCGACGGGCTGGCGAGACAGCAGAGAATCTGCAAGAGGCTATTGCTCTTATGGACCAGACTGATGAAGGGGAAAGTCTGGTGAAGACCTTAGTTAACATGATAGAAGAGAAGCGGCTAAAGGTTAAGGTATACACAAAAGGTCGCCTGCACGCCAAAGCATACATCTTTGACTATAAGCAGCTTTATGATGACAAGGGCAATCTTGTCACTTTACCCAGCAAAGGAACTGCCATCGTTGGTTCTTCGAATTTAACTCTGGCGGGCATTTCAGACAATACTGAACTAAATGTGAGAATTGAGGGAGATGGAAATCACGCCGAACTTACCAGATGGTTTGACGAGCTATGGAACGAGGCTCAAGACTTCGAAGCTTACTTGATGAATGAGTTAAACCAGTCCTGGGCAGCTCGTCCAATGCCTCCCTATGATGTCTATATGAAAACCCTCTATACCCTGGTGAAAGACCGTCTTGAGGAGGGAGAGGGAGCAGAAATTCTTTGGGATGATGAAATAACAGGAGACTTAGCCGATTTCCAGAAGGTCGCTGTCTATCAAGCGATACAAAAAATAAGGGATAATGGCGGTTGTTTTGTGGCTGATGTGGTTGGCTTAGGTAAGAGCTACATTGGAGCAGCTATCCTCAAGCATTTTGAGAGGACGGAACATGCCCGCCCGCTTATCATCTGCCCTAAGGCGCTGGAGGATATGTGGGAGGCTTATAATGAGACTTACCATCTCAATGCTAGAGTCCTGTCCATGAGCCTTCTTAAAGAAACGGATGAGGCAGGCGTCAACGGACTCCTGCAGGATGTCAGATACCGCGACCGGAATGTAGTTCTGGTAGATGAGAGCCATAACTTCCGTCACCACACCACTCAACGTTATGAGGTGTTGCACACATTTCTGTCTACAGGGCGGAAATGTTGCTTTGTGACAGCGACGCCTCGTAATAAGGCAGCTTCAGATATTTATAACCAGATAAAGCTATTTCACCAAGATGATAAGACCGACCTGCCCATAGACCCTCCAGACCTAAAAAGATATTTCAAATTGATTGATAATGGAGAAAGGAAACTCCAAGACCTGTTAGTTCACATACTGATACGCAGAACCCGGAGGCATGTTCTTCGCTGGTATGGATACGCTGAAGATACCCACAAGCCTTTGCGAGAAATGTCTGATATTGAATGTAGGCAATATCTCGATGGCAGCAAGCGGGCATATATCATCGTAGGTGGCAAACATCAATTCTTTCCCAGGCGGGAGCTGGAATCGCTCAGATACAGTATAGAGAATACATATAGCGGCCTCTATCAGCAAATTCGGGAATACCTGGGGCGACCTCGAGGAGAGCATTACCGACCAAAGCTGGGCCAGGAGATTACCTATGCCCGTTACGGCCTCTATAACTATGTCCGCCCTGAGAAGCGAAAGCAGAAACCTTACAGTGACCTTCACCGGGCAGGGATTAATCTGAGAGGAATAATCAGGGTGCTTGTCTTCAAGCGATTTGAGTCCAGCGTTTATGCTTTTAGGGAAACGATAAGGCGCCTTCTTCGTATCCATGAGGAGTTTCTTAAATCTCTTGATGCTGGCATTGTTCCAGCAGGTGCTGATGCTCAGCAGCTTTTGTATGAATCAGACCACTATGAAGAAACTGACCTTATGGATCGGCTGCGTGAAATGTCGGGGCGCTACGATATCAAGGATTTCGATGAGGCAAGGCTGCGTGAGCATATAGAGGCAGACAAAAATTTGCTTAAGCATATACTTGAGCTGGTAGAGCCAATTACACCTGATAAAGATGCTAAGCTACAAAGGCTTCTCTCCAGGATGAAGGGGGAGCCTTTGAATGACGGTAAGTGCCTGATCTTCACCCAATATGCCGATACCGCCAGATATCTATACGAGAACCTTAATCCTGGTGGAAGGATACCCGATATCGACGTTATCTACGGCGCAGATAAAAGTAAGTCCAGGATGGCAGGTCGCTTTGCTCCTAAAGCCAATCCTGAATTTAGCTTCCAAAAGGGTGAGCACGAAGTTCGCATCCTTGTCTCCACTGATGTGCTTTCCGAAGGGCTTAACCTCCAGGATGGCGATAAGGTTATTAACTATGACCTGCATTGGAATCCAGTTAAGCTGATACAGCGTATTGGTCGTATCGATAGGATAGGTTCAGAAAATGATGTAGTGTGGGCATTCAACTTTCTTCCCGAGACTGAACTCGATAAGGGCTTACATATTAGAGATGTCCTACGAAGACGTATTCAGGAAATCCACGATACAATCGGTGAGGATGCAGCTATCCTTGATGATAGTGAACAAGTTAATGAAGAGGCTATGTATGCTATCTATGAAGGCCAGGCGGGTCAATTATCATTATTTGAAGAGGATGTAAAGGACTTCGTAGACCTTAATGAGGCTGAGGAAATGCTTCGTCATCTAAAGAGAGAAAATCCAGAGGAGTTCCAAAGAATATCAGAGCTCAGGGATGGTATTCGAGCAGCAAAAGCAGCTGATTTTAGGGGGCATTATGTTTTCTGCCAGGCGGGACGTTTCCAGCAACTCTTCCTGATTGATGATGAAGGAAAGATTATCTCGCGTGACATCCCCAGATGTATTAACACCATAAAATGCTCTGCCCTCGAGCCAGCACGAGAGCTCCCGGCCGGGTATAATCGCAACACGATGAAGATCAAGCACCTTTTTGAAGAGGAGGTTAAACACAGGAGAGCAGAGCGTTCTCAGACCTTGTCTTTGACTCAAGCGCAGCGGTATGTTTTGCGTGAACTTCGTATACTTTTTGAGCATGCTGATGATGAGACTAAGGCACGGTTAAATATTCTGGAAAAAGCATTCCGGATGAGTCCATCACCGGCTGTGAATAAGAAGTTGAACTTCCTGAGGCGAAATGGAATAGTTGAGGAAGAGCTGATAAAAAGCCTTACGGACATCTACTATGAACATAGCCTGCATGAGCGTTTGGAGCAAAAGGCTGTTTTCATTGAGACTGAAGAGATACCGCGTATAATTTGCAGTGAGGCACTAATCTAACAATAGCGTACGTTCTATTCAACTTTCCGGTGGTTACTCAATCATAACCAGGAGACGCATTCCGTCAGATGTGCAGAGGCACATAATCTACAATGTAAAGCAGGTTCAGCACTAAATTTAAATTCTAGGCCTCAAGCACATAGATACACATACTGAAGAACGACTCAGGCACTCTAAACGTGCTTGGCCCTTTGTTCAATTTGCTGCACACCAATGCTAGACAATTTCCAAACACCCCTGGGTGATTCGGATGCAGATGCCAGTAGCCCATCTTTAACTAGCTTGAATCTTGCCCATTGAGCAGTATTCTCCCAGCGAATGCTATCACTAGTAGGAAGCTTCTGATAATCCACATCCGTAAGAAGAGTCTTCATCTTCTTTTCAACCACTTGCAGCACTTTGTCCACTGGAGCACTACCACCAAGTTCATAAATGGCCTCCATGATAGGCTGGTAGTACGCTGGCTGGGGTGTCTTTAGTCCCTTAGGCAATCTGCCATTCTGCATACGCCTTGTCGTTTTGGTGGCGCTAGGCTCTGGCTTCTTAGTCTGAGGGCACTTAAGATGTTCTTCGGCAGCCTCTAGCACCTTTCGTACGGCATCCTCTGGGCTATCCTCGAGAGGAACAGCCCACCGCTTCAAGCGATCCCACGTCGCGTCAGTAATACGAATGACTGGCATATAACACCTCCTAATAGGTTACTTAGTAACAGTGTAACATATTAGGAAAACTCTGTCAAGTACCTCTCTTTTTTGGGCCCGGTTCAATCTTACTACGATAGCTTTGTGGGGGTAAGCCTTTATGAAACTCAACAAAAAGCCAAGATGTGCAGCGTCTATACTTTTTGCAATTGTTTTATTTGTCCAAATACCTCTCGTCTCCCTTAGCCCATCCGAAATACAATTTGATTCCATTGATATTCCTGCCAAACACCAATGAGTCCATTTTCCCCGTCACCCCAAAAAGGGTTAGAAACTGCTGATAATCCTCAAACCACTTATTTTCACGACTGAAGGAATGTACCAGCATGAGTGCATTCGGTGCGTTAAACTTTTTCGCTTTAATTAACGCTGACGCTGTTCTATGTAGAAGTTGGTAGCGGATATGGCCGACTGTCGTGGTATCTAATGCCAATAGCCCGCACAGATACCGAAGCCTAACTTCTCTACCTCCCTTAGACTGGGCTCTCCATTTAGATACTCTATCACCGAAAGGTTCAGACACCTTCCCTTCGACCATTATGGATACAAGCTGCCTCACTCCCTGCGCCAGTATGAAAATGTCATTCTGCGAGGCACGGCGTCCTCCCTGAAGCGGCACCTTGTACTCGGGGAAAGCTATAAGCATTTCAATGTCTTTGAATACGTCTATGCCGGAGTTGTGGAATACTTTCCTAACCTCAGGCGGGAAGTCTCTAGCTTCCTGCCAGCAGTAGGCGAGTGTCTTGGCCGAGTAGCCGGTCTTCCACTGCTTGTCAGGATCGGCAAGCAGCTGTTTCCAATCTTCCACGTTGATGATGGGGCGGAAGAACTTCGCAATGCCTTTTTCGCTATTCATAGCTCAATTATACAAAGAAACCACACAACAATTCATCGTTTTGTTGGAGCCTGCCGGCGGCAGGGGCGTATCCTCTTTCAAAAGCTCCTCATTTCCTCAGACAACCCCTAACCTTCCACTGATGTTGCCTCATCCCATAAAGTTGTAATTACATTCCGCACGGACAGGGGTTCACTCCAGCACAATGTTGCTTATTGCTGCACGCTGACCACTTGGTAAAGAGGAAAGGTAATTTATTGTATGCTCAAAAGCGTAATTTCAAAGGTCAGGTTTTTCCCCGCAAGAGGGGGGTTAAAATCTACTGTTACCGTCGTGTCAGTGACATTGGTTATAGTGCCT
>Ga0315280_10011191_pt1 | contig 11072 bp, 20 predicted proteins | sample YL17G06_40_MG_FD_203697 | JGI IMG/M metagenome (GOLD analysis project Ga0315280, IMG submission 203697) | Sediment microbial communities from Yellowstone Lake, YNP, Wyoming, USA - YL17G06_40 | ecosystem: Environmental > Aquatic > Freshwater > Lake > Sediment | place: USA: Wyoming | collected... | reverse complement strand
GTTGCCGATGCGAATGTCAGAGACGCGGTGCTGCTGAGAGCCACTGTTGCCGAAATGTTCAGGCGCGGCACGCCGATTCACGGAGCGATTCTACCCTCGTTTGGCGGCGTCTCAGCTCACGGGACGATGGCGTCGACAGAGTTGGCGACCGCGATAGAAGGATTGGCTCACGATCTCCGTGATATCCACGGCGCCACAATTGGTGGGCTACCCCATCCTGTAGACGCAACTTGGGCGGATTACAATGCCGTCAGGTTGCCCTCCATAGATGATTGACCAAAAGGTGTATACGTTGTGGTTGAAAATGTATATACAAAATGTGCCAAAGCGATATACGGGGGTCACAATGCCTTGCCCATTGTCTTTGACCTAGATGACACAGACATCAACAGGAGCATAGCAGAGTTCATTCGCAACACAGAGGAAAAGATCAAGGTTCAAACATCCAAAGGCAGGCTCAGGATTCAGTCCGAGTTCGCCGTTGAAGTGAATAGGCTTGAATTAGGATCAGTAATACGCGAGTTGTCAGATGCGGACTGGGTGCGCTTGTACAGGCAGATCGGAAAAACTCTAAAAGGAGGGCGCCTTTGGCCACCCAGACGCAACTTCGATCGTCATGAAACCTGGGTCATCCGCATCCATCGACTCAGGACGAAAGGCGTTTACATTCGCCTTGATCCGTTGGAGTATTCTACTCTCAAGGAAGCCGCTACAACCGCAAAGAAAAACTTAAGCGACTTCATCAGAAGCGGTGCTCTTAAACTCGCTGACGAGGTAACTGATAGGGAAATCCTGCGCAGGCAGCAGGAGCGTGAACGGCAATCGAAGATGGCTTCCGAGGAAGCGAAAAAAACCTATGTAAGCTAGCATCAAAAGTGTTTGACGGAATTCATAGTGACTTCGGCGCAATTGCAAGAGGTTTGGCAGTTTAGACTTCTAGCTACTTTTCGCCTAAACCCATTTTTCAGACGCGTGTTTGTGAGGAGGTTGGATTAGGTGGAATCTTGGCAGATTGAACGCATTCGAAGCAAAGTCGACGAGATGGAGGGGGAGCTTAACGTTCGCATCTACACGCTTGACGGCACAATCTATAGGATTTGGTACAACCCGCGGGACGACGTAGCTCTCTACGGAAGAGTCGCATGGGATAAGCAACGCGGTAAAGAGGGAATGGTGAAAGCTTGGCTCAACCAAATAGTTCAAGCGGTAAACGCGAAGGGAACAAGGATCTTCGTACAATATCGGAATGAGGAGAAGAAGTCGGCGTGGTTTGGTCCGGAGCGCGACATGCGGCCGATCAGTGCCGCCTACGAATTTATCATGAGCTTCACGAAGCAGGAAAAAGACGACTTGGAGACGCTTCTACGAACTACGGCCAAGCAAGAATCAGAGAACACCAAAGGAGAAGTTGAGAAAATATTTTGATGCGGTTTAGGGAAGCGTGATTTCCATGAGGAAGCTACCTGTAGAAAAGAACTCTTTCGTCACTCCGGAGCAGGTTAAAGAGATGGACATTAACCAGCTCGTAGCTCGTTTAGAAAAGAAGCTGGGCAGACAGTTAGACGGCGGCACATTGGCGTTCCTAGCGATAGCGCATGGAGCTGGAAAAGTTCACACTATTGACTTAAGCAAAGGGGAGTCCGCGGAGGAATCGTTGAACTATGAAGAGATCGCTAAGATACTGAACGGCCCCGACCATCCGCCTATGCCTCCGTATACTGGACCTAAAATCGCAATCATGGACCACAAGCATTTTGTTGAAACATTCCTGTTTGCGCTGGAGCATACGCCTCATCCTTTCGATGTGGAGAAAATTAAGGAGAAGGAGCCGGGTTATAGGACTCCGATTGAAAGCTTAATCAGTTGCTTTCAGCATCTCGCCACCGTTGCTAGAAACTACGATAGGACTGGATACCACTTTCAAGTCAGCCCAGACTTCGCCGACCACAGCTTCTATTTCACATGCGAAGACGGGGAAGACAAGTTCCGCTACAACGGCGGCATCATACTTCACAAGGACTGGGACAAGAAAACGGGCGAGTATTTGTGCAATCACAGGATGCAGTGGAGCATCCATACTTGAGGCGACCCGTATGCGAGCAACCTTGATGCTCAACCCCAACTGCTCCGAAGCAGTTTTCCGGTTTTTCACAGTCGACCCAGAACAGATACGAGCTATTTTACAGGCGTATGCAGACGAGGTGAGTTCAAGCTTCTCGGTGCCGCCGCTGAAGCATCCGGAGGATGTCGAGCAAATCGGCTTCCCAGCCTGCAACCATGATGCGGAGTGTTTTTTTGAGCCCGATCTGAAGGCGTTCGTCCTCCGCGTCGGCAACAACGACCTTGAAACGCGTCAAGCCACTAAATTTGTGAAGAGCCTAGGCATCGTAGTTGAAGAGGCGGAAACATCGCCCGACCTTGACAAAAAGTATGCGCGCGACTGCACATGCGGCATCCAGTTCTTCGACGGGTACGCAAATCGGAAGGTTACGTTAAGCCGAAACTCGCTCCTTGAACTTAACCCAGCAAAGTAGTGACGATTAAGCTTTTTTGCTGTAGAGTGGAGTTCATCGAAGGCCTAGATGCTGGGCAACATTTGATTTCAATGAAGGAGGAGTGATTTTTGCATCTGGTTGTTAGAGCGGAGCCAGGTGGGCTTCTGGTTTTTGAAATAGATACCGCTATCCTCATTCAGCTCAACAGAGACGAAGCTTTGAGGTTGGGGTACCGAGGCGAATTCCCCGAGCAGGTCACCGCTCCACGTTTTGTCCACATTGAGATCAGCAACCGTTGCAATCGCCAGCCGAGATGTATTGGATGCTACGTTAAAGAGATGAATGGGGTGGAGCTAACTAACGCGGAGGTACGCGCCATCCTGACGCAGCTTGCCGAGATGAAAGTATGCAGCGTTACTTTCGGTGGCGGAGAGCCGTTTATGAGAGCCGACATCTTCGACTTAGCCGAATACGCGTCATCGCAAGGCTTGGTTGTTTTAGCAACAACTAATGGCATACTTCTACGCGACATGGCAGATTTAGCTGTCTTCAAGCAGGTGAACGTAAGCTATCATGGAGACCTTGAACTCGCGGAGCATGCGGTGCGGAAGGCGAAGAAGTACACGAATGCTGGCGTCAATTTCGTCGCATCCAAGCTGTACATTAATAGTCTACCTCAAGTAGCTGAACTCTGCCGCAGAGAAGACGCTGAACTACTGCTCTTAACATACAAACCTGTCGACGGCGATTACGAGAATCAGGTTCCGCCAAGACAAGTGTTGAAGATTGCGGAGGCCTTGTCGAAGAGCGGTGTTCGAGTCGCTTTCGACGGTTTAACCTGCTTGACCTGCGTGGCAGGCGAATATTTCGTCGACATCGCAAGTACAGGCGATGTGTATCCATGCTCTTTCGTGCGGGAAACTCTGGGAAACGTCAAGGCGACACCTTTCAAAACTATCTGGTCGAAAAGAAGACGGGTTTACCGATGCCCGTATTTGGCGGAGGGCGAACGCCCATGCGGAAACTAGTTTTCCGAACCGATCCAGTTGTCAAACGATTCAGAAGCAACGGCGAGATCCCATATGAAGTATACGCCAAAACCCCGTCGGCTTTAAAGATAATGGCGGCTTTAGCAATGGTCACATACCGTCCTGGAGAAGGGCCCAAAGCTGTGCTTCGATACGGCTGCAGGATACGCAATCCAGAAGGAGGATTCTTCGACTCCGAAAACTGTGCGCCAGTAATACTCGCAGCCATAGTCCGCATCTTGGGTAGGGATGCTATCTCGCAGTTTCTCTCGGAGCATAAGCCGGCGGATGGGCTTTCGGAAAGCCAATGGCTAGAAGAGATTGAGCAGTGGGGTGCCCTTCTTGAACGTGAGCCGCGAAAAAGCGATTTGAAGGCTCTACTCACCGACCTCAGCGGATGCGGTTGTTATCCCCTTTCGCATGCATTAGCAGAATTCTGTGAGGATTCGGGTATTCTTTCTTAAGAGAAAGAAGCTGGTGGCGGGTGGTTTCATGCCACTTCTCTGTCCCAGATGCGGAAAACCAGAGATGATGCGGCGAAACGTGTCCGGCGGAGTTTGGGTTCTATTTGAATGTTTATTCGCCGCGCTTCTGCCGGATGAAACCGATGAGTTCTTGCAGAAGGAGCTGGATGCTTGGGAGCGTAGCGGAGGCATGGATAAATGGTTGAAGGAATCCTTGGACTCGCCGCAGAACATTTTCGTCAAAATTGAAGACTCCCAGCAAATTGAGGCATTGAGGAAACAATTCGATAAATTGTGGAAAGGAGCAAAACCATTGAAAACAAGGAGGGGGGAGGCGCGTTCAATTGAGGGAGATAAGGGTTGAGGGAGACATCGGCGAACTTTTGAACGAACCCCGCATCGTAAGAGAGCTGAAAACGGTTCTGGGTGAGGACATTTCCTTTGAAATTACGGTGGAATGCCATATCGATGGCGTTCGAATAATAGTTAGACAAGACAGATGTGGCGGAGTGACAACAGAGTTTACGTTGCGCTACCCTAAGGAAATTGAAAACGAACTCCGCGATAAAGCCGTTGGTTTTGATGGCTATGCTTCAGCTTGGTTTGAAGACAGGGGCTTTATAAAAGACGCCGAGGCACTCAGCTATGATGCTTGGGAAGACACCACATGGGAAAACAGCGAGGGGTACTACCTTGAGTGGGGTATAGGGATGACCCTGCGCCTCGATGATGTAAAGCAACTTTCAGACACTATAACGAAGATCAGAAAGGACCTGCCTAATCTTAGAAGTTCATTCAACAACCTATGCGCCGAAGCAATACAAGAATTGAGGAAGAAGAAGAGTTCGTAAATTAAACTTGCCAAAGGCTGAGAAAGGTCAATGAAATGAACTGCCCTAGGTGCGGCACTCCCCAACGCGATGGTTCTTGCAATTACTTCTGCGGACCTGACACGGGTTTGGAGTATGGAGTCATATGCTTCAAGTGCCACGGAACCGTCTTCAAGAAAAAGAATGGGGGATGGACCATGTGGGATCATAGTACAGGGTTGAGACACATATTGAGAAAGCTAACACAATGGTTGGGTCTCGGCATTAGAGGCAAAATATGATGAAAAAAATGTCGGTTCAAGAGAAAGCCCTTGAAAACCTTTCAAAAAGCTTCCTGCAACGAGCCAACGAGGCGAACACTACCGAAGACTTAGAGTTGCTCGAGTTGCTTGCCAAAGACCCTGAGTGGCCCATACGGGAAGCCGTCGCCTACAACAAGCACGCTCCGAAGTCGATCCTTGAAGGGTTGCTGAAGGACGCGTCTCCGTTTGTGAAATATGCTGCGGAAAGGGGGTTGGGAGGAATATGTTTTCAATAAGGTTTGGCGGCATCTGCATGGAACTTTGCATGCTACCGAACGGTGTGCTCATGGTGAAGAATTTTCATAGGGACATCCTTTTCAGAAGAATTGATGCTCCCTTCAAAGTTGGAAAATTGATCCTGTCCTTAGACTTCCATGGAGAAAGAGCTAGCGCAAAAAGGAAGTTGAAAGGAAGAGGCATCGTCAACTTCCACGAGAATGAAGACCCGAACGTAGATAGCCGAATAGGCATTGTGGCTGAGCAGGATGGAAGATGGTACACAACCTTCAGGGCAGCGGACGACTTGGACAGTATGCCCACTGCAACCATCGCTCAATCTGAGGACGGGGAGAATTTTGAGCTCTGTAAAGGGTATCCGAGATACACCACACCGCGATTCAAAGTGATAGAAGAAATGGTGGAGAACGCTCTCCCAGAGGCGGATACAGCGTACGACTGGGCGAAGAATCTGTCGAAAGAAGAGATAGCGGGACGCCTCATATCGATGGCGAAGGAATATCTCGAAACATTCGATTGGGTTCCAGACGAGGAAGACTTGGTGTTAACGACCGAGCTTCCTCGAAACTCTACCTGAATTCTTTTGGAAGCTTCAAGTTTTAGGAGGAGTTGTATGTGAGTTTTGAACCTAGCGAACGCTATGCATGTTCCTTCCACGGTCTTTGGCTATGGAAGACGTACTGTCCAATATGCAAACTATTTGAGAGGGAACCTGAGAAATTCTGCATCCATTGCAAGGGGTTTCTGAAGACTGTGAGGATGAGGCTTCCATGGATTCCAAACAGAATTGTCCAAGCGACGTTCTGCCCTAAATGCGAGGATGAGAAGCGGATTCTCGAGATTGAGAAGAAGCGAGCTATGGCGGAAGATTTTCCGTACACCATAAACATAGATGGAAAAACCTACCCCGCGCGAGCCACTTGCCAGAAAAGGCTCGGCTACGTCTCAAAAATGCTTCCAGCGATAAAGCCGGAGCTGGTCATGGAGGTTGCGCGCTGCCTGCAGAAATATCCCTCGTTCAAACTCAGGGATGTCAGAGAAGAGGTTTACCAAACACTTCTGAATCACTTAGAGTATGATGCAGCTTGCGACAAAAGCCAAGATCTAGTTGCTAAAATGCTGGCGAATATCGATGAGTCGTTGATGACGAAGGCCAAATATCAATACCAGTACTGGGACGAGGCGAACAATAAAGAACGCACTGTAACCCTTGTAGAATACCGTTTGACGGAACGGGGAAGAGAAATAGCGCGAAGCGGCAACTTGAACATTTTGATCGCGGAGCTCCAGCAAATCTGCGAAAGAAAATATCCGTTGCTAAGCCAATTCGTCTTCGACAACGGGTGGTCGCCAGTTACAGAAACCGCGAGAAAATACGCGGAAACGATGGGGCTGGGTCTCTCCGAGAAGACTGGCCGCAATAGAGATGTCGAAGCGTGGATCCGTTTTCTTCAGCAATATGCTTCAGACGGCATCCCAGCTACCGTAAAACTTTCCGGGCAGTAGGAATTTAAAGGGGGACGCGTTTGAAGAAGCTCGATGTCTCCCCAGTCTTAGACATATGCTTAGTTGAGAAGGTCTTGAACGAGCTTATCGAGACTGGGACAGAGGAGGAAGAATGGAATTTTGGCGATTTCGACGAGAGCCAAGTTGAAGAGATCGCGGCGAAACACTGCGGAGGCACATGCAATCTTGTGACAACGATTGACCGAAGCAGACCCGTATACACGCAGGACGGCGTGTGGACCGCCTACTTGAAGGATTGGATCTTCAAGCTAACCGACGAACGGTATCTCCTGATCTCATACGAGGAGACGCCCAGCTACGAAGGGATCGTATTGGAGTCGAGACGTTTCTCGGCGAAATGGGTAACGAAGGATGAGTGCAGAAAGTACGTTAAAGACTATTACGAAAGTTTGCTGGAGGAGAAGAGGCGGGAGACAGCCCATATAGAGGCGGAACTGCGCGAAGCACTGGGCGAATTAACATGAACGAGGCGGCAGCAGATCAAATTTTCTTAAGTGATGATGAAACCAGATACATCTTTGACAAACTCAAATCACGCTATGGATTAAGGCAGACACTTCGCGTTAGAGGAAGATTGCAATACGGTGCTTGCGGCGATTGGGTTATCAGACTTCCGCATAACCCGTCTATTGGTTTAACGGCTCATGAAATAGCTCATGCCATACTGTTAAAGAAACCTCGAAGGAAGGGACAACACTATCATACGAAGAGACATGGAAACATCACTAGCCGAGTCGCCGCAGTCATTTCATCCCATCTTGACGAATGGCGAAATCATCTAAAACAGAGAGTTCTTGCAGATCAAGCGAGATTCCAGAGAAAGATTAAACGCGAGGAAGAGGGGAAAGCATACCGCAATTCGCCGGAGGGAAAGCTGGAACATTTACGGAAGCTCGAGAAGAAAGCGACCACCAGACTGAAAAGAGCAGAAACACATCTGAAGAAAATTCAGAGACGAATAAAGCTTATGGAACGCAGAGTTCAACGCGCGAAGCAAACCCTATCTGAAATACAGCTACAAGCAAACCGGCAAGACGAACGATTGGAGAAGAGGGAGACGAAAATCCAGCGGGTGTGAGAGGGGGGAGGACGTATGATGTGCGAAAACGCCCATATGAATCACGCTATGTTATACGCAGCCCATGTATCTCCTCAATGCCATGATAATGAAGCAACAGTTGCATTGACGATCATATACAATGAAGTTGAGTCGGACACTAGAAATCTCTGCGGCGAATGCGCTAAACTGTTCTGTAGAGATGGGGGAAGACATGGATACAAGATCAAAAGCAGAAATCTGCAGGCGTAATTGGGAATGAGTGAAGCCGTCGGGCAATTTTGGGTTTGCTTGAATTGCGGATGCGAATACCACTATCCTGAAAACATTCAGCCAGTCAAATGCGATAAGTGCAACGGAACCAATTTCCGCCGAATGAAAAGAGCAACCATCCTTCTAAAGGATTGGCGAAAAGATTCTCTGGAAGCTGTAAACGGTGCTTGAAGAAAGCTCTCGGACAGCACCTAGCGATTCAACCAAAAAAGCACAGGCGCATCATCATGGGTTTTCCAGTCGAACACATTAAGGACGAGCATTCGCCTCTATTCAACTCTCTAAGCGTCTTAGATCATAGGGGGCTCGTTAAGGATTGTCCTCATTGCGGGGAAGAATTTGACCCGTACGAAACTTGGCTCAAGCCTCCCTGCATTCTTCAAGTCCTCATTCAGAATGAGGAAAAACGTGATTCCGCAGTAGTTATCAGCGAATGCCCTAAATGCCATAAGCTCAGCTGGGTTCACCACAGCATCGACATACTGTTTTGGATGTGCGACGAGCCCGACAGCCCCTTCGACAAGAAGCTTATCCAGGAAGAAATAGAACGGAGAAAACGGAACGCTAAAGCAGAATGGAAACAAAGCCTATGCTTCAAGTGCAAAGTCAAGAAGAAGGTCGAACATCGCCCCTATTGGGCAAGCGTTTCCTGCGAGTTCAACCTCTTTGGACTGCCCGACGAATGCAAACATTTCCAGCTGTAGACCAAACGAAAATCCAGAGGAAGAAGAGCCATACCGCAAGGCTTGATAAAAGAATTAGATTTTTCTCTTGAGCAAGAAGCGCAAGGACACGCCAATATCATCGACGGCAAGGTAACTATCTATCTTCCCACGCTTTCGTCGCTTCTTGTCACTCCAGAAGAATATTTTCCGTTCAACACCATTGAGAAGCTGCTGGACGAATTAATCATACATGAAGTTCTGCACATGATAACGGGAATTAGCGACGACCATATAATAGATAGTTGGCATATGCTCCAACTTCTAAGGGGGAGGAAAAGGGATAATGACAACTGTTTTTGATAAGATGCAGAGGCTTCTGCTCAAATATAAAGGAAAGCTGGAGTACGCTGATTTCGTCATTTTTCGAAATTTCATAGATGCTGTTCACGACCTACAGCATAAAGAAGGCACTCATAGAATTGACAATTTCATTCAAGAAAAAATACTTGCTTCTGCTCTCGAATCCGTCTGGCGCAAACTTTAGAACGGTGGGTGCCCGTTGCTGAAGCTCCCTATCAAGGCTGGTTCAATACCCTTCGTGTGGAAATCTGCGAAAGAAAACGATGTCAGGCTTGAGTTGAGCCCAGAGAACGCCTACATAGTTGACGAGGATGGTTTGAGACCTTGGCTGGGCAGGCTAGGGCACGGTAGCTCTGGTGTCTACCAAACTTTCAAGCTTGCATCATGCAGGTTTGGAGGCGACTCCACGTTTGATGACTTTCATCCAGCGGTGAGATGTTTCGTCGAGGCACTCAAAGCGCGCGGCGTTAAACCAGAGTACGAGCGGAATGAGGACGGCCCGAACTTCGCCTTCTGGTTTGATGTATCATCGGATAAGAACGCGGCGTACTATGAGTTAGCGACTGGAAATCATGGGCAGGCGATCGTTACAGCGGTGTTTTGTGAGAAACTTGACTCGACTATCGTAGAGAATGTTCAGGGCCTCGACCGAGCACTATATGCGCTCATCAAGCGGTGCGGCGTACCGACAATCTACTAGAAGAGGTGAAGCGTATGGAGAAGAAAAGGTATGGAACGGTGCGGGAGTTCTGCGAGGACCGCGGCTTAGACAACCGTATTGAAATTTATGTGGAAGAGCTAAACAAGCTTTGGATTAAAGAGGCTTCCGACCCAAAGTCGTTCCGTAAGCACCTTCAGGAGAGGTGGAAGGGGGAGGGGTTTACCGTCAAAGGCATTTGCCCTTGGATCACGGATCTTGCGGAACTCGGGTCGCGCATTAAGCCGCCAGTAGTCGACGAAAACGGGGTCGCTCTCATTATTAAGAGTGAGGAGAGGGATGAATTGCTGAAGAAGCTAAAGGCAACGTACGAAGATATCATACTTGCCAGCCTACGATTCTCCGCAACCGACGTGGATAGTAGAGTCGACAGGGTTTTCAACAGATATTCAATTCACCTTATGCGAGCTCTCAGCGCCAAGCTTAAGCTGATTTGGGCTCTTCTAGGCTACTCAACGGAAGACTGTAATCTGGACTATTACCTTCAAGGAGAAGGCCTGGTCGAGGCGAACCTCCTACCGTTGCTCAAAGCCAATGCTAGGGCAAAGCGGAACCCCGTCATTCCGGAACGCGTGGTTGAGATAGAGAACGCTGAACTGAAACTTCTCGCTCAATAAGGCGGAGGCGCTTCGCTTTGTTGGAAGTCGAAGGCTCAGAAGAGTTAAACGAGGTTGTTTTACACCCATACCCGAACAAGAACTACTCCATTGTAGTAGCCGGCGAGACCAAGCTTTGCCTTGGCATCGAATGCGCAAACAGAACTAGTGCGCGGTGCCTAATACTCTTTGTGAAAACGGAGAAAGGCATACATGAACTTGACTGGCTTTACTTCAGCCCAAGCAGAAATGAACGGGATAGACGTGTGAAACCTTTCTGGTGGTCGAGTTTCGATAACCACCGAGGACAGACGCGTGAAGATGTAAAAGAACGCTTAAAGGCTCTAGGCTTTAACCCCGACATAGTTGACCGCGTGTATCCGCCAGAGAACAGGTTACAATTCATCTAACAAATTCCTCGGCGATAATGAAGAACTTGACTAGACGCTTTCTTCGCAGAGAAGTGATTTCAAGGAGGGAAGTTGATGAGTAACCAAACAAGCCACGCGAAATTTTACAC